>OCTW013417597.1_pt1 | contig 12572 bp, 9 predicted proteins | sample 1539671 | NCBI WGS metagenome assembly OCTW01 (sample SAMN02144230, study PRJEB22623) | gut metagenome | biome: sheep rumen | host: Ovis aries | place: New Zealand | reverse complement strand
CATCGAGGCGACAAGATTCGAACTTGCGGCCTCCGCGTCCCGAACGCGGCGCTCTACCAAACTGAGCCACGCCTCGAATTGTATCACTCTTACTTATCCTTTGTTCAGAGCAAGAGTAATAATACAATAATCCACAGTGGTATGTCAAGCGGAATGACATAAAGTTATTTGGCAGTGAAAGTTATTTTCATGACTTGCGGCGCGGGGCCGGATGCCCGGCGGCATGTGCAATGCAATAGCGGCAGTATGCCCGGATTTGCATAGATAATCCAAGACGTTTTTTTGTTCGGATGGCAGGCCGACAGGTTCTCTTTCTGCAAAATGTATCACTATTTGTGAAATTGTCCTTCCCCAGACAAATTTACATTTGCAGAATGCTTGCGAGAAGTGAGCTGTTTGGAAAAATTCCTTCTGTATAACAATTTTGCGTTCCAGAGGATACGAAGATTTGTCTTCTCTATTTTTCTTACATGCAAAATTCCATCCGTATTCTGAAAGATGCTTGCAGAAGGATGTCCGTGTCCATCTGAAAATCAAATTTGATGGGCAGATGGATGTTAGAATGGATGCATGCTAGTCACTGGCACTAATTTTCTCTATGCAGATGGAATTTGACACAGAGCAGTTCACGGAGTGGCCGGCCACCGATCAAGAATCTTCCTTCTGCGGGCTGTCGCAGCGCCATAAAGGCCTGCCCGCACCAACGGTGCCCGGCTGCACTCCTTTGTAAAGCCATCGCCTGTCGACGCCTGCAGCCCGGCCTGCACACGCAATGCCCGCGCACCCGCGTCGCAGGACAGGGCTGCCCCACTATACACGCAGCCGGCCCCGGGGCCGGCTGTCACTCACTTAAATAATCTCTTCTCCCGGCATCCTCCAGCCGAAATGATCCGTATGCAGCAGCTCCTCCGCCTTCTCCGACAAAGGCTTTTCAAGATAGTCGTGATAGAGCTTCTGAATGTCCGAATTTTCATGGCTGTAACGCAGTGGCAGTTTCTGATCTATCTTATACAGAACTTCTCCTCTGCTGCCGCGCCGGTCGATATCATCCTGATGCCGCGGCTGTCCGCCGCCGCCCGAGCATCCGTTCGGGCACGCCATGATCTCGACAAAATCATATTTCACTTCGCCGCGCACAATTGCCGTACACAGAAGATCCGCGTTCCGAAGGCCCGAAGCGACCGCAACCCGGATTTTCTCTCCTCCGATCTCCATCTCGAGCTCGCGCCACGCACATTCTTCCGCGTGCCTGCCGCGCACCGCCTTGAACGCGTCCGGCTCCGGATTCTTTCCCGTGACAAAATATGCTGCCGAGCGGAGCGCGGCCTCCATAACGCCGCCCGTCACGCCGAAGATGACGCCGGCGCCCGTGTAATCCGCCATCGGATTATCGAACGGTGTTTCCCGGATCTGTCCTGCCTGAATATTTTCCATGCTGATCATGCGGACAACTTCCCTCGTCGTCAGCACGTAATCGACATCCGAAAGTCCCTCCGCATTCTTCATCGTCGGAAGTGCCGCCTCGGCCTTCTTCGCAATGCAGGGCATGATCGAAACCGTGCGGATTCTGGAAGGATCAATGCCTTCCTTTTCGGCAAAATACGACTTGATCACCGCGCCGAACATCTGATGCGGGCTCTTCGAAGTCGAAAGCTGACCGGTGAGCTCCGGGTAATGGGTTTTGCAGAAACGTACCCAGCCGGGGCAGCAGCTCGTGAACATCGGATACTGGTCAAGATCCCCCCTGCCCTTCCTTGCAAGGAACTCCGACGCTTCTTCCATGATTGTCAGGTCCGCGCCGAAACTGGTATCAAAAACATAATCAAAGCCGCACGCCTTCAAAATGCCGCAGAGCTTCTCGCTCGTTGCTTCTTCCGGAGACATACCGAGACTTTCGCCCCATGCCGTCCGGATCGCCGGCGCAATCTGCGCGACAGTAATGATATCTTTATTGTCGATGCAGCGCATCACGGCCTCGGTGTCGCTGCGCTCCTTGAGCGCGCCGGTCGGACAGTTCACAATGCACTGACCGCAGAGCGTGCAGTCCGATTCCCGGATATCGAGTCCGTCATGAACATCTACCCTTGCCCATGCGCCGCCCGAAATCAGATCCCATACAGAAACCTTCTGTACCTTGTCGCAGGTCTGAATGCACCGCATGCACTTGATGCAGCGCGTCGCGTCCCGCTGCAGCGGAAACTCCGCCGGCCAGTATGTACGCCTGCCCTTCGGAATGTCCTCATAAAATCCATCCAGACTGATATTCATTTCGTTGCAGAGCGTCTGCAGCCTGCAGTTCCCGGACAGGACACACTGCGTGCACCTGCCGTCGTGCTGGCTCATCAGAAACTGCAGATTCGTTCTCGCTCTGCTTCGCACGCGCTGCGAATTCGTAATCACTTCCATGCCTTCGGCTGCTTTTGTGATGCAGGAAGGCACCAGCTTTTCTTCTCCCTTAACCTCGACGCAGCAGAGCCTGCAGGCGCCGATTTCGTTGATTTTTTCGAGATAACAAAGATGCGGAATCGAAATTCCGTGGCTTTCGGCTGCCGTAAGAATCGTCGTTCCTTCGGGAACGGAAAGCGAAAGACCGTTGATTTTGATGTTCACCATAGTTGTTACCATTCGAGCGACCTCCCTCCCCTGAACAGGCCGTAGCCGAAGCGGTCACAGCGAAGGCACCGCGAGCACTCCTGATATGCTTCCTCGTCTGACATTCCTTCCGTAACCAGCGAAAAATCCCCCTCGGTTCCTGAAAGCTCTTTCGCCTTGAGCACCACACGGCCGCACGGCGGTGTATTGTTCATCGGCGGCTCCGGCACATCCACGGCCACCGTGATCTTATGGTGATATCCGAGGAAACTGTCAATATTGTCAGAGGCCACTTTTCCTGCCGCGACGGCAAGAATCACGGTAGCAGGCCCGGAAACCGCGTCGCCTCCCGCAAAAACATTCCCCGACTCCGGCACAAAGCTCGAACGCTCGGCCTCGATGGCTCCTCTGTGTGTTTTCATGCCGGCAGACTCAAACGGTTTGGAATGGATCGACTGCCCGATCGCGACAACCACGTAGTCGCAGGGAATCCGCACCGCCGGCTTATCCGCGGAGCGCACGCCGGTTCTGCCGCCGCGCTGCACCGTCGAGATGATCTGCGGCTGTGCCCAGAATGCCCTGACTTTTCCGTTTTCATCAAGTTCGATATGATCCGGCGCCATGAGCGTACGGATATCCGCGCCCTCCGCCTGCGCTTCCTGCACTTCTTCCGGAAGCGCGGTCATATCTTCAATCCTTCTTCTGTACGCGCAGATGACCTTCGAAGCGCCAAGCCGCAGGCTCGTCCTCGTCGCGTCCATTGCAACATTTCCGCCGCCGACAACGACGACGCTCTTTCCGCGCATATCCGGGATTCTGCCCTCTCCGACACCACGCAACATTTCCACGGCGCTGATGACATTGGTGCCGTTTTCCCCCTCAATACCGAGGCTCCTGTGGTCGTGTGCGCCAATCGAAACATAGACCGCGTCAAACTCCTGCTTGAGCTCTTCGATCTGCACATCTTCTCCGACCACAATGTTGTACCACGCCTCGACACCGGTATTCAGAATGTATTGAATGTCCCGGTCCAGAATATCCTGCGGCAGCCGGTAATCGGGAATGCCATAGCGCAGCATGCCGCCAAGCTTTTCTCTCTGCTCATAGACCCTGACCTTGTGTCCCATGAGCGTCAGATAATACGCTGCGGTCAGACCGCCGGGGCCGCCGCCGACAACAGCCACCTTCTTCCCTGTGGAAGGCGCGCAGGGCGGCGTCGGAATAAAGCCTGCGTGATCCACCGCGTAGCGCTTGAGCCCGCAGATATTGACAGGGGCGTCAACCATGGCGCGGCGGCATTTGTTTTCGCACGGATGCTCGCATACATACCCGCATACCGAAGGAAACGGATTGTCCTTGCGGATCAGGCGGACAGCGTCCTCATAACGGCCGGCCTTAATCAGGGCAATGTAGCCCGGCACATCCACATGCGCCGGGCAGGTTGCCGTGCACGGGATCGCCTGTCTCGTACCGTACGCGCATTTCCCCCGCTGCAAATGTTCCTCAAAATCATCGCGGAACCCGGAGAGCGCCTGCAGCACCATCTCCGCGGTTTCATAACCGATCGCGCAGTCCGCAGTGTCACGGATCACTTCCGCGCAGAACCGGATCCGCGAAAGAACGTCATCTTCCGCGTCGCCGTACATGATCGAGCGGATCATTTTCTCGATCTGTTCGAGTCCTGCCCGGCAGGGCGTGCATTTTCCGCAGCTTTGCGCGTGCGCTGTCCGGACGAAGTTCAGCGTCATATCGACCGGGCACATGCCGTTCGGACTCGCGGTAATCCTCCTTGTGATATCCTGATAAAGATTCTGGAGAACCCGCTGCCCCTGTTCGGGTCTTTCGATTTTCAGTCGTTCCATACCGATGTCCTTTCCGAAGAATCACAAAATGTCACAGTATCCGTTTCAGGTTTTCGAGATCACTCAGCATCTGGTATTTGATCAGGAATGCTGCGTTATAGCACGTGGACCCGTAGCGCTTTTTCATAATGTCCAGAAGGGGCAGAACATATTTTTCCGTTTCCACGATATATTCCGCCATCTTCTCTCTGGAAAAGCCCGCGGCCATCATGGAAATGTTGTTACAGCGGTCAAGGACCTTGACTATCACGGCGAGCCTGCTGCCGGAGATGTCCCCGTAATACTTCTCCTCCCAGCCGGGATACAGCACTTCCGGTTTTGTTAACAGCCGGACAGTCTCTCTTGCAACCCTGCCGACCGGCAGGGATTCCGGCTGTATTCTCACCCCGTTTTCGTCAAAACAATCCTCGCAGACATCATGCAGCAGAATCGAAGCAAGCAGATCATCCTCTTCCAGTTGCAGCGCGAGCGCGTGGCAGGTCATGACGAGCGGATGATAAATATACGGTACTTTCCCGTTTCCCCTCCGGTACTGCCCGCTGTGTTTGTCAAAGGCGTAAGGAAGCGCCGCCTGCGTCTGCGGGAACTGCGCCCGGCCGGCAAAATCCTTCACAAACCTGTACATATGTTCCACGGAAAACATCTGGTCTTTCATTTCCCAGGTCTTATCCGAAGCCGCACCGCCCCCCTGCCTGCCGCTATGCATCTGATCCCCGGTCCGCATATGCCATACCCTTTCTGCAGGTCTTTCCCTGCCCGGATAATATGCTTTCTATTATACAGAAAGAGCTGCGCAAACACAAAGGAACATCTCTTGACGCAGACCGGTGCGCTTGCTATCATTTCTTCGTTGAATCCGACTGCGAGGCATTTTCCTGAAAAATCCCGGGCAGAAGGCAGACACGATCATACACGAATTACGCGGGGCGTATGCCGGAACCGGCAGGCTTTTCCCCCGCGCTTTTTGCCATGTAGTTCAGTCCTGCGGATCGGATTCGCGGGACTTTTTTCACGCCTTCCGCGCGGAAGGCATAAGGGAGTGCGCTGCTATGGAATCAAGACTTGCCATTCTGGCGATTGTTGTGGAAGATCTTTCGGTCACCGATCAGATGAATGCCGTGCTGCATGAATACAAAGACTATATCATCGGACGCATGGGCATCCCGTATAAGGCAAAACACGTCTGCCTTGTCAGTATTGCAATCGACGCACCGGAGGAAACGATCGGCGCGCTTGGCGGAAAGCTCGGCCGTATCCGCGGTCTTACCGTCAAAACAGCCTACTCCCGCATCTGAAAAGTCCCCGGAATCAAGTACTGTATTACAGAAGGTTCTGCAAGAACCGGAAAGGACAAAGAACATGAAACAAAAAGAATTGCTCAGAAAGTTCACGGCGGCAGCCGCTGCGGCGGTCATGACCATCGCGCTTTCCGCCTGCGGCGCAGGCGCTTCCGCAGGAAATACGGCAAAGGAAGCTGCCGCGTCTGAAACCACCGTCATTGCTTCGACCACCGCCGCGCAGGAAACCGGCGCCGCGGAGACTACGCAGGTGACGCCGGCCGCGGCGTCCACGGAAGCTGCTGCGGCGTCCACGCAGGAGGCAGCCGCTGCCGGCAAACAGACAGGCACGGCTGCCGGATCGCAGACAGACGCCGTGCGTGTCGGCTCCCTGAAAGGCCCCACCACAATGGGCATCGTCAATCTGCGGAAGGCTTCCGAAGACGGCACCTCCGAAGGCTCCTACATCTTCACGATGGCAACGCAGCCGGATGAAATCGCGGCGGATATCGCCGGCGGTAAGCTGGATATCGCGATGGTTCCCGCGAACCTCGCATCTGTTCTGTACAACAAGACAAAGGGCGGCGTTTCCGTCGTCGACATCAACACGCTCGGCGTAATTTACTGCGTCAGCGGCAATACGGAGATTCATTCGGTGAAAGATCTTGCCGGCAAAACTGTTTTGTCCACCGGTCAGGGCGCGACACCGGAATACGCTCTTTCATATCTTCTTGAAAAGAACGGTGTCACAGACTGCAAGATCGAATTCAAGTCCGAGGCCACGGAAATCGCGGCGGCACTGAACGCGGACCCGCAGCAGATCGCGGTTCTGCCGCAGCCTTTTGTGACTGTAGCGGAGGCGAAGAATCCTGAGCTCAAAACCGCCTTTTCGCTGTCGGATGAATGGGACAAAGTTTCAAAAGACGGCTCCCACATGGTGACCGGCGTTACGATTGTCCGGAATGAGTTCCTGAAGGACCATCCGGATGCCGTATCCGTATTCCTCAAAGAGCATGCGGTAAGTGCCGAAAAGGCAGTCTCCGACATCGATACAACAGCCGGTCTTGTCGCGCAGTACGGGATCATCGAAAAAACACCGGTAGCGGCAAAGGCGCTTCCTTACTGCAACATTGTCTGCATTGCGGGCGATGAGATGAAGACCGCGCTGTCCGGCTATCTGCAGGTTTTATATGACGCGAACCCCAAATCCGTCGGCGGCGCGCTTCCTGCTGACGACTTCTACTATACAGGCAAATAAAGCAGCGCAGGAAGATAAGGCGGCGCGGGGAGATAATTCCCCGCGCCGCCGGTTTCTTTAATTTTTCTCATGGCTGGCTGTCTTAACCTTACGCGCGGGGGAACAGAATCTCCATCGTCGTTCCCTTGCCGAGTTCACTCTTTACGCGTACTTTCGCCCCGTGGATCATGGCGCCGTGTTTTACAATCGAAAGGCCCAGCCCCGTTCCGCCGGTCTCTTTGGAATGGCTCTTGTCCACTCGGTAAAACCGTTCAAATATCCGCTCCTGATCCGCGGGCGCGATCCCGATGCCGGTGTCCGTTACGCGTACGCAGACACCTTCTATCGTATTCCCGGTCCATACGCTGACCTTGCCGCCTTTTCTGTTATATTTGATCGCGTTTTCCACCAGATTGTAAATCATTTCCTGCAGGAGCTGGCCGATGCCGCTCACCACGCAGTTTTCTCCCGAAAGCGTAAGCCCGACGTCATTTTTCCGCGCGGTCTGCTGCAGTCTGTCGCAGATTTCCCGCGACAGCGCAAAAAGATTCACTTCTTCCTTCTGTGCCGAAATTTCCCCTTCATCTAATTTGGAAAGCTTGATGATATCATTCACCAGATGAATCAGCCGCTCCGCTTCGTTATAGATCCGGTTCGCGAATTTCTGCATATCCTCCGGCTTTACAAGGCCGTCGCGCATGATTTCGGCGTAGCCGGAGATCGAGGTCAGCGGTGTTTTGAGCTCATGAGAGACATTTGCCGAAAACTCCTTGCGCATGTTCGCGACCGCGTCTTTCTGCCTGTTCTGCTCATCGATGCGCCGCAGCAGAGGCTGCAGTTCTTCGTAGATATCATTCTCCAGAGGCTCGTCAAGGTTCAATCTGTTGATCGGCTGCACGAGGCGCCTCGACTGCTGCTTGGCGATGAAGTACGCGGCCGCCATCATAACCGCAACTATCCCCAGCATCACCGGCATGAACTGCATGGCTGTTTTCCAGACCGTGCTGAGCGTTTGCGCAACGCGGATCACATTTCCGTCATCGAGTCTGACCGCGTAATACAGCATGTCTTCGCCGATCGTCGCGGAATGGCGGATATCGGAGCCTTCGCCGCCGCGCAGCGCCTGCTCGACCTCCGGCCGGTCCTTATGATTCTCAAACGAATATTCGCCCTCATCCGTATCGTAGAGGACCTTGCCGTCCTGACTGATCAGTGTCACGCGCGTGCCGGGCCAGGCCTTGTCCAGCCGGCTCAGATACGATTCGCCGGAAATATTGATCGCGGCGCCGATGTAGACGGCCTGCTGCCGGATATTTTTCTCCGTGATCTCTCTGATTTTTCCGTACATGAATAAAATGGTGATTGCGTACGCCACCAGAAGCGACGCCGCAACCACCATAAACATGCTGTTCTGAATCTTTTTTCTCATCTCAGCGCTCCGTTCCGCATCCTGTATCCCACGCCGCGCACGGTCTCAAGGCAGTCGCCCGCCTCTCCTAGCTTGCCGCGGAGCGTCCGCATATGCACGTCCACGGTCCGCGTTTCTCCGTCAAACGAATACCCCCAGACCTTCTCCAGAATCTGGTCCCTCGTCATGACCACCTCAAGATTGGACATCAGAAGCCGCAGCAGCTCATATTCCTTTAGCGTAAGATCAATTCTTGCGCCTTTAACATACACTTCATGGCGCTTCTGATCCAGTGAAATCCCGTTGCAGTTCAAAACATCACCGCTCTCCGCCGATCGCCCGCTCCTTCGAAGAACAGCCCGGATTCTCGAAACCAGTTCCATCATTCCAAATGGCTTCGTCACGTAATCGTCCGCGCCAAGGTCGAGCGCGTTTACCTTGTCATATTCGCTGCCTTTGGCCGTAACCATAATGACCGGTATGCCGGAAAAAGCATGGTTTGCCCGGAGCCTCCGCAAAATTGCGACGCCGTCCTCTCCGGGCAGCATGATATCGAGAAGGAGGAGCGAAGGAAACTCCGCGTCCGCAGCAGCGAGCGCCTTCCATAATCCCGCGCCGTCCGGGAAGCCTTCTGCCCGGAAGCCGGTGTTTTCCAGCGTATAACTGACCAGCTCACGGATGCTGTCATCATCTTCCACAATATAGATCAGATCTTCCATCGCTGTTCCTTTCTACGCCTGCTGCTCCTACCGCGGCAAAAGATCCGCAAGCAGAATGCTGTCGTCCATGGCTTCCTCACAGATGCTGACACAGTTATCACCGATACGGTCGAGATTATACAGAATCTGCGAGTAGACGGTTGTCATTGCTTCACTGCACTTTCCCTCTTCCACACGCTTTAAGTGTGCCTTATTGAACTGCTTGACGGACTTTCTCATCTTGTTCTTGGCTTTGGCAATCGCCGAAGCGTCTTCCAAAGACCCGGAATACAAAAGTCCGACAGCCTTACTGTATATACTTTTCGCTGCACCAATGCAGTTGTCAAGCTCCGAAAGCGCGCTTCCGGAAAAACTGCTGCCCGAAGCCCTCGCGCCCCGCAGTCCGTTCACCGCGTCCAGACAGCGGTCGGCGATCCGGTCCAGGCTGTTCGCGACGGAAAGCAGGCCCGAAGCCTCCTCCGCCTGCTCTCTGGAGAGCGAGCCTGAAGCAAACATACCCGAAATATAATCAATAATACTCTTTGTCAGGCCTTTGATGTCCATGATTGCCGCGTCAAACTGCCTGTCATCCTCTGCGGCTTCCTTATCCTTCCTGCCTGTTAAAGGTGCGCCAAATCCCAATTCCTTTGAAATCAGGGTGAAAATTCCGCCGGTCATTTTCACGCACCGCTCCAGTTCCTCCTTGACAAGCAGCATGGACGCGGACGGCTGCGCGATTACGCGCGGATCGAGGAACAGCGGCCCTTTGACCTGCTCTTCTTTTTTATCCGGAATAACCGATTTGACAAATTTTACCATGAACGGAAGAAGCGGCAGCCAGATCAGCGTGCAGACAACATTGAAGGTCGTATGTGCGTTCGCAATCTGCCTGGAAATCACCTGCAGCTCCGGTCCCTTCGGCGAAACAAACTGAATGAACGCCGCAAACGGTCTGATCAGGAACAGGAAAACCAGAGAGCCCGTGATATTGAAAGTACTGTGCGCAATCGCCGTACGCTTGGCGTCTCTGCTCTGCCCGATGGAAGCAAGCAGTGCCGTAATCGTTGTGCCGATGTTATCGCCGAGGAGGATCGGTATCGCGCCGGCAAGGCCGATGACCGAGTGAATGCCGTCCGCGCCTGCCTGCGACGCGAATCCCTGCAAAACAGCGATCGTGGCAGAACTCGACTGCACGACCAGCGTCATGCAGAGGCCGAGCAGCACCCCGAGCACCGGAATATGGGCGACTTTTCCCATCAGATCCGTAAAAACAGGACTCTGCGCAAGAGGCTTCATCACGGAACTCATGATCTCAATACCTTCAAAAAGAAGGCCGAAGGAAAAGATGACCATGCCGATGTTTTTCACCTGATCTTTCTTGCTGACAAAGTTAACCAGAAAGCCGATGAAAATGATCGGGAAGATATAACTGCTGATATCAAAGGCGATCAGCTGTGCCGTCATTGTCGTGCCGATATTCGCGCCGAAGATGACCGAGATCGCCTGCGGCAGTCCCATCAGGCCGGCGCTGACAAAACCGATGACCATGACCGTTGTTGCGGAGCTCGACTGCAGAATCGCGGTGACAAGCGCGCCTGCGAGAGCGCCCATAACAGGGTTCACGGTCAGTATGCCGAGGATCTTTTTCATTCGCTCGCCCGCAGCCTTCTGCAGCGCCTCGCTCATCGAATTCATGCCGAAAATAAAGATCGAAAGGCCGCCGAAAAGGCCGAACAGCGTCGTAAGTACCTGGTTCATATACTCTCCTTTCATTGCATTCTTATGTTAAAAGAAAGTAAAATTCCCCGATAGCTTGCGAATGTAAAGTCCATGTTAAATTTATGTAAAGCGGGCGCGTATTGCATAGATTTTGCCCTTTTCTATGCAATATGCGCCCGCTCCCGCGATTCGTCTTGAATTTTCTATGCTGCACACGGCTTTCCGCCCATATTGCATGAAGCAAGCCGCGCCGTGCTTTACGCGCGAATCTCCTTATTCATGAAGCACACATAGCCCGCGCCGAAGCAGATGACTGCTTCCGCAATCATTGCGACCGTCTGCGGCCATACCTGCAGCAGGCTCTGCCCGAGCGGCAGATAACTTGCGATCGCGCCGTTCTGCGACTCCAGCGTGGACATGATGTCGAGAGAGCGCACATTCGGATTCATCAGCACCGTCGTAACCTCACTCAGAAGATAGTAAGGTGAAATCCGGTTGATGCCGGTCGAAAGCCGGTAAGCGCTGATCACATCCAGCACATTGCCGCCGGACGCACCCGGAAATACCAGTCCCGCGAGGCCGGATGCCAGAAGGCTTAGAAACATCGTAAAAAACAGCCACAGCGCGATGCACCCGAGCGCCGCGGTCGCCGCGTGTTTGGACAGCACCGAAAAGAGCACCGCGATCGCCAGCCACAACGACATATATACCCAGACAATCAGAAGATATATGACAATGCGCGCAAGCTCCTCCGGCCTGGGTTCGATGCCGCTGATCAGAATTCCGCCCGCCGTAAACAAAAGGCCAGCCGAAAAAACTGTAAGGAAAAGCGTTACGCTCCCTGCGAGAAACTTCGCGTTGATGATCGTATCTCGGTAGATCGGCTGCGCGGCAAGGCGGTTCAGCGTGCCGCCCGCACGCTCGCTGCTGATCGCGTCAAACCCGAGCATAATGCCGATGACCGGCCCCAGAAATGCGAGGAACGTCGAAAAGCTGTAGATTGCGCTTCCCGAAGTCGTAAAAAGCTTCAGAAACATAAAGTCCGTCAGCTGCGCCCCCTGCGCGCTCGCCTGCTGCGCCGCGCTCGTAAGGGAATTGACCGCGCCGCGAAGACTTGCCGCGCCGACGACAATCAGGAGCAGAAACAGTATCCAGAAGCGCCAGCTTTCCAGATGGTCGGTCAGCTCTTTTTCAAACAGCACCCGGAAGCCGTGCCGGTTAATCCGCGCTTCGTCCATTGTTTCCACCCTCTTTCTCAAAATACTTCCTGTAAATCGTATCCAGGTCACCGCCGGTTTCGTGCATTTCACGCAAAACAAACCCGTTCCCGACCATCAGCGCAAGAAGCTCCGCTTCAATGTTGTGGTCCGCTTCGATGTGCACGGTTCCGTCCGCATTCTCCGAAACTTCCCGTACGCCGGCCACCTTCGAAAGCAGACGCCGCAGAAGATCGTCGCTGTCCTGCTGCGATACGTTCAGATCTGCCGCTCTGGCTTTGATGTCCAGCGTATAGCTGCCATCCGATTCTATCTGCCGGCCGAGCTCCCCGATCTTTCCGCAGGCAATCATCTTCCCTCCGACGAAAATGCCGACCCTGTCCGAAATTTCCTGTATCTGATACAGTTCATGCGACGAAATCAGAATCGTACGTCCGTCTTTCACCGAAAGATCACGGATCAGCTTCGTCAGCTCATGCATGCCGGCAGGGTCGATGCCGAGCGTCGGCTCATCCATGATGATGATCTTCGGATCCTTCATCAAAACATCCGCAATCCCGAG
>OCTW011585662.1_pt1 | contig 12572 bp, 13 predicted proteins | sample 1539671 | NCBI WGS metagenome assembly OCTW01 (sample SAMN02144230, study PRJEB22623) | gut metagenome | biome: sheep rumen | host: Ovis aries | place: New Zealand | reverse complement strand
TATTGAGGAACAACTGTAAAAATTATTAAAAACCACCTGAATTCCGCTGTATGATACTAGACAAATAAGCGTGATTTCTGGTAGAATGATTAATATGCTAAATTAACCTGTAATAGCAGGTTGATTATAGAGAGTGTTTTGTAACACCAAGGAGGATCGTTGGCAGACAATAAGGGTATGCGCGTAAATGAACAGATTCGCGTGCGTGAGGTCAGACTCATTGATGATGAAGGTAACCAGAAGGGAATTGTCCCTACTTTAGAAGCCCTCAAAATGGCAAAGGAGCGGGATCTCGATCTTGTTGAAGTATCGCCGAACGCAAATCCCCCGGTTTGCAAAATACTTGACTTCGGAAAGTACCGGTTTGAACAGGAGAAAAAACTCCGTGACTCCAAGAAAAACCAAAAGGTGCTGAAGCTCAAGGAAATTCGTATGCAGCCAAAAATCGGCTCAGGCGACCTTGACACGAAGGCAAAGCACGTTCAGGAATTCTTGAATGAAGGCGATAAGGTTAAGGTGACCATCCGTTTCCGCGGAAGGGAACTTGCTCACACCGAGCTCGGCTTCGATGTCCTGAAGGAAGTAGAAAAAAGACTTGAGGAAGGCTCTTATGTCGTGGAGAAGCCCGCCGCAATGGACGGTCGCTTTATGTCGATGACACTGGGCTCCAAAGTCAAGAAGTGAGGTTTTAAAATGCCAAAGATGAAGACAAAGAAGTCTGCAGCAAAACGCTACAGTCTTACTGGAACAGGCAAAGTTAAGTACAAGAAAATGAATCTTCGTCATATTTTGACCAAGAGATCACCCAAGCGCAAGATGAATCTTCGCCATCCCGGCATTCTTGCTGAATGTGAGTCAAAGAAGATCCGCAAGCAGATGCTGCCTTACGGCTGATTTGCTGGTAGTATTCAATTCATATTCTATAGGAGAAAAGAAAGATGCCTAGAGCAATAGATGGAACAAAAAGGAAGAATCGTCGTGTCAAGATTTTGAAGCTCGCAAAGGGCTTCTATGGTGATAGAAAGTCAAACTACAAGGCCGCTAAAGATGCAGTCGTAAAGGCTTTGGATCATGCTTATTCCGGACGCAAGGGAAAGAAGCGTGACTACCGCTCATTGTGGATTGCTCGTATCAACGCAGCTGTCCGTGAGCAGGGCATTTCCTACAGCCGCTTTATCGATGGTCTCACAAAGGCCGGTGTTACACTGAACCGCAAGGCTCTGAGCAACATGGCTATCGAAGATCCCGCAGCATTCAAGGCTGTTGTGGAAGTCGCTAAAAACGCTGTAAAGGCATAAGGCGGTACAAATGATTTCACTCGATCAGGTTTTATTGCTGCAGCAGAAGGTGGAAACCGCTGTGGAAAAAATCAAGACACTCAAGTCCGAGATTTCACAGCTTGAATCTGAAAACGATGCTTTGCGTAGAAAATGCGCAGAGCTCACAAATTCGTTGGAAGATAAAACGGGGTTGGTTTCTTCTCTGGAAGCGGAACAGAATCAGATCGAGGAGACAATCCTGAAGGCCTTGGATCAGCTCGATGCAGTGGAAGACGCAGTGCTTTCTGCTCCCTTGGAAACTGAGGGGGAGACTCCTGCGTCTGCTCCACAGATGGAAAGTATTCCTTCGTCAGCTGAAGCCACGGTCTTTTCATCGGAGACTGATGCTCCCGCAGTTACGGAAACCCCTGTGGAGAATGTGGAACACGGGGAAAATGTGGAGCCTGAGGAAAATGCCCAGACGGCAGAAGGGGAGTCTTCTGTTCCTGCTGAAACATCCTCTGAATCCAGCATAAACGGACAGTTCGACATATTCTAAGACAGGAGGCTTGAATGGGAAAGCTTCAGGTGAATATGCTCGGAACCTCTTTTACAGTCCGTGCAAAGGAAGATGACGAATATCTTCAAAAACTTTATTCCTACTACAAAGAAATAATCGGTACAATCAGCGTCAATAAAAATCTTTCGGATCCTGTGCAGGTGAGTGTGCTTGCCGGAATCACCCTTGTGGATGAATTGTTGAAGGCAAAGATGCAGAATCAGTCGAAGGAACTTTCCGATGAAAATGAGTCCGACGCCGAGGAACTTGCAAGCCGTCTTACGATGGAAATGATCGAAAAAATCGATGAAGTGTTGTAATGCATTCAGATTCTGTCTTCCGTGTGTGGGTTGATGCAGACTCCTGTCCCGCAGTAATTAGAAAAATCATCGTGAAAAACTCAATCCTGAAATCTGTGCCTGTGGTCTTCGTGGCAAACCGCGACATTCCTTCCGGTGTTGATTCAGGCTCCGGCAACAGTCTTTTTAAAATGGTCGTGGTGGAAAAGGAAAACGGTGCCTCTGACGATTACATTTTTTCAAACGCACAAAAAGGCGATGTCGCAGTGACCCGTGACCTGCCCCTTGCAAAGCGTCTGCTTGAAAAAGAAGTTGTGGTGATGAATGACCGCGGAACACTGTTCACTGAAAGAATACTGTGCGGCATGCTGGAGGAAAGGGCTCTTCATATGCAGATGATGTCGCTCGGTCTTGGAAAGGAAGACAAAAGCAAATCCTTCGGACGCAGGGAAATAGACTCTTTTGCAGAATGTTTTTCGGGAGAATTTGCAAGACGCGGACTTTGAGCCGTTTACGAAAGCGCTCTGTTGATTGCCTCGAGACGGTCTATAATCTGCAGGAAAATATCAACCAATTCCGGGTCGAACTGTTTTCCGCGCTGACTTTTGATTTCGTTCACAGTGTCTTCGAGTGTCCACTCGCGTTTGTAAGACCTCATGTGCCTCAATGCATCATAAACGTCTGCAAGAGACACTATGCGTGCGGCAAGAGGAATCTCTTCTCCTTCGATTGTGGGCCGTACAGCGGGAAGTGCGTCTCCTGGCTTGAAGTCCATAAGGTATGCATCTGCAATGCCCGGATATCCCCTTGCGCTTCCGTCGTAGAATTCGTGATGATGAAGGCACACGTCTTTTGCCATCTGGTCCAGCTCGCTTTCAATCGTGTCGAAAATCTGTGCTCCCATAAGAGTGTGGCCCTGCATGACTGCACGTTCCTCGTCTGTGAGAGGTCCGTCTTTTTTGAGTATGCGGTCGGGAATTGCGACTTTTCCAACGTCGTGGCATTTGGCGGCCCATTTCAGATTGTCCCTGAATCTGTTTCTTTCGTTTTCAGGAATCTTTTTAAGTGCCGCATACCGGTCGTAAATTTCCACTGAAAAACTGGAGACTCTTTCAACGTGCGCACCTGTCTCTTTGGGGTCGCGGAATCCTGCCATCTTCACGAGGCGCTCAATCAGCTGTTTGGAAAGATATGCGTATTCGTAAATCTGGCCCACATTCGTGGCAAAGTGCGACACATAGAAAACCGCTTCATCGTCGAAAGGAATGATTCTTCCTTTTTCATCCTGCGCATTGATTATCTGAAGCACACCGAGGATTTTTCCGTTCGTCATTTTAAGCGGAAGAGTGAGCATCGAAGTGGTGTGGTAGCCTGATGCCGTATCGGTTGCAAAACTGAATTTATACGGTCTTTTTACAGTGTGCGCCTCGTCTTCCCATTCGCTCATCGTGTACACATCGGGGATATTGACAATCTTTTTTGAAACCGCGCAGTATCCGCAGATTGTGTTCGAATTGACGGGAAATGAAAATGCAAGATAGGGAAGCTTTTCTCCAGGCTGAAGTCTTGCCTGCTGAGTGTGGTTTATACTGTATTTTATTTTCAGTAAGTTTTCATTTTCATCGTAGGAATAAATGGAACCCGCGTCTGCGTTTACAATCTCACACGCCGAAGTAAGGATGTTTTCAAGAAGGATGTCAACGTCCTTTATTTCGCTGAGCCGCAGCTCTATCTGAGTCATCTGCTGTAATTTTTTTTCGTGGTTCGTTTTTTTAGACATACCTAACTTACTCTGATTGCTGTATGGATTATATTGTAAATTCATGGAATTTACAAGGTTTTATTGAAAAAAATCCGACTCTTTCAAAAGATTTTTTCTCTGGATTTTTGTGCAAGAGCAAAGTAAAGAGGACCGTATCCTCCTGATGTGTCGGGAAGAACGTGATGCCCGAATTGAGTCCGCTCCGCCTTGCCGAAAACAGATTCCAAAGTGTCTGCGCCTTCAAGATTTACGGAAAATGATTTTCTGAGCGAGGAAAGATTTTTTTCGAATGTGTCTCTTGTAAAAGACTCGCCGGGGAGGAGCGCATCGGGAAATTTTTTAAGGAGCCTCTCGATGATTCCGTCGTTTTCACGGGGAGAAAGGGCACAGGTTGCATAGACTAAAAATCCTTCCGGTGCAAGAAGACGCCATGCCGAAGAAAGGAGGGCCCATTGTTCCACCGCGATGTTTTTTATGCGGGCGGGCGACCACTGCGAAAGATATTTTGCATCGTTCAGCACGTGCCTTTCGCTTGAACAGGGTGCGTCAAGGAGGATTGCGTCGTAGACTTCGGTTTCCCTTCTGCAGAGTGTGGCTCCGTCGGAATTCGTGACGTTTAGTCTTTTCTGAATGTCGGAGGGAAGCGATTCCTGAACCACTTTCGAAAGACGCTGGGTTCTGTCGGGAGAGCGTTCGTTTGACGTGAGCGTGGATTTTTCAGACATTGCCGCCGCAAGGACAAGGGTTTTTCCTCCGGGGGCCGCGCATAAATCAAGAATGTGTCCGGCATCAGGAAGCGGAAGACAGAGTGGAGCGCAGATGCTTGCAGGGTCCAGATAATAGGGAAGGCATCCTTCGTGTGAAAATGCGGCGTGATTTCCTTCTTTTTCAAGGGATTCCTTCAAGGCCGGCCACCGTTTGCCGAAAACGTCTCCGTAGTAAGAGCCGAATCCTTCACTGCCTTTAAGTTTCTGCTGTTTCTGTGACTGCTTCATTTTTGACCTCTAGCGGAAAAGTCTCCTGTAAATTTCGTCTCCACGCTTTTTCGCCTCTGCAAAAGCCGATTTTCGTTCCTGCAGTGTGCCTATCTGTTCGTCCGTGCCCTCTTCGACAATCACGGTCTTTCCGTTTTCTTCCCTGAACTTGAGGATGCCGCATTTTATCTTCAGCTCAATCACTTTTTTTTCTGCGGCCCGTAATTTCAATGCGAATTCCGGGTGTTTTTCCGCATATTCAAGAAGTTTTTCCGCAACGGGGCCGAATGTCTTTTCACTCAGCATTATAACGTGGACCCCTGCCTCGATTGCCATTACAGCCGCCCTGTCAGGATTGTAACCGTTTTCTGCAAGAGCGCCCATGAAAATGTCGTCGCTTATGACAATGCCCTTGAAACCGAGTCTGCCGCAGAGTATTCCGTTTACCCATTCTGAGCTTAGACAGGCAGGCTCGGAGTGGATTGAAGGAATTCTCGCGTGGGACATCAGAACCGCATCCGGGGAAGATGCCATTATAAAGAAGAAAGGTTCCAGAAAGTCGGTTTCAGCCTGTTCTTTTCCGGCCTTGATTTCAGGAAGGCCTGTGTGGGGATCCGTGTCGGTGTTTCCGGGAAAATGCTTTAGGACAGCCGAAATCCCGTTGTCCTGATACGCTTTGACTGCCGCCATGCTGTAGACGATTGTTTCCGGTTTTCCGCCGTATGACCTGAGTCCCAGAAGCGGTGCATTTTCCTCCGTGAGACATTCTGCAACGGGTGCCAGATTCATGTCGAATCCAAGTGCCCTCATTTGTTTGGCCTGTTCCGCGTAAAGTTCGTATGCTTCGGTGGGAGAGGCTTTTTCCGCGACTTTTGCATTGGAGCTCAGATAGCTTGTGATGTCTCTGAGTCTGTTTACGGCTCCGCCTTCCTGATCGACTGCAAGATACGGCCTCAGGATTTTGTTTTCCCGGCAGTACCGGGCAATCGACTCGGTGAATTTCATTGTGCTTTCCGCAGAATCCCCGAGATTGTATGAGAAAAACAAAGCCCCGCCGGGCACCAGCGGATGAGAGGAGCCTTCTTTTGAATGAGGTATTGTCCCCGTGTTTTCCACTGCGAAATAAGAAGAGTTGCCCTGGATGTTTACGAGAAAAATCTGTGCAATGCGTTGACTTTCCGGCAAAGAGTCGAGATATTCTTCAATCGCGCGGGTCTCTGCGGTCCGGGCTTCGGTTTTCGGGGATGCCGATGCGGACATGAATGGTAAAATTGCGGCATAAATAAAAAAACAAACGGCCTTTTTCAGCGTAGGACTTTCCATTTCCACAGTATAAATGAAAACCACCCTTTTGTTCAATGAGTCTTTCCACACGCTCCAGGAAATCAGTTTGATGAAAGTTGTGTCGGGGCTGAACGTGGTTGTGTCGTGGGGGGGGGGATGACTGATAAGTATTGTCATGCTGAACGAAGCGATGTCATGCTGAACGTGGTTGCATGTAACTGAATTCAGCATCTCTTGTGCAAAAGAGATTCCGGGTCGAGCCCGGAATGACGGCGGAATGTCATGCTGAACGAAGCTGTGTCATGCTGAACGTGATTCAGCATCCCTTGTGCAAAAGAGATTCCGGGTCGAGCCCGGAATGACGGTGGTTGCAGGCCCGGAATGACGGCGGAATGTCATGCTGAACGAAGCTGTGTCATGCTGAACGTGATTCAGCATCCCTTGTGCAGAGAGATTCCGGGTCGAGCCCGGAATGACGGCGGAATGTCATGCCGAACGAAGCTGTGTCATGCTGAACGTGGTTGCATGCAACCGAATTCAGCATCTCTCGTACAAAGGAGATCCCGAAACAAGTTCGGGATGACAGCGGTTGCAGGCCCGGGATGACGGTGGTTGCGTGGTTTGAATGCTACGCCTGATTGGAAGGGCCGCTTCAGCGGTTCACGCCGGAGGCGGGAATGGAGGTAGCGAAGCGTACGGAACCCTGGAAAGCAGGATGCGCAGAGGACGGCGTATGCCGCTTGATTGGGCCTGTCGTCCAGATTTATATATTTTCCTTCAGGCTTAATGATGTTGAAAGTGTTTTTCCGAAAAAAAATTTGAGAATTTTTGAAAAAATTATGAAATATTCCATAATATCGTGTATAATGTAGGTATGAGAATTTTACTTGTAGAAGATGAAGTACGCCTTTCACAGGCATTGGTTGAAATCTTTCAGAAAAACCGCTACGGGGTGGATGCCGTATACTCCGGTCCCGATGGACTCCGTTATGCACAGAGCGGCATTTACGATGTGATTATTCTTGACATCATGCTGCCGGGTATGGACGGTCTTTCGGTTCTGCGGGCGCTGAGAGAAGAAAAAAATTCTGTTCCGGTGCTGATGCTTACCGCAAAGGATGAAATTCAGGACAAAGTGAACGGTCTTGATGATGGTGCTGATGACTACATGACGAAGCCTTTCAGTACGGATGAACTTTTGGCGCGTGTCCGTGCACTTTCAAGGCGCAAGGGTGAGGTGAAGGAGGATGTTGTCACATTCGGCGACCTGACCTTGAACAGAAGCACTTGTGAACTCCAGAAGGTCAACGGGGGTGCCGTCAAGTTGTCTTTGAAGGAACTCCAGATTATCGAGCTGCTTTACGAGAATCCTCACCAGATCATCAAAAAGGAACGCATAATCGAAAAGATTTGGGGCGGAGATTCTGATGCGGAGTACAACAACGTGGAAGTCTACATTTCTTTTATCCGCAAGAAGATGGAACAACTCGGCGTTACGACCCAGATCCGCACCGCACGTGGAATCGGATATTCCCTGGAGGAAGGTAAATAGCGTCTGCCATGGAAAAGCGGGATGTTTTTCTCAGGCTGCGTCTCAAGATGATGCTTGGAATTCTTTTGGTCCAGGTATGCATACTCGCAGTTCTTATGATTCTCCTCAATGTCTCGGTTTATTTTTCAAACCGTTCGGATGCGGATTCTTTTATGCGGCATCTGATTGAGAGAGGCGGAAGGATGGCGAGTTATACGCAGGGGTCGGAACTGAGGGATAAGATGGTCAGAGAAAGACTTTCCGAGCGCGGCATTCCCTTTGAAATTGCGAATGATATTCCCCGGCGTTTTGAATTCCTGAGCGAGGGGCCCGCTTTCCATGATTATTATTCGGTCCGTCTTGACTCAAAAGGGCAGGTTGTGCGTGTCTATCATGCCCTTACCGATGATTCCACTTATAAATTCGGACAGAGTGTGGTCCGCAAGGCTCTTGCCTCGGGTAAGCTCGAAGGGGTTTCGGACGGCATGGGCTACATGATCCGTGAGACACCGGAAAAGGACGGTTATATTGCGGTTGTGGTTGACTGTATAGCCGATCTGCGGCATCAGGTGCGTTTCTTTGTTTTTTCCCTTGTGATTTATGTGCTGAGTCTCGTTGTCACGGCTATTCTTTCGTGGCTTGTTTCAGCTGTGGTGGTTCATCCCGTCAAAGAGACCTTCGAAAGACAGAAGCAGTTCATTGCGGATGCTTCCCATGAGCTTAAGACGCCGATTGCCGTTATCTCTGCGAATGTTGCCGTGCTTGAACAGGAGATTCCCGACAACAAGTGGCTCGCTTACATAAAAACAGAAAATCTCCGGATGAGTTCGCTTGTGAAGGATATGCTGTATCTTGCCAAGGATGATGCGGGGCGTATGGAGTACAATATGCTTCCGTTCGATCTTGCCGAGGCCGCTGCATCCTGTGTCATGCCTTTCGAAAGTGTGGCCTACGAGCAGGGGAAGAAACTTGAGCTTGACATTCCAAAATCGGTGCTCCCGGTGATGGGGGATGAAACCAAAATCAGGCAGGTAATCATAATCCTTACGGACAATGCCATTAAGAATTCCGACAGGGATGCTCTTATCCGTGTGAGCGCAGGCATTGAGAATTCCAAGTGTTTCGTAAAAGTCTACAATACCGGCCACGGTATTGCCCCGGAAGATATGGAAAAGATTTTCAACAGATTCTACAGGGCTGATTCTTCCCGCGACAGGGCAACCGGAGGTTACGGTTTGGGGCTTGCCATTGCCCAGTCCATCGCTGCGGGACACAGGGGCAGAATCTCCGTGCAGAGCAAAGTCGGTGCTTTTGCCGAATTCACTTTGACTCTTCCGCACTGGAAATAATCCGGCACTTGCAAAACCCGTCTTTTTTTGAATCCCCGGATTGAAATTGCGTTGCAGTTTTGCTATACTTACTCGATGGCTTCCTGAAAACAGGGATTCCGTCAATTCAAAAGATTTCGAGGTTTTCCATGATAGAAAGAAACAGAGGTTTTGCAAATCTTGCGGCAGGCTACCTTTTTCCTGAAGTCGCAAAGAGGCGCAGGGAATATCAGGCTTCACATCCCGAAGCAAAAATAATCAGTCTGGGCATCGGAAACACCACCGAGCCTCTCACTCCCCATATAAGCGGTGCAATGGCTTCTTACGCCAAGGCTCTGGGCACAAAGGAAGGCTATTCCGGTTATGGAGACGAGCAGGGAAATTCGGAGCTCAGAAAGAAGATTGCAGATGTGCTTTATGCGGGGATGGTGACTCAGGATGAGATGTTCATTTCCGACGGTGCAAAGTGCGACATTGCCCGTATTCAGACTCTTTTCGGACGCGGCACTCAGATTGCGGTTCAGGATCCCGCGTATCCGGTGTACGTTGACGGAAGCGTTATTGTAGGAGCCGCAGGAAAATCCGGTGCTTCGGGCTATGAGGGGGTCACATATCTGCCTTGTACCGCGGAAAACGGATTCTTCCCGGATTTGTCTTCAATAAAGAAGGATTCACTCATTTATTTCTGCAGCCCGAACAATCCCACTGGAGCTACGGCCACACGTGAAGAGCTTAAAAAGCTTGTTGATTTTGCCATCAAAAACGGATGCATAATCATTTTCGATGCGGCTTATTTTGCCTTTATCAGAAATTCAAATCTTCCGCGCACAATTTACGAAATCGAGGGAGCCCGTTCATGCGCAATAGAGATTAATTCATTCTCAAAACTCGCGGGATTCACGGGAGTCCGCCTTGGATGGAGTGTCGTTCCTTCGGACTTGAAGTTTTCAGACGGAAGTTCCGTGCATGCGGACTGGAACCGCGTTATGACGACTCTGTTCAACGGAGCCAGCAACATCGCTCAGGCAGGTGGACTTGCGGCTTTGGACGAAGAGGGGGTCGCCGAGACAAAAGCTTTGGTTGACTACTATCTGGAAAATGCCGGAATAATGCAGAAGACTCTTACGGGAGACAATTTTGCGTCCCGCGGAGTAAAAGTGTATTACACGGGAGATTCTCCGTATCTTTGGGTGCAGTTCCCCGGAATGAAAAGCTGGGACATTTTCGACCGTATTCTTTCGGAGTGCAATGTGGTGACCACCCCGGGAAGCGGATTTGGACCCGCCGGTGAAAGCTATCTGCGTTTCTCTGCCTTCGGTCACAGGGAGGATGTCGAGGAAGCCTGCAGACGTCTGTCGAAGTTTGTGCTGTAAGCCGTCCTGTTGAAAGGATTTGTTTAAAATGAACCGACCCCGCGTGAGAGCTGCATCTTCATTGCGGGGCCGTTTTTTTTGAGCACTGAGGATTTTTCCGTTTTTTTTATAGTTGAGACCGTAATCCGAGCATCAGATGGATTGCGCCGCCGCCTTGTTTTGCCAGTTCTGTGACATTCAAAGAAAGGGCTGTGCTTAGTGTGCCGCCGAAGATGTTCAATGAGAAATACGGTGTTATGGTAAACTGCGGTACTGCGGTTCCTGCGCCGATTTTGCCCGCGACAGTGATTATGTTTGCACCCGGGATTGAAAATGTGAGATGCGCGCCTCCGGTTGCGTGAGTGCTTCCGAGTTTCACGTGGTTCGTGTAGGCGTTCAGATTGAATCCCACGGAAGATTTGTTTGCAGTTGAAGAGCCCGCAAGTTCCGAAGGATATGTAAGGAAAGTCATTCTGTCTATGGTTGAAAACGGCAGTGAGAAGGCAGCCGCTGAAAAATGCCATCCCCAGGCCACGAATCTCGGTTCAAGGAAGAAATACACGGAGTCGGTGAATGTTCCGGCATTTATGCTTGTACCGCTCAGGTTTCCCATGCCTCCCTGGAAGAAAACGGAGAACAGGTTCCTGTCGCCTGCAAGAAGAGTTACGCTTGCATGGAAGCCGACATTGTCAAGTGCGAAAATCGAGGAACTTGTGTTGTATGCCAGACATACTCCGGCGGTTGCATCCAGCTCCAGATTGTGAGATACGAAGGCGAATCTGAGGTTTGAGTCCAGTGAGTTTGTTGCGGCAACCAGATCAGCGCTGTGGCTTAGGTAGAATGCTCCGGCGAAATTCTGTCCCGCGTGGATGGCATAGGAGGCTCCGAGTCCGTAGAACGGGTATGCCGAGGTTCCGTTCACACCGTTCCAGCTTGTCATCAGTGTGGGGTTCAGCGGTTTTATTCCGAACTGTCTTTGAAGGAACACATCCGAGCCCGAGGGTTCGAATTCTCCAAGGAAAGCACTGATGAAATGCCTCAATGTATTGGAACCGAATGTGACTGTGCCCGATATTTCCTGAATGCTGAATTTTGCGTTTACGGAAGTCGGAGAAGAAAGCAGGTTCTGAATACTTGTGGTCTGAACGGAAAAATCCGTTCTTACAATCACTTTGTCGCTGAAATCAATCTGTCCTGCGAAATAGGCATCTGCATTTATGTTGGGCGTGAATGTAAGATCTCCGAGTACGCCCATGTTTCCGCTGAAATTCGGCATGCTCATTGAGAATCCCGCAGCAGCCGCAGAAAGCAAGACCGGCAGCAAAAAGTGTGTTTTTTTCATCTTAAGCTCCATTTGGGTAGGGAGTCTCCAAAAGCTGAAATTTTCAGAGGTTCCCGAATTAGAGGACCCGGACGGCAATATGAAGGGCATCTAAAAGCAGTCCCTATGTTCTCCTCTTTACAATCGGTAGAAATCCTGACCGTCTTAAGGTTCTTTTTTGTGCGGTCAGGAAAAGAAAGTGAAATGGGTAAGACTTCCTTGAAAAATATAAAAAATAGGCTGAAAAGAAAAAATAAATGAATTTTAGGCTTTTCTTATTTTACATCTTGTGTTATAATAAAACGATAAAAGGTTGAGGACTTTCAAAAGTATGAGGGAATCTCGAATTTCAGGTTTTGAGACTCGACGACATCTCGGAAAAGTTCTGAAAGCGGATTTTTCCGGATGGCCTGTGACTTTTGGAATTGGCTCAGGATAAATAGGAATGAGAGCCGTGAGCCGCATTCGATGTGCGGTTTTTGCTTGACTATTGTTTGGAAGAGGTTAAAATAGAGCTATGAGTGATTACCTTGACGCTAACAATGAGGAACTTCTCAAGGATTTTTTCGCCGAGGCTGAACAGCAGGTGGAAACGTTGGAGAGTAATATCCTCGTAATTGAAAATGATCCGTCAAACCACGACGCCATCGATGAGATTTTCCGTGCGGCCCATACGCTCAAAGGCGGTTCCGCGACGGTGGAAATGACCGAACTTGCCACTTTCTGCCATGATGTTGAGGATTTGCTTGATGCATTGCGAAGCGGAACGGTCGGAGTTACGGAACCTATCGTAGACACACTGCTTACCGCTATAGATACGATTAAGGCGATGCTGGATGCCCGCAGCGGTGGCTCTGTCTATCAGGAGGATGTATCGCCCATTATCGCGAAGATAAAGGGGTT
>OCTW011492831.1_pt1 | contig 12574 bp, 12 predicted proteins | sample 1539671 | NCBI WGS metagenome assembly OCTW01 (sample SAMN02144230, study PRJEB22623) | gut metagenome | biome: sheep rumen | host: Ovis aries | place: New Zealand | reverse complement strand
CGCGTTGATGCGGTCTGCGAAGCCGAGGTGCTTAGATATTGAGTGAACGCATCCGGAGCGAAAGCTCCGGATTTTTTTGGGTTGCAGCTGTATTTCTTTCAGAACTTCGGAATGGAGATGACGCTGTCCGAACAGCTTTGCCTCAATGCTTTACTTTTTTCGCAGGATTAACTTATTTAGTGTCTGCTGAGCAGCGTAAAACGTCCAACTATTGTTGATTCTATAAGACTTCTCACTCGGGAAGGAGGAGGAAGCTATCCCGGGAAATGAGAGAGCAGCACATATTTCAGGCGGTCTCTACCACGAACTCCAGGTCAGGATGACCTATAATTCCAATCACATTGAAGGAAGCTCTCTTACAGAGAAGCAGACAAGGCTGAATTTTGAGACGAATACAATTGAAGGGGGGAGGCGTTCCGGTTGACGATGTTTTGGAGACGGTCCATCACTTCCGGGCGATTGATTATGTGATCGACCATGCGGAGGAAAAACTGCCGGAAGAAATCATCAGGCAGCTGCATTCTATTCTGAAGCACGATACAAAGGACGCGTCTCTTGCTTGTTTTGCAGTTGGAGACTATAAGAAGCGTCCGAACATGGTCGGAGGCCACGAAACTGCGAAGCCGGAAGAAGTGAGGGATCGGATCAGGGACCTTCTTGAGCGGTATCACGCGAAAGAAACAGTGACAATTGAGGGTATCGTCGCGTTCCATGATGAGTTTGAGTACATTCATCCTTTTCAGGACGGCAACGGCAGAGTTGGAAGACTGGTGGCACTGAAGGCGTGTCTGCATTATCATATCGTACCGTTTATCATAGAAGATCAAAAGAAGGCATTTTACTACAGAGGACTTGCAAACTGGCGTCGGGAAAAAGGGTGGCTTACGAATACCTGCCTGGACGGGCAGGACACGTTCCGCGAATTGCTTGATCAGCTCGGCGTGCCATATGAAATGAGATAGTCCCCTTTATTGCAGCAGGCGGCGGGCAGTAACAGATCATCAGATGCTTATGGCTGTCGTGGAAGGATTATAAGACAGCTTCGCAGCCAGAATGCTTTGACTGAAATGTTACTGCGAACACACCAATACTTATGTGCTTTTAAGCCGCTCTCCGACCAGACCGCCAGGATGGATCAAAGCGAGATCCTCTTTTGTAAAGCCTGTGTATTGGGCAGTGGTAAAAGCGATGGCATCCCACACGGCAGCAATCGCATTACAGCTTGCCGAGGCACACAGATTCCATGTATCCGCCTCTTTGTCGATTTCAATTTTGAAATAAAGATCACTTTTGCGTGCAAGAGCGGACGCATCATTTTGAGACACACCAATGGTATAGGACCCTTTTGCGCGGCAGATCGGAAGGTAGCTGAGGATTTCTGGCGTATTTCCACCTTTTGAAAACAGTATAACGGTATCGTCGCGTTGGATACAACCGCTTCCTCCGTGAACCGCATCGGCGGGAGAACAGAAAAAGGAGGGAATTTCGACGACACTGAGGGTGTGAGCCACCCGCCGAGCCAGCATGCCGGAAGTACCGCATCCAGCTGTTATCACTTTTCGACCCTTTGGCTTGACCGCTGTTAGCCGGGAAATGACCTGATATACCACATCCGGGTTCAGACGATTTTTCAATTTCAGAATATTTTCCGCTTCGATATCCAGAATCTGGTTGATGGATTCTTTATAATCGATCATGCAGCTGAATTCCCCTTCTGAGATGTAGCGTAGTACGATTGCTTGCGAATGGCAGAGAAGCATTTGCCGGGCAGCGTTTCTGCACCAATGTTTACCAAAGACATAACCAGATTAGTATACTGTTTTCTCAAAAGCGACGAGCTGATCAAACTCTTTTCCGACGACCTGAGCAGTTTGCGCGTCGAGACCCTGCATGTGTTCCATTTCAAGCCAGGCATCAGCCATGGCGCAGCCCATCACTGGTCCGATAATGAAACCGCCCATGCAAAGAACATTTGTATTATTTACCTGCCGGGCTCTTCTTGCCTGATATACACTTTCGCATAGAGCTGCATATACGCCTCTATGCTTGTTGCATATAATACTGACACCCATTCCTGTGCCGCAAATTGCGATTCCACGGTCATAGCGGCCGCTTTGAACTCCTTCTGCAACTTTACAGGCTACATCCTGAAACAGGATAGGAGCATCAGAATCTACATCAGTGACAAGATAGCCTTCTTCTAGCAAATGGTCCCTTATAGCATTTTTCAAATCATAGCCTCCGGGATCTCCGCCAATGATGATGTGCTTTACGTTTTCGTTTTTCATCAGAATCGACTCCTTTTGATAGTTAATCCGCAAGTAATGACGGATAAGATGAAAGAATACTCTGACAATATTTTGTGAAACGGTTATTTGTGCTGTCTCCTGTAACCGGTATCATAATCCATTGAAGTGATGCAGTCAATATACAATCATGACGATTCTGAAAGCGCCTTTGTGATATGTCTAAACACTTTGAGATGGAGACGAAAAAGCATAAAAAATGTTAATGTGCACTAATTACGGACTTAAACTATATGCAATATGGATAATTTGCGCCAGCATATTGACAAAACCAACCGAAGACATTATATTTCTGATCTAGAAACCGGTTACATACACCGACAGCAAAAGAAAAAATGCCAAAATACACAATTAATGATATTGCCAGAGAAGCAGGGGTGTCAAAGGCGACCGTTTCCCGAGTGATTAACAGGCCGGAAGCGGTTGAGACATCAACAAGGGAGCGGGTTGAGGATGTCATACGGGCCAGAAAATATATCCCGTCAGCTACCGCCAGAAACCTTTCTCTGCAGAAAAGCGATTCGATTGCGATTGTGGTCCCCGAACTGGATAACCCGTTCTTCGGAGGTCTGACACGCAGCGCAACGGAGGAATTGGATCGAAATGATCTGACGGTTGTCTTTTTTAATACAGATAACAATCCCAAAAAGGATCATAAAGCATTAATACTACTGAAGTCGCTCAGACCTGCCGGTATTCTTTACACGCCGGCATCTGACTATGCCGGGCCAGAAGCTTCCAGAGAGATTAATGAGCTTCTTCGGGGACTGGAGACTCCGATTGTTATTATGGATCGCCCCACACCGTCTCTGGAGTCATTTGATGGAGTGTTCTTTGATGATTATCGTGGAATATATGATGCTACGGTACGTCTGATTAAAACTGGACACAATAGTATCGCCTTGATTAATGGACCTATAAGTATGGTCCATACCAGAATTCGATTGCAGGGATATAAAGATGCATTGAAGGATCATGGAATTCCTTATGATTCGAGTCTTTGTTATCTGGGGGAGTACAAGGAAGAAGACGGATATCATATGGGCAATTTGATATTTGAACAACACCAGTCGGATCTTCCGAGTGGAGTGATTGCCTGCAATAATTTGCTTAGCCTTGGCTTCCTGCGGGCCGCGTTTGAACACCATGTTCAGATTTCGAAAGATATTGATTTTATAGGCTTAGATCGCATTCCATCGTTGGAGGTTCTGACGCATGGCTTTAATTATATTGAACGTGAGCCGGTCTTGATCGGACAAGAGGCCGTAAGACTGCTGAAAAAACGAATGGATAATCCTGACACGGATCGAAACCGGGTGATTCTCAAGGCCCCGGTAATAATTAATGACCTGAGAAACCTGAGTCAGCCTTAAAAGGGGACGTCATTTGACGCCGTAACGATAGTTTCAATAAAAGGAGGATAAGTATGGTTAAAAAAGTTTTAGCAGGCATTCTGTCCGGAGTAATGGTGCTCTCTGCTGCCTCGACGGCATTTGCGTCCGATTCTCAGGTTGAATCTGCGGCGTCTTCAAATGCAGAAGCGATTGAAAACAATCCACTGTTTGATGCATCAACCTATAAATCCAAGAAGGACAAAAAGGATTGGACTATTGCGGTTGTGACGAAGGATAATACCGCTGCATGGTTCAAACGGATGGAGACGGGCGTCAATAAGTTCGGCGAAGAAACCTCCATCAATGTCATTCAAAAGGGACCTGCTAACGCGGATGCGGCTTCACAGGTTGAGGTTGTGGATCAGATGATCGATCAGGGCGTCGATGCAATTTGCGTTGTTCCGATTGATCCGGGTGCTCTTGAAGCTTCGCTGAAAAGAGCCATGAAGGCGGGCATTGTTGTCGTTTCTCATGAGGCATCCAATCTGCAGAATACGTTATTCGATGTGGAAGCCTTCACAGCGAAAGACTTCGGCTCTGCCATTATGGATGAGCTAGCCAAAGCGATGGGTGAGAAGGGCAAATACGCAGAGATGGTGGCGTATACCACTTCGACAACGCATATGGAATATGCAACGGCTGAGCATGAGCGCCAGTTAGAGGCATATCCGGATATGGAGCTGATCAATAATGGTCAGGTACCGTCTGCTGAGTCTGAAGAGTCAGTTGACACCGCATATGAGCGGGCAAAAGAGATCTTAAAGGCGAATCCAGATCTGAAGGGCTTCACTGGCGTCGCATCGACAGACTGCCCCGGGATTGCAAAAGCCGTAGAGGAGCTCGGACTGGACGTCTCGGTCGTGGGTGTTGGCACGCCGAATGAATTTGCGCCGTATATGGAATCCGGAACAATTAAGTCCCTTCTTCTGTGGGATCCGATGCTTTCGGGATATGTCATGTGCAAACTGGCTTCTGATATTCTGGCTGGTGAGGATATTGGTAATGGTAATGGCTACAACGCCGGAATTGATGGATATGAAAGCATGACATTGAATGAGGACGTTAACAGAACGTTAATCGGTCAGGCGGAGCTGATCGTTACGCCTGACACGGTAGGGGATTATGATTTTTGATAATTTAAACTGAGGACTGCAGATATTGCATATCCCGAAGAGGGATATGCAATATCTATATTAACACTTTTATTTATGATCCGGCGGGGGATGGCATGGAAGATTTATTGTCCGTGAAGGGAATTAAAAAATCATTTGGCGGTGTTCATGCGCTGAAAGGCGTTGACCTGACGATCAGAAAAGGGGAAATCCATTGTCTGGCAGGCGAAAATGGCTGCGGAAAATCAACTATTATCAAGATTATATCCGGATTTTATCAGCCCGATGCGGGTGAAATCAGAGTTGAGGGAAAGCTGTTTCCACATATGACACCTGCTGATGCCATCAAGGCAGGAATACAGGTGATTTATCAGGACTTTTCAGTGTTTCCAAATCTTTCAGTAATCGAAAACCTGGCTTTTAATCAGGTTCTGGCGAGTGGAAAGAAGTGGGTCAATCGAAAGGAATTCAGGAGAATTGCAGAAGAAGCTATCGCAAAAATCAAGTTCAATGTCGATCTTGATGCGATGGTAGAGACGCTTCCGGTTGCAGATAAGCAATTGATTGCTATTTCCAGAGCACTGCTGGATAACGCAAAGCTGATTATTATGGATGAGCCGACCACGGCGCTGACAAAAAAGGAAATAAACCGGCTCTTTGAGATTGTAGAAGAACTGAAAAAGAATGGAATGACCATCCTTTTTGTTTCACACAAGCTCGACGAGGTGTTTGAGATTTCGGACCGTATCACGATTCTGAGAAGCGGAGAGAATGTGATCACTTGTCCTACATCTGACATGACGCAGGAAAAGTTTACATATTATATGACCGGACGAACGTTTGAGGATACTGCCTCTGGCGACGTTGAACGTAAAGTTGGTCAGGAAATTGTGATGGAAGCGAATGAGCTTGCGGCTTCAGGATTCAAAGGCGTTTCTTTCCAGCTTCATAAGGGAGAAATACTAGGCGTGACCGGACAACTTGGATCCGGGCGTACAGAGCTGTCGCTTTCTCTGTTCGGATTAAACCGACCTACATCTGGAGTACTGAAAGTGCATGGCAGGCAGGTCGATTTGAAAAATGTGGATGCCGCAGAGAAGCTTAAGATCGCGTTGGTGCCGGAAGACCGCCTGACAGAAGGCTTATTCCTGCCGCAATCGATTGCGGACAATATCACGGTCACGAGAATGCATGACTTATCAAAGGGAGGCGTTCTTAACAAGAAAGTCATGCAGGCAGAGGCCTCAAAATGGGTCAAAGAACTGGAGGTGGCTACGAAGGATCCATCACTTCCCGTAAGTACTCTTTCCGGAGGAAATCAACAGAAGGTGGTTCTTGCAAAGTGGCTGTCTAACCAACCCGAAATTTTGATTTTAAATGGCCCCACGGTCGGCGTGGATATAGGAGCAAAATATGATATCCATCAGTTGTTGAAAAAACTGGCTGCACAAGGGATGGCAATTATCGTGGTTTCAGATGATACAGCTGAAATATCAGCTCTTTGCGACAAGGCGATTGTCATGCGAGGCGGACAGCAGACAGGAGTGCTTGAAAAACAAGACCTGACAGATATTAAACTGGCGGCCGCATCAATTTAAGGGGATGAAGACAGTGGGCAAAAGAATTAAGCGAGTTACACGAGATACTGAATTTTGGGTATTCCTTATCATTATCATGCTCTCCCTGATTATCCAGGTCAGGTCAGGGCAGTTCTATACGAATAACAATATTGTGGACATTCTGCGGTCGATGATCTACCCCTCAATGTGCGCAATCCCTGCGCTGCTGGCTTTTGTAAGCACTGGCCCGGATGTATCTTTTCCTTTGATCGGCGCATTGAGCTCTTATCTGGCGATTATCATTACCGTTAACACCGGATTTCAGGGCTCATGGATTGTTACATATTTGATGGCAATTTTCTTCGGCTCTCTTATGGGGGCGCTGAATGGCTTTATTATTGTAAAATACAAGTTTCCTGCTTTGATCGTTACGCTGGGCACATCCTCGATCTTTAGCGGACTCCTCCTCGGGGCTTTTCAGGCACAGAGAATGAATCTTCCCGAGAATTTGCAGAAGTTTGGGAAAGCAACTCTGCTTACAGTCAAGAACGCTCAAACGGGTTTGGGATCGACGCTTCCGTACACATTCGTTATTCTGGTTGTCTTGTATGTTCTTGCATACATCGTCCTCAATTATACGATGGTTGGCCGAGGCGTTTATGCGATCGGCGGAGATGAGATCGCAGCTGAAAGGGCCGGATTTAATGTTAAGGCTATTCGTTTTTGGATTTTTGTGATCAATGGTGCTGTTGCGGGAATTGCAGGACTTAGCTATGCGGTCATGTCAATGAGATATCTTCCAACGGAATATGCTGGAGGAGAGATGGTTGTGATCGCAGCCATAGTATTAGGCGGTACAAGGCTTAACGGCGGGGTCGGATCACTTCGAGGCTGTCTGCTGGGGACGTTATTGGTTACGATGGTGACAAACAGCCTGATTCTTGTTGGAATATCCGTTTATTGGCAGAAGGTTTTTATTGGCGGGATCATAATCATTGGCACTATTATCCCGATGGTATTAAACTCTGCCGGAAGGAAAATGAGAATAAGGGAAAGGAAGGCCCCTGAAAAATGAAATTCAAAAAAAGAGTTGATGATAATGTATTCCGGCTGATTGTCTTACTGGCTGTAGTACTTGTACTTATGGGGCTGACGAAAGGTTCCCAAATCATGAAAGTCAGCATCTTTCAGACAATCGGAAGATCAATGTCGGAGATCGGCCTGATGGCTGTTGGATGCGGCATCTGCATGATTGCAGGGGGTATTGATCTTTCCTGCGTTTATATCGCGAATCTCGTCGGGATCACTTCCGGATTAATGATGCAGCAGAAAGGGGCCGGAATCGCACTTGCAATCATTATTGGAATTATTGTTGGCGCTGCCTGCGGAGCCTTTAACGGTCTGCTGGTTTCCTACCTGCGTATTCCGGCTATGCTGGCTACACTTGGCACTTATCAGGTGTTTCAGGGTATCTCCATTGTCCTGTCAGGCGGATCGACAGTGAGCGGGATACCAGAGGCTTTCACAGATGTCGGTGCGGCAACGGTCGGAGTGATTCCAGTTCCATTTATCATCTATTTAGTCATTATCGTCCTCATGACTTTCCTGATGAGTAAAACATCTTTCGGTAAGAGGGTGTTTTTTGTGGGGACAAATGAAAGGACGTCCGTATTCGCAGGGATAAAAACTAAGAAAGTACTGATTTTGACCTATATGATTTCCGGTATTCTTTGTGGAATTGCAGGTCTTCTGGAACTTGCAAGAATCAATTCCGCAAAAGCAGACTTTGGGTCGAGCTATACGAATCAATGTATCCTTGTATCGGTTATGGGAGGGATTAATCCAAACGGCGGATTTGGAACTATTCCCGGAGTTGCGATAGCCGTTCTTATTTTGCAGTTACTATCAGCTTATTTGAATACATTCCCGAATATCAGCAATTATTACAGGGATTTAATCTGGGGAGCAGCGCTGATCGGCGTGCTGATTGCCAACTATTATTTTGATAAGCGAAAACTGGCAAAACAGGCAAAGAACTGAGAAGCTGTTTGAGAATCGTTCTGGGTGCTGGATTGAGAAAGTCCAACACCCGTTTTGAAATAATTGCACCTGCGACCGTAATCGAGCAGAGGTATGAAGTATGAGCAAATCTGAATATTTATTAAGCGTAATTGACGAACTCAGGGCAAATGCGGAAAAAGTAGACGATGACCAGATTCGCAATGCAGCCTATAAGATTCTTGAGGCAAAGAAAGTCTTCGTTGCCGGAGCCGGTCGTTCTGGTTTTGCTGCCAGGGCTTTTTCAAATCGCCTGATGCATCTTGGGCTTTCCGTGCATTTTGTTGGAGAACCAACGACACCGGCGATCTGTGAAGGAGATCTGCTTGTGATTGGATCGGGATCCGGCGAGACGGGAAGTCTGGTTGTTATGGCAGAAAAGGCGAGAAAAGTAGGAGCTGAGATTCTGACTGTAACGATTAATCCAAATGGGAAAATAGGAAAGATGGCGCAGGCCTTTATTGAGATACCAGGTGCCACACCTAAGGGAGAAGGAAATACCGCATCAATTCAGCCGATGGCTGACGCATTTGAGCAGATGTCCTGGATCGTTTATGATGTGATTATCGCATATTTAATGGAAAAGATGCATAAAACATCAGAGGAAATGTTCAAGCTGCATGCTAATCTTGAATGAATAGATTGATAAGTTTCTGCCTCTTGCTTGAAATAATAAAGAGAAATATGGAAGGATAAAATGAAAATACAGATAGCTCTGGATGATCTTTCATTAAATGATGCGGTAAACTTGATGAAGAAAACAGGCGGCTGTGTTGATATTATTGAAGTGGGGACGCCTATGATCATGCAGTATGGAATGAGTGCAGTCAGAAGGATAAAGCAGGAATTCCCGGATAAGCAGATCCTTGCAGATATGAAGATTATGGATGCGGGATACTATGAGGCGGAAATTGCGCTGAAGGCTGGAGCGGACTATGTTACTGTACTGGGGACTACAGATGATCTTACCATTAAAGGCTGCGTAGAAGCTGCATCAAAATATCATGGAAAAACGGTCGTTGATATGATTTGTGTAAGAGGCATTGAAAAACGAATCAGACAGGTTGAGATGCTGGGGGCTGACTATGTATCCGTTCATGTTGGACTTGATGAGCAAGCCGCAGGGATGACCCCTTTGGATCAGCTTGCTGTTATGATGAGGACAGCCCAAAAGGCTCAGGTTTCTGTTGCGGGCGGAATCAGCTTAAAAACGCTGCCGGACTATATTTCTTTGAAGCCTTCTGTCATAATTATAGGGGCGGGGATTACGCATGCTGAAAATGTGGTTGAGACTGCTGAAGCATTTAGCCGCGCTGTACATTCAGCATGCTGATTGGCATGGATCGTTTTGCTGACTCTGCGTATTAGTATTATTGGGGAAGGATTGAATATGGACCTGACAAGGGAAGCTTCTGACCTCTTAAGTGGAAAAACAGTTCTAGGAATTGAACTTGGATCAACAAGAATTAAATCGGTCATTATAGGACGGGATCACAAGCCTGTTTCCGAGGGTGCATACAATTGGGAAAACCAACTGGCAGACGGGATATGGACGTATTCACTGGACGAAGTTAAAAAAGGTCTGGAAAGCAGTTATTCTGATTTGATTAACAAAACGGAAGAGAAGACCGGCATTAGACCGACGAGTTTTGCGGCCATGGGCGTGAGCGGGATGATGCACGGTTATTTGGCGTTTAATGACCGGAATGAGCTCCTGGTTCCTTTCCGAACCTGGAGAAATATCATGACAGAGCAGGCTGCTCGTGATCTGACCGAGCTGTTTGGGTATAATATTCCGCAAAGGTATTCTATTTCGCATTTATATCAGGCAATCCTTAATAAAGAAAGTCATGTCTCGGAAATTGCGTATTTAACCACTTTGGCAGGGTATGTACATTGGAAACTTACAGGAAGAAAGGTTCTTGGAATCGGAGATGCGTCTGGAATGTTTCCCATTGATCCGATGATGAAAACGTATCGAAAGGATTTTATCGAAAAGTTTGAACGGATTCCTGCAATTAACAAGATGCCATGGAAACTTACAGATATTCTTCCGCATATTTTGCTGGCGGGAGATTCTGCCGGAAGATTAACAGCTGATGGGGCTGCATTTCTTGATCCGACTGGAGAACTCCAGCCGGGGGTGCCATTGTGTCCACCGGAAGGGGATGCAGAGACTGGAATGGTTGCGACGGATGCGGTCAGTCCGCGGACTGGAAATATTTCAGCAGGCACATCCGACTTCGCGATTCTTGTTCTTGAGAATCCGCTTCATGCAGTGTATCAGGAAATCGATATTGTCGCGTCGCCATCGGGCGAGCTCGCGGCAAATGTCCATTGCAATAATTGTACAAGTGACTTAAACGCTTGGGTCAATCTGTTCGGAGAAGCTATTTCGCTTTTGGGGTATAAAGCAGATCACAATACATTATTCAATCGCTTCTTCGAAGCGGCTTTACAAGGGGAAGCTGATGCAGGCAATATAATCAGCTATAATTATCTGGCGGGAGAAATTACAACGCATGTTGATGAAGGCTGCCCTCTTCTTATGCGATCGCCGGAAAGTCGATTCAATCTCGTAAACTTTATGAGATCTCAGCTATACGCCTGTATCGCTACATTACGCATAGGAATGGACATACTTTTTCAGAATGAAAACTTGAAATTCGATCGGATTATGGGGCATGGAGGGTTTTTCAAGACACCGGGAGTGGGTCAGCAGATTCTTGCGGATGCAATAGGACTGCCCATCACGTTAACTGAGACAGCGGCTCAGGGCGGAGCTTGGGGAATTGCCTTACTGGCGCAGTATATGCTTGTTTCACAGGGAGAGCCTCTTGGAAAATGGCTTGATGAAGAAGTATTCCGCGGTTGCAGGTCAATCGTTGTGAAACCGGATGAAAGAGGACAGACAGGATTTAATTCATTTTTGGAGAGGTATAAAAAAGGCCTGCCGGCGGAATATGCTGCAGGATCGGTATTTAGCAAGGGAGGCAAGTGAAATGTCAGCAAGACGGCCCAGCATTTTGGTTATCGGCAGCATGAATATGGATCTTGTTATTCGAGGTTTAGACAGAGTTCCGGAATGGGGGGAAACGGTATTTGCTGAATCCCATTTTACGTCTGTAGGCGGAAAAGGTGCGAATCAGGCTATCGCAGCAGCGAAACAAGGCGCTGATGTTTATATGGTAGGCTGCATTGGAGAGGATCCAAACGGTCACCAGATTTTATCAAAGCTGGAGCAGTCCGGCGTCCACACTGACTATGTTGAGTGCAGGCAGGACACATGGACCGGACTCGCCACCATTAATATAGGGCCATCGGGCAGATATTTTTCAGTCTGCTCAATGGGCGGGAATATGAGGCTGGATACAGGAAATTTTGAGAGAGCCCTTGATGAGCAGGCGTTTGACTTGATTGAGATGCAACTGGAAATGCCATTAGAGACGGCTTACCGGGTTTATGAAATAGCACGGCAACATGACACAAAAGTTTTCCTGGATGCGGGGCCGGCCATGTCAATTCCGCTTGAGCGGTTCAAAGGCATCTATGTGATTTCCCCCAATGAAGCAGAGACAGAAGCGTTGACCGGAATAAATCCCGGTTCGGAGAAAAAAGCACTGGATGCTGCGCAGAAGCTGTATGAGATGTCTGAACCGGAACATGTCCTCCTGAAACTGGGGGAAAGGGGAGCACTGCTTTACGATGCTAAACAGGCTGAGTTTATCCCTCCCTTTAAAGTGAAGGCGATTGACACGACCGCAGCAGGGGATACATTTGGGGCGGCGTTCGGTGTTCAAATCTGCAAGGGCGCAGATATCGTTGAAGCAGTGAAGTTCGCGCATGCAGCTGCAGGAATTTGTGTTGGACGCAGAGGAGGGCAGCCGTCCATTCCTACGGAGGAGGAAGTCAAGGTGTTTCTGGAGACATGGAATGGCGACAGGTGAGATGATGTTTCCGGCAAAAGTTTGTTAAGGAGGCAGCATTCTATTCTTTACTCCTTTCAGAATTTACCCGTTTGACTTTACTCATGCCATTTGAAACGTGACAATCCTCTTCACTGCAGCAGACATGTGAAGCTGATCATGCCGTCCTTCCAGCTGACGGAGATCGAGCCGCCGTACTGCTGCACGATGCTTTCGGCG
>OCTW011200576.1_pt1 | contig 12575 bp, 10 predicted proteins | sample 1539671 | NCBI WGS metagenome assembly OCTW01 (sample SAMN02144230, study PRJEB22623) | gut metagenome | biome: sheep rumen | host: Ovis aries | place: New Zealand | reverse complement strand
TTTCTATATATTATTGAATATTGTTTATTTTTAGGATTAATTTATAGAATCATTCTTTATTAAACCTAACTTTTTATAGATAATTCAACTAGTTTTTCAACTATTTTTTAGTATTACTAAGTGATTTTTGAAAAAAGTTCATAAAATAGTTTTTTCTTTTAGTATTTTTTTCTGTGTTTTAATTTTAATCATATAACCTATTTGGTCTATATAAAATTTAAAATTCGTTTAAAATTCTTTAAATCTAAAAATATCTTTTAAAATCGTGTTTTTATTAGTTTTACAATAGGGTCACTTATATATATTTGGAGTGATTAAGTATTACATAGAGAGTATTCATATTATATTTTTTAAAAAATTATAATAATTGTTAATACTTTTTTTAAATATGTGGGTATAAGACTAAACAGTATTAATATATGGTGAATAAATATGGTATTAAAAAATTTTACACAAATGGAAACTGAATCATTTGATGATTTAATTTTTGGACAAGCAAAAAATCCTGTAGAAGTTGGTTGGGAACAAAAAATAGGATATGGGAATGTTATTCCTAATGTAAAAATAGCTGATGATGATGATAAGGCTGTAAAAGCAATATGTTCTCGTGTAGAAGCTATTGGATTGCCTGCAATACAAATAGAAATTGAAAATGCAACTAAAGATTCCGCAGCATTAGCAGCTGCTAATGAACAGTTAGAAGCATTACATGAAAATATCGGAACAAAAGCTTCAATAATGGTTTCTGTTGCTGATGACAGAGTTGAAAAAGAAGGATTAAGGGAATCTGATGCTGATGTTGCTATAACTGAAACTTTAGAATCCACGGCTCAAAATGGAGCATCTATTTTAAGTATGGAAACAATTGGTGGGGCTGAAGTATGTAATTTCGCTATCAAAAAAGCTGATGCTCGTGCTCTCTTATATGGGGTAGGAATTTTAGGTTGTATTGATATGGAATATATGTGGACTAAAATTTCTGATATTGCTGGTAAAAATAATGTAGCTCCTGGAGGAGATTCTGCTACAGCACAAGCTAATTCTGTTATGTATAAAGCCAGTGGTTTAACTGAAGAAAAAACAGCACATACATTAGCTGCAGTAGGAAGGGCTATGGCTGCTGTAAGAAGTTTAGTAGCTATTGAATGTGGAGCAACTGGACCTACAAAAGATGCTGCTTATGAAAACCCTATTATAAAAGCAATTACTGGAGTACCAATATCAGCTCAACCAAGAAATGCTGATAGTGGAAATTCTGTTTTAACCAGTAATTTATCTGCATCTGTTTGTGATGTATGGACTGAAGATTTAGATAATTTAGGTAATGGTGCATCTTTAATGAACGCATCAACTCAAATTGGTACAAATAAAGAATTAAGAGCATCTTATGCTATGGCTGATAAATATAGGGATCCTCAAGGTGTAATACTTGCTTATGATAATGCATATAAAATTGGTGAAGCAATCATTGCAGAAGATAGTGCATATACACGAACAGCAGCTGCAGCTTCAAAAGCAATTGAATTAATTAATGAAGCAATTGATGATAAAAAGCTTTACATAACCAAATTTGAAAGAGATGCTTTAGATTCAGCAGAAAAAACTATTGAACAATTACCTGATAAAGAGAAAAAATTCTTAAAAACTTGTCTTAAACGTTACGGTAAAAAAGTTAAAACTCATGACCCAGCACAATATGAATTATAAACGTGGGAAATTATTAAAACATAGGATGTGTGTATAAATGGTATCATTAGATGAATATTATGAAAATATAGAAGATTATGAAAATATTGCAGTTAGATACAATGTTGTAATGTATGGTCCTGCTCTTAAACCTGAAGAAGATCCGGAAGTAGCTGAAATTTTACCAGATGATCCAATGAAAAGAGAAATAGCTTTAGCTGTTTTACATGGGGATCTGAATTTAACCAATGAAAAAACACAGGAAGGTTTGGATGCAGGATCTGATCCGGTTGATCTCATTAACAATGCTTTAATGAAAGGTATGGATAGTGTAAGTGCATTATATACTAAAGGAATTTACTTCTTACCTGACCTCATGCTTTCAGGGGATGCAATGATGAGTGGTGTAAACCTTTGTGAAAGTAGTATGGGACACAAAGCAGATTCAAAAGCTTCAGTAATGAGTTTTGCTGTAGAAGGGGACCCTCATGATATTGGTAAAAACTTAGTTGTTATGTTCTTAAATGCTAACGGATACGATGCTGTAGATTTAGGTCGTGATGTACCAGCAGCAGATGTTGTAGAAAAATGTAAAGAAGTAAATCCTGCTGTAATTACTGCAACAGCATTAATGACAACAACCATGACTCAATTCGAAGTTATTGTGGCAGCATTACAAGAAGCTGGCCTCGAAACACCTGTTGGTTGTGGTGGTGGAGCAGTACGTCGTGACTTCGTAGAAGAAACTCCTCAAACTTTCTATGGTGTAGCAGCATACCATATGCCTAAATTAGCTGATGCTATTGTAGATGACGGAAAAACATGGGAAGATATCCGTAATGAATACCAAGATATTGTAGGAGAATATGTAAAAGGATACGCAGAATAATCATGTCATTTTCCTTCTTGAATATATAAATAGTTTAATTCTGTTTATTCTTTCTTTTTTTATTTTTTGAATTTTATATTTAATCTTTTTTTCTTGTAAAACTATTTTTTTGATATTAAACTAAAATTTATATTCTAATAAATACTATATTTTAATTAGAGTAAAAAAGTTAGACTTAGTTAATACTAATTTTTACTGTTTAAAGATTTAAATTCATATTTAATAAGAGGATGATAATATGGTAGAAGAATATTCTGTAGCTATGGATATTGGTACTAGTGGTATTAGAGCTCAAGCTTTAAAAATAGAGGATAATAGTACTATTTCAACAACAGTTACATTAAGACATCCAATTCCTGGAGCTAATGTAATGGACCATTTACATTTTGCTGTTAATGTAGGTCGTGAACCAGCTCATCAATTGTTAATGGAAGCTGTAAATAAAGTAGTTGATCAATTAGGGATAGATAAATCTAAAATAACAAGATTTGCAGTTTGTGGTAACCCTATTCAATTATCATTATTCCAAGATATTGAAATTAGGGATTTGGCATTTTGGGGAACAAATGCAGTAGAACGATTAAATATTGTTCCACCAAAAAGAAATGCACAAATTATTAAACCAAATGATATAGGTTTAGATATTAATCCTGATGCTGATGTATATATTCCACCAGCAATTAAACACGAAATTGGGGCAGATGCTTTAGCTATGCTTTATAAATCTGGAATTATTGGTAAAGAGGGAATATTCTTAATATCAGATTTTGGTACAAATGCAGAAATTGCACTTGTTATTGATGGTGAAATTTTTTCATGTTCAGCAGCTGCAGGACCTGCTATGGAAGGTCAGGCAATTGAAGAAGGTATGCTTGCTTCACCAGGAGCAATATCTGATTTAAATCCTGAAAATGGTGGATGGAGAAATTCTGTTCTTAATATGGATTTAAAAGTTGATGATTGTAATATAATAGACGTAAAAGATGGTTCTATTATCGAAGAGAATCATCCTGAAACAAAAGCAAAAGGTATCACTGGTACTGGTGTTATTGCTGCTTATAGTTTAGGTACAGAAGAAGGTGTTATTTCAATTCCAAAAATTAATACGCCTAATCAGAGAGTAAACTTACAGGATGGAGTATTCTTATCAGAACATGATTTAACTGAAATTGGTAAAGCTTTAGGTGCTTTTAGAGCAGCCCATATTACATTATGTGTTGAAGCAGGTATTAGTTTAGAAGATATTGATGCAGTTTACATGGCTGGTGCATCTGGATTTTATGTAGATCCATATAAAGCTTTATTGGTTGGTCAGATACCTGCATGTTCTTGGGATATTTATCAAATTGGTAACACTTCTTTAGCAATGGCATTGGATATTGTTAAAAATCCGGATTTATTACAGGAATTACAAGAAATTGCTGATGGTATGAGAGGTAATCACATTACATTAGCTACTTCAGAAATATTTGAAAAAATATATGGTTTAGAACTTGCTATGTGTGAACAAAATATGCCTTTCTGGAAATATGCTGAATGGGTAGAATCATATGGATATGGTGAAATACCTGAAACCGAAGAAGCTCCAGAAATACACAAGTTATTTGAAAGTGATATTCCTAACTTAGGAGTAAATGGATTATCTATTATAGAAGAAGTAGGTACTAAAATAGAATCAGATATTGAAGGTTGTATTAATTGTATGACTTGTGTAAATGAATGTCCTGAAGGAGCATTAAGTATAAATGATGGACATGCAACAATTCGTTCTGATTATTGTAATGGTATTGCTTGTCAAAGATGTCAATTAGCTTGTCCTACTAAAGTTTATGATCTTGAAAAAATGTTATATGTCAAAGGAGATGACGCAGTAACATTTTAATTTATTTTTTTTCTTTTTATTTTTCACATACTACTTTTCTTATTTTAGGTTTTACTATGTTAAAATCAATAGTTTTTGATAATGCTGGTACAATTTTAAGACGTGTATCTGCATTACTTGAAATGGATACTAAAAATATTATTTATGAGACAAATACTATAGGTATCGCTAGTCAAAATGATGATATAATTGTAGTTTTACAAACACCTACTGAAGAACTTATCAAGTATGATTGTAAGATTGTAGATTATTTAAAAAAATATCCAGATCAATTTGAAATTAGTTATTCTCCTAATGATATAACAAAAGAAGAAGTAATTAACTCTTTACAGAATGATAATACGACACTCAATGAAATCAAAATCTCTGCAAAAGCATTAATTGATAAATATGATATTGAAATTTGTAGTGGCTCTGCATTAATCATAGATGTTGACTCAAAAAAAATTAAGTATCTTTATACTGCTGGTGGTTTATTCTTTAAAGATACATTAAAGTTAATATATTCATTAAAAAAATTAGCATTTGACATATATATTGCTTCGGGGGATAATAAAAATTCACTTCTAAAGATATCTTCTATTTTAGGTATAGATAAAAACAATATTTTTGATACATGTAACTCTAAGTGTAAAGAACATGTTGTAACATCATTACAATCTGATGGAAAATTTGTTTACATGGTAGGTAATAATCTCAATGATATCTTGGCAATAAAAAAAGCGGATATAGGAATTCTAAGTTTGGAACAAAAAGAAGAATTACCAGATTATCTTCTTACTGAAGCAGATTATACTATAAATTCAATTTATGAAGTTTTAAAAATAGTAAATGAAGAGGTTTGATTATAATCTATTTAAAACCTCATTAATTATACGTTCTTTATCTTCCTGGTTTTTAGCAACAACATTAAGTGTATTTTCTAAAGCTTCTCTTGTTGGTGGAATTTGATTTAATGCAATTAATGATTCTACCCAGTCCACAGTTGCTCTTATTGATGGTTTTTTACTCAAATCTAATTTCCTGATTTTTTGTGTTTTTTCAACTACTTCTTTAACAACACTTGGTTCTGCTAGTGGAACTCTTTTGTTAATAATATCTACTTCTCTATCATATTCAGGATAGTCAATGTATAAATATAAACATCTATCTTTTGTTTCATCAAGTAAAGTTCTCTGGGAATTTGAAGTAAGAATAACTATTAAATCATTCTTTAAATCAAATGTATCTAAATCATTTACAGTAATTTGTTGTTCACCTAATGCCTGTAATAAATAACTTTCAAGTTCTTCATCTGCTTTATCGATTTCATCAATCAATAATAAAGATGGCTTTTCATTACTAAACGCTGTAAGCAGAGGTCTTTGAATGAAAAATTCATTAGAAAAAATAGTCATGTCTTTTTTATTTTCTCTAGCTAATTCCAAGTATAATAATTGTTTCTGATAATTCCATTCTCCAACAACTTGTTCATAGTTTATGCCTTCATAACACTGAATTCTAAAGAAGTCTCTTTCAAAAGATTTGGCAATAGTTTTTGCTAGCTCTGTTTTACCAGTACCGGGTGGCCCTTCAATTAATATAGGTTTTTTTAGCGTGAATGCTAAAAATAATGTTGTATTTATTTGATCATTAGAAACATAATTATTTTTTTCTAATTTTTCATTAATTTCATCTATTTCTTTCATGTTATCACTTATATTTCTATTAATTCATATATTTGGTTACTCATCATAATTCTTCAGTATAATCAAATTGAACTTTATTTACTAATTCAATATGTCCTTAAATTTATCTTTATGTATTTGATTATTTGTTCTTAATGGTGGAATTTCTCACCTTCTTTTTTTATTAATCAAATAACTGGTTTTATCAATAGCAACAGGTCAATATAATTAATACCATAAGTCATCATATTTTTATTTCAACAAATTTAAGTTATAATATAAATTTTCTAAACAGTCAGTAAAACTCTAATTATATAATATATAATTTATTCGTAATTATAAACTTGATGATTTTTTGGAAAAATATCATTATTCTAACTATTATAAATACTATGATGCTAATACTAATTATTATCTTTTTGTATATGTCAATTTTTAACATATGCTGAATACTACATAATGTAAATGACATATTTAATGAGAAAATCTTTTTAGTTTATGGGGAAGTGAATAATGCAGTAATAAAGCTTTGAAAATGGATAATTTAACTAATCAGTATACATAACTTTTTAATGAAAATACAAATGTTCCATTTTATCCTAAAATGGATATCTCAACATCTACATGTTAGGGATGGAAAAAATCCTTTCATAAAAAACTATAATTTCACTTTTTAAAACATTCTAAAAATTTCAAATATAAAACAATATCCTCTCTATCTATATGGAGATTGACTTTTATCTGACCCATGAAATTTAAAAATAACCTTATTTATCAGATAACTTGGCTGATATTATAATATAAAAACTATAAATATTGGGGGTGAATAAATGAAATATGCTATTGAAACACATGATTTAGTGAAAGTATATGATAACGGTTTTAAAGCTGTGGATAATTTAAATTTATTTGTAGAAAACAAAACTATTGGTGGAATACTTGGACCAAACGGTGCTGGTAAAACAACAACAATTAAAATGTTAACTTGTTTAAATGAAGTAACTAGTGGTACAGCAATTGTAGCAGGATTTAATGTCGAAAAAAATCCTGATGAAGTTAGAAATAGAATAGGGATGGTACCACAGTTAATTAGTTTGTACAAAGATTTAACTGTAAGAGAAAACATAGAATTATGCGCTGATTTTTATAATATTGATACAAAAACAAAAGATCAGAAGATTGATGATTTAATGGAACTTGTTGATATTAAATATGCAGAAAATAAATTCATCAGCGAATTATCGGGGGGAATGCAACAAAAAACTTCTGTTGTTGCTAGTTTAGTTCATAATCCGGATTTGTTATTTTTAGATGAACCTACAGTTGGTCTTGATCCAACAACTAAAAAAACTTTATGGCAATTAATGGAAGACTTAAATGATCAAGGACGTACTATTATATTATGTTCTCATGACATGTATGAAGTTGATAAAATATGTGATAGTATTAATATTATTGATGGTGGAAAAGTAGTTGCTAATGATACACCACAAGGTCTCAAAGATCAATTAATGAAAAATAAAGAAGAATACAATAACAATATTAGAAATTTGATATTAGAACTTGAAAAAGAGAATGATTCCAATAATCAGGAAGAAATATCTCATTTAAAGGCTTCTTTGACAGATGAAGATGAAAAAATAACTGTCATGGTTTCAAATATTAATGAAGAAATGATTAATTCATTAAATGAGTTGGATGTAGTAAAAAACGTTATTCATGAAGGTAATGGCCGATTATCTATTGATTTAAAACGTTCAGAAACATCTGTTAATTATGTTATTACATCTATTTTGAATAATGGTGGTAATATAGCCTCTATCAAAACTAATGATCCAACATTAGAAGATGTTTTTGTTGCTATAACTGCTAAAAAAAGAAGGGAGGTTAAAAAATAATGGAGTCCACTAAATTTAAATGGATGATTAAAAAAGATCTTTTAACTCTATGGAGACATAAAATTCAATTTATATCATTAGTCATGTTTCCAATTGTAATGATTGCTTTATGTGGTTGGGGTATGGGAGGAACAGTTGAAAATACGCCTGTTGTGATAGTTAAACAAACTTCTGGAGATATAACTGATCAAGTTATTAACACAATAAAATCTGATGAAACTTTTGATGTTATAGATATAATATCGGAACCTGATGATGCCAAACAAATGGTAGATCGTGGTGAAATTAAAGCAGCAATAATATTGTCAAAGAATTTTGAAGATCATAATGGTAGTAAAAATGCTGTTTTATATATAGATTCATCGGATCAGCTGACAACCCAGACATTAGTTCCTAAAACAGAACAAATATTTTCAATGTTATCTGAAACTATTAGTTTGAATCAAGTTTCTGCAGAACATCAAGGTAATGCATTAACTCAAACAGCACAAGCAATAAAATTACAAGTTAATAAAATATATGGTGAAATAGATTATATTGACTTTTTATTACCAGGTGTTCTTGCAATGACTATGTTTATGTCTTCAATGTTTTCAATGGGTAATGCAATTGCAGGGGAACGTGAACGTGGTGAATTAGCACGTTTATTTATGACACCAACAAGCATATCTACAGTTTTAAGTGGTAAAATTGTTTCAAATCTAATTAAAGAAATGATAAGGGCGATTATATTAATCTTATCTGCAGTTATTTTATTCAATGTTGTAATAAATGGTAATTTCTTATTATTGTTGTTTGTGATGTTATTATCTGCATTATGCTTTGTTGGATTTGGTATGATGTTTTCTGCTACATCTAAAACTCAGGAAGATTATATACAGGTAGTAATGCCTGTAGCAATGCCTATGATGTTTGTTTGTGGTGTATTTTTCCCAACTGAAACAATGCCTTGGGTACTACAAAAAATAGCATATTTCTTACCGTTAACTTATGCAAATAATGCATTCAGAGGTGTGATGTTACAAGGAGTAGGTTTAGAAGCTATTGGTGTAGATTTATTAGTATTATTAGGATTCACAATACTGTTCTTTGGTGTTGGAGTTGCTAGATTTAATCGACAAATCTGAGTGGTGTTAATTATGAAATTAAATTATACAAAATTGGGAATTATTTTAATCATACTTTGTATGGTTATGGGAAGTTTCACTTCATTATCTGCCGCTGAATGGCCAATGTTTCAAGGTAACCCTAGACATACGGGATATTTATCTCAAGATTCATCTTTCTCTACACAAACTTGGACAGTTAATCTTGGAAGTCCTATATTAACATCTCCAGTCATATGTGGTGATAAGTTATATGTGGGTACTGAAAATGGAGTTTTATATTCATTGGATGCTCAAAATGGTAATCAAAGTTGGACTTATGAAACTAAAGGACCAATAGAGTCTAGTCCTGCAATATCTGAAGATGTTTTGTATTTTGGTTCTGATGATGGCTATTTGTATTCTAATAATGTAGTGGACGGTACTAATAATTGGAAATTTAAAGCAGGCGATAGTATAAAATCATCTCCTGCTATAGATTCAACAAAAGTATATGTTGGTTCTGATGATGGTTCAGTATATGCTATAAATAGAAATGATGGTTCATTAGCATGGCAATTCAAAACTAATGAATCAATCAGATCTTCTCCAACAGTTAGTGGTGGGGTAGTATATGTTGGTTCTGATGATGATAAAATGTATGCATTATATGCGGATAATGGATCATTAAAATGGGATTATACAACAGGGGATGATGTACGATCTTCTGCATCAATCGCACAAGATAAAGTATTTTTTGGATCTAATGATGACCAGGTATATGCTTTAAATATCGAAAATGGTACTGAAGAATGGTCATATAATACAGGAGCACCCGTAATTAGTTCTCCATCTTTAGATGAAAGACAATCCACATTATATGTTGGAACAGAAAAAGGTAAATTATATGCATTGGACATTAGAGATGGTCTTAAAAAATGGGATGTAAAAATAGGTAGTGCTATGAATGGTACTCCATCTATATATGGAAATAATATAGCAATAGGAACACAATCTGGTGAAATGTTAACTTTCAATAAATTCACAGGTAATAGTGTTTGGAATTATAATCCCGCATATATACCAAATATTGGTGCTAGTATTTCTTCTTCACCAGTAACTAGTGGTGGATCATTGTTCATGGCATCTTTAGATGGTAATATTTATTCTTTAAATACCAATCATCAAGAAGGTCCTACAAGTATATATACATATTATTATATTGTATCTATAATAATCATAATATGTCTTGGTGTGGGTGTTAAAAAAGTCTTAGAACGTCGTAATAATAAAAAAGAATGATTTACTTATTCTTTACTTTTTTTTTTAAAAATTAGTTTTTGAGAAAAGAATAAATATTTCTTGAAAAAAAATAAAAAGATTAATAGAATTTAGATTATAGTTTTATTTGCTTAATCTGATTTCTATTGCTGAAACATTAGAGGAAGTTCCTTCATTTCCAACAATTTCTTCGGTGCTTATGTCTATGTTTTTTACATCTACATCAGATATGAATCTGTTTCTTACAATTTCAGCTACATCTACAGCTCTACTTATAGCTCGACCTCTAGCTTTTAAAATTACTTCTGATACGCCGCTGTTCATTTGTGTTACTACAGCTAATACATAGTTCATTACTGGTTTATTTCCGATGTATACTATATTTTCTTCTGGCATTTGTTTTTCCTCCGTTAAAAAAATAAACTATAATTTTATAGCTTATTTATTTATATTTATTTTTTCCTATTTAATCTTATCTATCAATATTGTTGTTTTATTAAACAAATAAAGAAAAAAAATTAAATTAGCTTTAATGTTTTATTAATCTCTTAACATTAATAATTTGTTAGCTGAACTAATTATTGCATAAATACTTGCTTTTACTATATCTTCATCACTGGCTCTTCCAGTAGCTTTATTTCCTTCTTCATCTTTGGTTATAACAAATACTTCTCCTAATGCATTAGTTCCACCAGTAATTGCATTTAAATGATATTCTTCAAGTTCAATATCCATTACTTCTTTTATCAGAGTTTGAATTGCATTAGCTGAAGCATCTACAAGTCCAACTCCTGTTTTAGCACAGTATTTAATTTCTCCATCAATATCTAATTTCACAGTAGCTGTAGGTAATGTACTATCTCCGTTCATTACACTAACACCTAATAGTTTAATAATTTCTTTTGTTGGTCTTCCTTGAATAGTTTCTGCAAGAGATTTAAAGTCTAAATCAGTAATGGTTTTACCTGAATCTCCTAATGATTTAACTTTGGCAAATAATTCATTAAATTGTTCATCAGATAGTTTAATATCGTATTCTTCTAATTTGGCTTTGATTGCATTAGCTCCAGTTAATTTTCCAAGAACAATTTTACGTTTATGCCCTACTTCTTCGGGGTTAAATGCTTCATATGTATCACTATTAGCTAGAATACCTTGTACATGTATACCAGCTTCATGAGCAAATGCATTTTCTCCCACAATCGCTTTGTTAGGTGGCATTTTAACTCCAGTAATTCTTGAAACAGTTTCAGAAGTATTTACTAATAATTTTGAATTTATGTTGGTGTGTATATTATATTCTTTATGTAATGTCATTACACATTCTTCAAGTGAAGCATTACCAGCTCTTTCTCCAAGACCATTAATAGTACATTGTATTTGTCTTGCTCCACCTTCTACACCTGCAAGGCTATTAGCAACAGCTAATCCAAAATCATTATGACAATGAACACTAATAGGTACCTTTATTACTTCAGCTATATTGGATATTAATTCATTCATTCTAATAGGAATTGTTACTCCAACTGTATCAGGTACGTTTATTTTATCTACTCCTGCATCTTCAACTGCTTTATATACTTCAAGTAGATAGTCAAGTTCTGTTCTAGTAGAATCTTCACATGAAAATTCTGCAGTTATTCCATGATCTTTGATGTATTCAACAGAATTAACTGCTTTGTCTAATATTTCTTCCTTAGACATTCTTAATTTAAAATCCCTGTGGAGTGGTGATGTTCCAATAAATGTGTGTATATAATCAGCACCAGAATCTATTGCTTTGTCAATATCTGTAGGTAAAGCTCTAGCTAATCCACTAAGTTGTGAATTTAATCCTAGTTCACTAGCTTTTTTAAATGTTTTTTGTTCACCTTGAGAAGCTGCTGGAAAACCCAATTCGATAACATCTACTCCAAGTTTATCTAATTTTTCTGCAATAACTATTTTTTCATCAGTTGTTATCGTAACACCAGGTGTTTGTTCACCATCTCTAAGGGTGGTGTCATAAATCATAACATCTGATGGTGGGTTAAATGTCATTTATTTTCACTCCTTTATATATCTATAATAATTATTTTGTTTGATTGTTTTATATAATTTTATCTATATTAAAGATTTTTAATCATTTATTTACTTTTTTTGTTGATTAAACACAATATTTAAAGTTGTTTATCTAAAGAAAAATTC
>OCTW011237199.1_pt1 | contig 12577 bp, 14 predicted proteins | sample 1539671 | NCBI WGS metagenome assembly OCTW01 (sample SAMN02144230, study PRJEB22623) | gut metagenome | biome: sheep rumen | host: Ovis aries | place: New Zealand | reverse complement strand
GCCGCTTAGAGGAAATAGGCAATAGGCTCCAAGAACTCAGCGAGGAGGAGGAGGAGAAACTCTATAACCTCCCCGAAAGTTTGCAAGAATCGGAGCGGGGACAGCAGTTCCAGGAGGTAGCGGACGCGCTCAGCACCTCAGCCGAAAGCGTGGAGGAGGCTATTAACGCCCTTATGGAAATAGAGTAGTTTAATCTTAAATATTTTCCCGATGGTAGGCACAAAAAGAGCCGTAGTTATAGTAAACGGCAAAAGCGTAAAAGTAGGTAATACTAATTCGTGGGAGGGTTTCGTAGCGACCTTTATAGCCTCCCAGGACGTAAGGGAGAGCAGCCGACAAACCTATACTAAAACGCTCACTCAGTTTTTTAGATGGGTAGAGGAAAGCGGCAAAAATCTCTCTACTATGCTTAGGGGCGATATTTTGGAGTATAAGGATAGCCTCCTATCCCGTGGGCTCTCTCCCCTATCCGTAGGCTCCTATTTGGAGATTGTGAGAAAGTTCTACGAGTGGGTAGAGGCTGAGGGATTAGGCGCGAATATAGCGAAGGGCGTAAAGAGCCCCAAGAAGAAAAACGCCTTTAAAAAACAGCACCTCAGCGTAACTAAGACTAAGGAACTCCTCAGCCATTTCGAGAGCCTCAGCCTCAGGGACTACGCTATCGTAAACCTTTGCCTCAGGTGCGGGCTCCGTACTATCGAGGTAATCAGGGCTAACGTGGAGGATATTACCTTTAAGGGAGATAGGCGTATTTTGCGGGTATGGGGTAAAGGTAGGGACGATAAGAGCGACTACGTAGTATTATCCGATAAAGCGTACCTCCCTATCCGAAACTATTTGGCAGCAGAGCGAAAGGGAGCCAAAGGAGGAGAGCCTCTCTTTACGTCCGTATCGAGACACAACCAGGGAGGGCGGCTAACTACCCGCTCAATAAGTAGGATTTGCAAGGATGGATTAAAGGCTATCGACCTCGAAGGGCGCGAGTTTACGGCTCACTCTCTAAGACATACTACGGGGTGTCTTATCTTAAAGAACGGAGGGCAATTAACGGACGTTCAGACGATTTTACGGCACTCCTCTACTGAGACCTCTCAAATATACGTAGAGAGTATTAAAGAGGAGTTACGCCTACAAAATAGCCCTGAGTTTATCCTCGATAAAGCGTTTTAAGACAGCAGCCCAAAAAGGGGAGTTAGGGGCTCCCCTGAGGGCTCTCAGATAATTTTATAACCAATCAATACGGAATAATATGAGTAACTTAGCAAAAGGAGCCAACGGCTCGAAAAGATTTGATTTCGTGGGACGCTTAGGAAAGAGTTTTCTCTCCCTGAGCCCCAAAGGTACTAACGGAGGGGAACTCTATTTTACTATCGGAGTGGGCGGCTCTCTGAGCCTCAGCCTCAGCCTCAGCGATACTCCAAAGTTCAGCGATGGCGATATAAAGGCGATGGAGGAGCAGATAAGAGAGGATTTCTATTTTCTCCTTAACGAGAGGAGGGCTTAAAAGCGGATAACCAGGGGCAAAGGGGGGAGCCTCTCCCCTATTGCTCTCTTACGAGAATAAATAATAACATAAAAATATTTTAATATGGGTTTAGGAGTAATCAGCCAGGAACAAGGCAAGAAAAAACGTACTTACCTAACTATCAACAAGGCGGGCAAAGTACGTATGAAATTGGGCTCTAATGAGGAACTTTTCGACTATATCGAGGGGGAGTTAGGGCGTATCTACTCGAAAACGAGCACCTACCAGGGGAAAACCTTTGAGGATTGGATAATAGAGTTAAACGATAAGGAGAACGGGGACGTTTACGCCCTTAGTTTCGCTATATCCTCAGGAGTTTTCCGCTCTATAATCCTTTGCCTCGCCTCCGACAAGGACAATTTAGGAACGCTCAGGATTGAGCCATACGAAAAAGGCGGCTACGTTAAGGTAAGGGTTTACAACGAGGGAACCTCTCTCGATTGGATTACGAAGGAACTACCGCCAATTAAGGAGGTTTCTATCGGTGGGAGAATCGTAAAGGACGATAGCGAGCGGGTAAACCTCATTAAGGGGTACGTAGAGCAGATTAACGAGGCAACGAGAGCCAGGGGGAGCGTATAGGCTTACCCTTCACTTTGATAATACGATAATATGATAATACGATAATACGGAAATACGAGAATATGGAAAATATAACGGATTTTGTAAACGAAAGGTTATACCCTGACCTATTCGGGAAAATAGATAGGGCTTTCCCTGAAATGAGTTTTACGGAATATCGGGGAGGATGGAGGAGCCGTTATAAACTCGACCTTTCAGAGACTACGAGAGAGGACAAGAGCGTTATAACAAGCCGAAAGCCTACGAGGGTATTAGAGCAAGGCGGGGAGAGCCTGAGCCTCGTAGATTTCAGGATGAGGCTCTCTAATTGCTCCTTTATAGATGCTGTTAGATACCTTTGCGAGGTGGTAGGCTTAGAGTTACCCGATGGGGGCAACGTGGAGGATTATAGAGCCTACCAGGAACGCCAGGACAAATTAGAGAAAATCTCCGAAAAGATGAGAGCCGACCTTTTCACGGATGAGGGGGCGGCTACCCTTCAATACTTAACGGACGTAAGGGGCTACGATATAGAGAAAGATATAAAGCCGATGGAGTTAGGCTATATCTCCGTAGAGACTACGAAAGCCTTAGAGGTGTTAGGTATAAAATACCCCTTTCGCTACGAGGATAACGAGCCTATGAGGGTAGGGGTAGAGTACACGCTCGCAATACCTTACCGCTCAGGCTCCCGAATAGTAGGGTTTAAGGTAAGAGATACCTCAGGGAAAGCGAGAGTAAAGTATCTTAACCCCCTCAATTTCGAGAAAAAGAGAAACCTTTTCGGGCTTACGGGCTTACGGCTCACGGGCAACCGAGAGAAGGATAGGGGGCTAATAGTGTGCGAGGGGGAGTTAGACGCTCTGAGAGCCCAGGTAAGAGGCTTAGAGAATATCGTAGCAACGGGGGGAGGCAGCCTATCCCCTGAGGCGGTAGAACTCGCAAAAAGGAGGGGAGTAAAGAGGATTACCCTCCTATACGATAACGATGAGGCGGGGGAGAGATACACTAAGGAAAGCCTCTCTCTCCTCGATAGTATGGACGTGGAGGGCTTAGTGGCTGAGATACCTACGGAGGGCGGCAAAGTAGATATAGACGAGTATTTGAAAGCGAACACGATAGAGAGCCTCAGGGAGATAGTAGATAATCCCCTAAGGGGCTCCGAATATCTTTTTAAGGTGCTCTATGATGGCTATTTGAGAAATAGCGGAGCCGATAAATCTATAACTAATCCTCAGTACGTAGATTTCAGGGACAAAGTTATCGACTTAGCCAATAACGTACGGAATCCGATAGAGAGGAGTAACCTCTTTACGCTTTTCGAATCGGCTACGAGTGGAGCCATACGAAAGGAGGATATAGAGGAGTACGCGGATAGAAAGATAGCCTCAGCGAAACGAGAGGAGAGAGACAGCAAGGTTAAGGAGATAGCGGCAAGGGCTACGGCTGAGGCTGCAAAAGGGAATATAGAGGAGGCTCTCCGTATAATGGAGGCTACCCAGGAACTCAGCAGAGCCGACAAGGAAAACCGATACCTTAGCCTCCTGAGAATACCAACGGAGGAGGATATTAGAGAGGAACTCTCCCGAACTCCTGAGGGATTGCCTACTAATTACGCTTTCTATCATAGAAACGGGGAGAGCGAGAGGTTTATAATACCCTCAGCCGCTATTACGTTTATTTGCGGATTAACCTCTCACGGAAAAAGCCGAATGTTGCAAAACTTAGCCCTCCAATTAGCCGAAAGCCAGGGGGAGGGAACGATACTCTATTTTACCTTTGAGGAGGATAAGAGGGCGGTTTATAGCGAACTCCTAAATATCTATGCCGATATGAGGCTATCGCAAAACAACCTAAGAACGATAGGGAGTTACTTTAAGGGTAAGCAATATTTCGGGAGAGAGGTAGATATAAAAGACTTTCAAAAAAAGGAGGCTCTATTTATGCATAACTTTATCCTTAGCGGGCGGCTCCGAATTATTGAGGAGGATTTCGACAGCACGGAGATAGTAGAGGCTATCCGCACAATATCGAGATACGAGAAAATAAAGGCGGTGTTTATAGACTACGCTCAGTTACTGACAAAGGAGGGGAGCCGTAGGGCTACACGTTTCGAGGAACTGAAAGAGATTTGTACGGACTTTAAGGCTCTCGCTATCTCTACCTCCCTACCTATCGTTATGGCGGCACAATTAAACCGAGACGCTAAGAGCCCGATAGAAATGCACTCGCAAAATATCGCTGAGGCTTCGGATATAGAGAAAATCGCCAACGTGGTAATGCTACTTTGGAATAGTGCCTTTAAACCCCTTAATAGTTCCGAGTTTGAAAAGCATAAAAAGGAGTACGAGGATAGGGGATTTAACGTAGGAGTAGAGGGTAAGATTTACGCTAAACTCTCAAAGTATAGGGGCGGCTCCGTAGGTATTGACAGCGTTTTCGACTTTGTGGGAAATACGGGAAAGATTGTACCCAACTACTCCCAGGCGGCAGAGGAGAGACAGCAAGCAGCGCGGGACATTTTCCAGGATATAGCCGAAAAGGGAGATATTGACGAGGAGATATTTTAGGCTATGGAAAAGGAGACACTAAACCCCGCAAGCGTTACCGCCTCAACTGATAGCGTGGCAATATTGGGAGGTAATAACGTAATTAACGATACGGCTCTAATATCCCGTTTTCTCTCGATAATCGAGGAGCAGAGCAGAACGATAGAGAGACAGCATAACGAGATAACGAGGCTCTTAGGGATTGTAAATAACAAAGGAAAAACAATAAAATAGATTTTATTATGAGTAAGATTATCGCAATAGCAAACCACAAGGGAGGAGTAGGAAAGAGCACCTCCGTAGCCTCTATCGGCTCCTATTTGGCTGCAAAGGGTAAACGTACCCTCGTAGTGGATTTGGACGCTCAGAGCAATTTAACGAGTTCCCTAATCAAAGGAGAGACAGAGGGCGCGACTATCTACGAGGCTCTGAAAGGAGCGGCTCCCCTTCCCACTATCAAGGTAGCGGAAAACCTCTTTTTAGTTCCCTCCTCCCTCGATTTGGCGGGCGTGGAGTTAGAGTTAGCCTCAGCGATGGCGCGGGAGTACATACTTAAAGAACTGATAGGGAGAGAGGCAACCAGGTACGATTATATCCTAATAGATTGCCCTCCCTCCTTAGGACTACTCACTATTAACGCACTCGTAGCGGCTGACTACTTGATAGTACCCCTCACGGCTGAGGCTCTCCCGTTTAAGGGGCTCCGTATGTTAGAGGACGTTCTCGCAATGGTGCGGGGGCGGCTTAATCCCTCTATAAGCCTATCGGGAATCCTGATAACTCGCTATAACTCCCGTAAACTTAATAGGATGGTAGAGGAGGAACTTAGGGAGCGTTACGGCTCCGTAGTTTTCAACAGCAAGGTACGGGAAAATATCTCTCTCGCTGAGGCTCCCCTATCCTCTACCCCTATATCCGATTACGCCCCCGAAAGCAACGGAGCGAAGGACTACGAGGCGGTAACGGATGAGATAGTAAGCCGATGGGGTTAAAGGGGACGCTCCCAGGAGACAGCAGAAAAAGGAATAAATTATATTTTCGGTAATATAGTAATATCAAATAAAAGTATTATCTTTGTAACGAGTAATATAGAAATACGGAATATTAAATAATAAAGTAATATTGAAATTATGGCAGTAAAAAGAACGAAAGACCTGAGAGGCGGCTTAAAGGCTCTCCTCGATGGGGCAGACAAGACAAGCGAGGCAAAAGACGCTATCGAGGTAGTGGAGCCTCAGCACCAGGGGAAAGAGGAACTCAGTACCGAGGAACTACTCAACACCTTAGAGGATAGTTCCCTAAGGGACGTTATCAGGGAGAGACAAACGAAAGCGGGGAGACCTCGCAAGGGAGAGGATAGCCGATACGAGAGGGCTACTCTCTTAGTAGATAAAATCAAGATGGCGAAAGTGCGTAAAATCGCGGCTCTCGAAAGCCTCCTCCTAAAAGACATTATAGAGGCGGGGCTCGATATTGTGATAGCGAAATACGAGGAGACGCACGGAACGATAGAGCCCCTTATCCAAAAGAAGGGGGACATACTTAACCTTTTCAGGAAACCCGAATAATTCAGTAATAACCAAATATAGGAGATTTTAATATGAAAGTGATTTTAGGTATAAACCTATACACAGTTAAGGAGATAGCCCAACTCCTAAACGTTTTGCCTGAGACTATACGAAAGTATATCAGGGCGGGAAAGATAGAGGCGCGGACAATAGGGGGCGTTATGTATATTAGTGAGCAGAGCCTTAAAGATTTCCTACTATCAGGAGACCAAAAGAAGGGTAAAGAGGACTAAGTTTTGAACGATTAAACAGCAACTCCCTAACAAGTGCCTACCAATCCACTACGGAAAGCCGAGTAATATAGGCGGCTACCCCCTTAACGTCCGTAAACTCTGCATTACGGACATTAAGAAAAAGGAGAGGGTAAAGGCTCCCAGGAGGGGAGGGGCTGAGGAGGACAAGAAATGATTATTAGGCAATATTTCAAAGACCAGGACAAGAGGGCGGCTTTGGCTCGCTTTGAGGAATTGCTAAGCGATGAGGCTAAGCGGCTTAATATCCCCTACGAGGTGGAGAGCGAGGAGGATAGTCTTACCGAAAACGCCCTTAAAGCCTCAGGAGAGGAGTATAGAGCAGCGTCCGTTAAGGGAGGTAAGGGTAAGGCTTTCCTCTTTCACACGCAAGACAGCGCGGGAGAATGGCGGTATTTACTTACCTACTACTCAGACAAAGAGCGGTTTCCGTTTATCTATAAAGCCGTTCCCTATCTATTCGCTGACGCTTTGCCCTATATGGCTAACCCGCTCGAAAGACCTACGGAGCCGCTCTCAGTTCCTGAGGCTCTTACCCTCAAAGGATATTTAAGGCTCTTAGATTGGATTTGCGGGGCTCCTGACGATTTCGAGGAGAGGGCTCAATTAAGAAAGAGCCTCCCGCTATCCGATGAGGTTTCGAGTACCCTTATAAACCAACTGAGGGGAACGGCTACGGCTTCGCTGACGGATAAGATAATAACCCTCTTAGGGATTTCGGAGGATTATACGGGAGCGGTTAGGGATGCTATGAGAAAGGGGGAGCCCCTCGATTTCTCAAAGTACGAACTCCCTGAGCCTACCTTTGTGGCTGAGGCTATCGGTAAGCCTATCCTCTCTATGGACGATTATAGGGACGCTTTGGAGGAGTATATCGGAGGGGCTGAGATATACGATAGCCTCGAAAAGGATAATAACCTCGACCTTTCGGCTTGTCTCTCTTTCCTATACAAAAGGAAAATGCTATTTATCCACTACCTAATTTACGAGTTATTCAGAACTGAGGACTACCGACAAATTAAGGGTATAGAGCCCGCTCAGTTCTATTTAAAAAACGAGTGGATGGCGTGGGAGGCTTACTATAAAATAGAGGAATCCCCCCAGGTGGTAGCCCTCTCTTTCTACCTTAGGGACTATTTCGGACTTAAAGGCTCCTCTATTTGGGGCGGGCTCGATACTCAGAGGATAGCGGAATACCTTAACGCTCCCCAGGAGGACGTTATCAGGGCTAAGAACTACTACGAGGCAAATAGCGACTTTATAAACGGGCTGAGATTTTACGATATAAGCGAGGAGAAAGATTTATGATAACAACCGAGCAAAAGAGCAAGATAGTAGAACTCAGGGCAAAGGATTACTCAATAGCACGGATAGCGAAAGAGGTAAGAGTATCTAAAACGAGCGTAATAGACACTATCCAGGAACTGAGGGAAAAGATAGCGGTACAAAGAGCCGTAGAACTCGAAACGCTATACGAGGAACAGCACCTCAGCACTAAGAGCCGTATAGAAAGGCTTTCGGAAATGCTCGAAAAAGTAACCGAGGAACTAAGGGAAAGGGATTTCCAGGACGTACCTACGGATAGGCTTATAGAGTTATCCTTAAAGTTACAAGCAGCCATTAAGGAGGAGCGGGTAGAGCCTCAGTTAATGAGCAGCCAGGAGATAGACAACGAGCAAAGGGATAGGGAGGCTCTCGAAAGCCTCTCCTCCTGAGCCTCAGCAGATACGAAAGTAGTACGTTTTTGGAACAAAATAGGAGTTATCGGATATGAGCAATATTAATGCAAAGGACGTTAAAAGGCTTATGATACGGACGTTTCGAAAGTATCAGAACGGACAAATAACGATAGGAGACGCTTATAAGGAGAGCAGCCTATTAGGTAATATCCTTAAAGCGATAGAGGTTAGCGATACCGAGGAACGGCTCTCTAAAATAGAGAATCTCCTCAAAGGTGCAAACGAGGATTTTTCTACGGATTAGTATTTAAAAACTTAGATAGAACTTTATTGTTTATGAAAAAGAAAGTAGATATATCGGCTATCTTACAAGCGGGAACGGCTAAGCAAAAGGCTCTACTTATCACTCGCAACAGCACCGAGGAGGTAATGGGTAGGAGCCTACTCTCCGAAAGTGAGGTTAAGGCTATCTATGCAAGCATTACGAGCGAGAGGGATATTAAGACGTTTAACCGCTATTTGGAGATTTCCCGTACTATACAAGATTTCCGTTTCCGACTATACGGAGCCTTAAAGGAGTACCAGGAGAAAACGGGTAAAATAAATTATATGTGCGGTGTATGGGATGAGGATTTACGGCAAATAGGTATCTATAACGAAATATTGTACCTTTTTAGAAATACCTCAGTAAAGAATAGAAAGGCTTTGCTTACCCTGAGGCTGTTTTTCCAAAATATAGCAGATGAGCCCAAAAACGCGCGTATGGGTTTCAATTTAGACGGGAACCTCGAATTAGATGAATACGAGATAATAGGGCTCCTTAAAACCCTCAGGGAATCGGCAGAAAATAGCCTCTCCGTATTAAAAGCAATATGTATTACGATAGAGAGGTACGTAGAGAAAAACAAGGCTAAGAGTTTTCTCCCTGAGGATATGAAACGCTTAATCGCTGAGGCTAAAAAAGACCAATCGCCCTCCGAGTTATACTCGCGGGTGCATTATAACAAACTCGTTAAGGAGGGTAATATTAAAGACGCTGTTTTTTACGAGAAATATGCCGTTTTCCCTGACTACGAGGAGGTAGAGCCTTACGAATTAATGATGAAAGTAGCAAAAGAAAGGTTTGGAATATGAGCGACAAGAATATTAGGGATTTAGGGAAAGACGCTGAGCAAGATATTATAATTTCAGCGAAGGACGTTAAGCACAAGGAGAGGAGTTCAGGCTTAACGGGAATCTCCCAGGACAAACGAGGGGATACGTACCTATTCGGGCTTAAAAGCAATATCTCCGAAAAAGAGAAAATAACGCCAAAGGAAAACTCCTTTAAGATTTCGAGGGAACTCCTCCGACAGCAGACGAAAGAACAAAAAGGGGCTTTGGAGGATAATTCTCCCGACCTTTTTTCGGGTGCCTTTGATTACGAGACGAAAGCACCTATAACGACTAAGGAAAGCGTTTTCCTACAAGTATTACAAGGCTTTTCCTTAAAGGATTTAGCGCAAAAGGTACTTATAGGGCTCGCCCAGGAACTTTATAGGCAGAGTAAATTATTTAAGAACGGGAACGTAACGGGGATTAATCCCGAATACTACAAAAGCAAAAGCGGCAGCAGCGAGAGCGAAATAATAACGCTCGAAAAATCCGAGGAAAAGCGAGTTTTGGGAGGTACGGGCTCCGATAGTAGGGTAGTTATAGGGCTTAAACAATTTACTAAGTTAATCTCAGGAGGCGGCTCCGTAGGAGGTAAGGACTTAAAGGCGGTAGAGGAAACCCTCTACAAATTCGACAAGCAATTTATTAAGTTCTCCTCTCCCGATGGAACGAAAACTATAAAACTGAGGTTTCTCACAATAGACGGAACTATCAAAGATGAGGTAACGGGGGCTAAATCCCTCCTTATCAGGCTAACCCCTATCTTTAACCGCTCAATAGCAAACGATTTCGCCCTATTGCCTACCGACATACTCCAAAGGATAGGAGGAAAGAAAATGAAGGATATAACGTGGAGGCTCCTAAACGTACTTACTTTACAGCACTCCTTTAAGAACGGAGACGTTTATAAGATTAGTAAGCGTAAACTATACGATAAGATAGCCGTATTAGGTAGTTACAAAAAGCAAAAGGCAAGGCTCAGGAGTGATTATAAGGACGCTATTACTACTATGCTCGATATTGGGATAATAACGGGATATACCGAGGAACCAGGCGCGGAGATAATTTGCACCTTTAACCTTAATCCCCAATGGGCAAAGAAAAATAGCGAGGATGAAACTCCCCTATTAATCGAGGCTGAGGAGGCTATAAATTAACGGGCTACGCTATTTAAAAAACCTATGGGGAATTTGTCACAAACCCCCAAAACTCCGTATTATCTACTTTCGGGCTCCCTAATCGCTTAGGGGGCTCTTTCCTTTTATCTACAAGGGGAGAGGATGGATTTATAAAACTACGGGGAGGGATGGGTAGAGAGCAGCCTCCCCCGAAATATTGCAAGGGTATGGGGAATTTGTAGCAAACCTATGGGGAATTTGTAGCAAGGGTATGGGGAATTTGTAGCAAACCTATGGGGAATTTGTAGCAAGCCCTTTTCGTAAAATTCACGTTTTCAAGCAGTTAGCAAGCGAAAAAAAATCGTAAATTATTATAATTATATAAATTATCTAAAAGCGCGCGCGCGTGAGAGCCTTTTTAGGGCTCTCCCACACGCTCCCCAGGGGGAGAAAACTATCTATTACAGCCTTAAAGAAAGATATAACTACGTTATATTAGGAAATGGACGTATAGGCAGAGCAGAGAGCAGCGTTAGCGGATAAACAAGGGGATTTCGCGCCTCAGCCTCAGCCGTGGCGGTGCTTATAGCGTAAGCACTCAAAAAAAATAATGCTTATGAGGTACGCCTTTACGAAAATTTTACTACCTTTGCCGACAATATGAGGGAGCCCCCTAACTCCCTTAATATTCTGTATTGATTGAGCCCCTCCTTTGCGGATGGGGCTTTTTGTTTTTACTATACGTGAATTATAGCCCCTTACGATAGGTGTACGTTTTAGAGTATTGTTTTACGCTCTCCCCTCACTTAATCCCTTTGCCTATGGGGATTTTGTCACTCTCCCCAGGAGGTAAAATTTTACTGACGCGATGAACGAGAAACGGATATTTTAGGCTTAGCGATGAGGCTAAGGAGAACGAAAAGGGGGAAATAAAGCCCTCAGGGCGTTTATATCCCTTTAAGTGGTAAATTATACCCCCCAAGAAAAACAGCGGCTCAGAACGAAGAAAAACGCCCTCTTTCGGCTCGATGGAGGGGGCGGCTACTGAATTTCCCGAAAATTTTTTCCCGAAATTTTTTTCTATCCGTTCCTCGTTATTAAGGGGGGGGTACTTTTCCGAATTTCCGAGCGGGTTACATAGGTAGCCTTTAAGTTTTTAGATGGGGGCGGGGCTCCCCCAGGTGCTAATAAGGAGGGGGTAATATGTAGCAAACGAAAAAAATATAATAAAATATTTGGTGTTTATAAAATAAATGTATATCTTTGCGCCATAATACAATATTTTTTGTAATACGGAAATATTTATAATTAAATAATCAATCAATACGGAGTATGAACAAGAAAACGAGAAAAGAATTAGAGAGCCTAATCAGCCGCTTAGAGGAAATAGGCAATAGGCTCCAAGAACTCAGCGAGGAGGAGGAGGAGAAACTCTATAACCTCCCCGAAAGTTTGCAAGAATCGGAGCGGGGACAGCAGTTCCAGGAGGTAGCGGACGCGCTCAGCACCTCAGCCGAAAGCGTGGAGGAGGCTATTAACGCCCTTATGGAAATAGAGTAGTTTAATCTTAAATATTTTCCCGATGGTAGGCACAAAAAGAGCCGTAGTTATAGTAAACGGCAAAAGCGTAAAAGTAGGTAATACTAATTCGTGGGAGGGTTTCGTAGCGACCTTTATAGCCTCCCAGGACGTAAGGGAGAGCAGCCGACAAACCTATACTAAAACGCTCACTCAGTTTTTTAGATGGGTAGAGGAAAGCGGCAAAAATCTCTCTACTATGCTTAGGGGCGATATTTTGGAGTATAAGGATAGCCTCCTATCCCGTGGGCTCTCTCCCCTATCCGTAGGCTCCTATTTGGAGATTGTGAGAAAGTTCTACGAGTGGGTAGAGGCTGAGGGATTAGGCGCGAATATAGCGAAGGGCGTAAAGAGCCCCAAGAAGAAAAACGCCTTTAAAAAACAGCACCTCAGCGTAACTAAGACTAAGGAACTCCTCAGCCATTTCGAGAGCCTCAGCCTCAGGGACTACGCTATCGTAAACCTTTGCCTCAGGTGCGGGCTCCGTACTATCGAGGTAATCAGGGCTAACGTGGAGGATATTACCTTTAAGGGAGATAGGCGTATTTTGCGGGTATGGGGTAAAGGTAGGGACGATAAGAGCGACTACGTAG
>OCTW011576813.1_pt1 | contig 12582 bp, 10 predicted proteins | sample 1539671 | NCBI WGS metagenome assembly OCTW01 (sample SAMN02144230, study PRJEB22623) | gut metagenome | biome: sheep rumen | host: Ovis aries | place: New Zealand | reverse complement strand
TGAAATCGCCCATCAGCGCGCAAGCGTTATGGTGCTGCAAATGCGCCCGCACTTTATCTACAATACAATGATGGGCATTTACTACCTTTGCGACCAAGACTCCGGCAAGGCAAAGCAGGTTACGCTGGACTTCACAACCTACCTGCGCAAGAATTTTACGGCTATTGCGAGCGAGGATACAATTCCTTTCCAGGACGAATTAGAGCATACACGCGCTTACCTCGCCGTTGAGCAGGCGCAGTTTGAGGATGTGCTGTTTGTAAACTTCGATACTCCGCACACTATGTTCCGCGTTCCGCCGCTGACCTTGCAGCCTATCGTTGAAAACGCCGTAAAGCACGGTATGAAATCGAGCAGCGAGCCGATTCATATCTCAGTCGTCACCCGGCAAACGGATAATTCAAGCGAGATTATCGTCGAGGACGACGGCGTTGGTTTCAATCCTGTTGATGACAACGAGCCGCACATCGCGCTTGATAATATCAGGCAAAGGCTTGAGCTTATGTGCAAGGGCAAGCTTGTAATCTCTGAGCGAGAGGGCGGAGGCTTGTCGGTTAGGGTGACAATACCCGAGTCAAGCTGGTAAATTGATTTTATTTAGTTATTAACGGCAGCTTTGCCGTTAAAATAAGCAAATTTTTTTAAAGAGGGGATGTTATGTTAAAATTACTCTTCAAAAACATGAAGCCCAAAAACTGGATATCGGTCATCGCAATTTTTCTTTTGACCATATGCGAAGTTTTCTTCATGATGCAAATCGTAAGCTACATCAGCTTGCTTACCGGCGCTGTTCAGAACAGTAGGCAAAACGGTGTAGCCGAAATCTGGTGGTATGGCCTGTATATGGTTATATGCGCTATCTTAATGGCTTCGGTCGAGGTTATTATCCGCTTCGTTGCCAGTGCAACCGCCGCCAGCAGTATCACCGGTATCAGACAGAAGATGTACGAGAGAGTTAACAAGTTCGCAATCGCGGATTTCGCTTCTTTCTCAACCGAGTCTTTGATTACCAGAACCACCAACGATATGCAGAACGTTCATCTTGCGTGGCTCACATTCTTAAAGACCGCGTTTTTGTCACCGGTAGTTATGGTTTGGTCTGTAATTCTTCTGTTACAGTACGCAAACGCTTCTTTGACAATCGTTACCGCAGTATGGCTGGTAATTCTTATTGTCGCAGTTGTTGTTTTGCTGATGATGTTAACTCCTAAGTTCAGGATTGTACAGAAGTTGACCGACGCACTCAACGTTGCTTCGAGAGAAAACCTTACAGGCGTAAGAGTTGTAAGAGCGTTCAACGCTGAGTCTTATCAGGAAGGCAAGTTCGAAAAGGTTAACGCTGCCTTCACAAAGGTTCAGATTTTCGCCGGCAGAACACTGTCGTTCTTCACACCTTTGGTTATGATGGTTATGTCCGGACTTTCTCTTTCAATCCTCTGGGCAAGCGCATATGTGCTCAACGGTATGAAGATGGAAGAAGCCGCTCAGGCATTCAGCGCAACCAACGCATTTGTAATGCTTGCAAGCCAGATTATTATGTCCTTCGTTTTGATGGTAACTCTCATTGTTATCTGGCCGAGAGCCGCTGTCAGCGCAAAGCGTATTTACGAGGTTATCGAGCATGATGTTTCCATCGTTGATACCGATAATCCCGTTGACTTCAAGGAAACCGGTACAATTGAATTCAAAAATGTCGGCTTTGCTTATCCCGGCTCGGATAAAGAGGCTGTTTCCGACATTTCGTTTAAGGTTAAGAAGGGTGAAACTATCGCGTTTATCGGTGCTACCGGCAGCGGTAAAACGACTATCATCAATATGATTCCCCGTATGGCGGACTGCACAAGCGGTGAGGTTCTTGTCGACGGCGTAAACGTTAAGGACGTTCTCCAGTCAGATTTGAGAGACCGCATCGGTTACGCTCCGCAGAGAGGCTTCCTCTTCAAGGGCAACATCAAGGATAACATCGCGTTTAAGGATCCCGAAATGACGCTGCAGGACGTAAGATGGGCTGCCGAAATCGCTGACGCCGACGGCTTCGTAATGAAGAAGAGAAACGGCTACGATTCCGAGGTTGCCCAGGGCGGTTCAAACTTCTCGGGCGGACAGAAGCAAAGACTCTGTATCGCAAGAGCGGTTGCCACAAAGCCTGAGATTCTTATCTTCGACGACTCATTCTCGGCACTTGACTATAAGACCGATAAGACCGTCAGAGGCCGTATCGCAGAGGAGCTTCCCGACACCACAAGAGTTATCATCGCACAGCGCGTTGGTACCATTATGGACGCAGACCAGATTGTTGTATTGGATAACGGCAAGATGGTCGGTATCGGCAAGCACTACGACCTTGTCAGAAATTGTCCTGTATATCAGGAGATTGCGTTATCACAGCTTAGTAAGGAGGAGTTAGGATTATGAGTACAACAACCAAAGCCCCTGCTAAGGAAAAGAACAAATTAGGCAGCCTTGTAAAGGCTTTCCACAATTACTACGCTCCGTTTATCGTTTCGATTGTTCTGCTTATCGCGTCCGTTATCTTTACAATTTTAACTCCCGGAACAATCCGCAGCCTGACCAATGAAATTTCACCGGTCGGCAAAGAAGCGGTTGCAGGTAATTTCGTTATCAATATGGATAACGTATTGAATTACGCTCTGCTGCTCGTATTCTACGTTGCAACAGCGTTCATCACCGGTTTTATTTCCGGCTTTATTCTCAACACAATTATCCAGAAGTTCTCAAAGGATATCAGAAGGCAGATTTCCGTAAAAATCAACAAAATGCCTCTGAACTATTTTGATACCACTCAAACCGGTGATATCCTCTCGGTTATCACCAATGACGTTGATATTCTCAGCACCTCGCTGCAGAACTCGGTAAGTATGCTTGTACAGTCGGGCGTAATGCTCGTCGGCGTATTTATCGCTATGTTCATCGCATGCTGGCAGATGGCGCTTGTAGTAGTATGCTCACTGCCGATTATGCTGATTATCATCGGTCTTACCTTCAAGTTTGCGCTTCCGCTGTTCGACAAGAACCAGCAGATTCTCGGTGACGTTAACGCTACCGTTGAAGAAAACTATTCAGGTCAGCTCGTTATCAAGGCTTTCAATGCCGAGGACAAGAAGGTTGAGGAGTTCAGACAGAAGAACGATTTGTTCGGCACTATCCTCTACAAATCACAGGCAATCGGTACTCTCATCGAGCCTGCAATGCAGTTCGTATCATACCTTACATACGCTGCAGTTCTTATCGTAGCAGGTCTGCTCTTTGCAAACGGCGCAATCTCTGATATCGGCGTTATCACAGGCTTTATCGTATATGTTTCACTGTTCCAGGAGCCTCTTGCTCAAATCGGCCAGGCGAGCTCGACAATCCAGCTCGGTACTGCTGCCTGCAACAGAGTATTCACCTTCCTCGAGCAGGAAGAGCTTCCCGATGAGGGAGAGAAGAAGCAGCTCCTCGACCACAACAACATCCGCGGCGAGGTTGAGTTTAAGGACGTATGCTTCGGCTACGATCCCAAAAAGCTTACTATCACAAACTTCTCCGGTAAGATTAAGCCCGGTATGAAGGTCGCTATCATCGGTCCTACCGGTGCAGGTAAGACAACTCTTGTTAACCTGCTTATGCGCTTCTACGAAATCACCAGCGGTGATATCCTTGTCGACGGCGTTTCCATTAAGGATATGTCGCGTCATGAGCTCAGAGAAATCTTCGGTATGATTCTTCAGGAGACATGGGTTATCAACGGAACTCTCAGAGAGAATATCGTTTATAACCTCAAGAACGTTGACGAGAACAGACTTCAGGAGATTCTCGAGGAAACAAACCTCAGCCACTATGTAGCAACACTGCCCGACGGTCTCGACACCGAGATTCAGAAGGAGAGCGCACTCTCCGCAGGACAGAAACAGCTTGTTACAATCGCAAGAGCGATGACCGAGAACGCGCCTATGCTCATTCTCGACGAGGCGACAAGTAACGTTGATACCAGAACCGAGATTCTTATTCAGAAGGCGATGGATTCTCTGACAAGTGGCAGAACAAGCTTTGTTATCGCGCACAGACTTTCCACCATCAAGAACGCCGACCTTATCTTTGTTATGAAGGACGGTAATATTGTAGAAACCGGCAACCACGACTCACTCATGGAGCTCGGCGGACTTTACAGCGAAATCTACAATTCTCAGTTTAACTAATTCAAGATAATTAATTGAATTAAAGCTTAATTAAATTGCCTGCTGTATTCAGCCAAAACGGCTTGAGTACAGCAGGCTTTTTATTTATCACATATGCTTGAAAAAGATGTTGACATAATAAAGAATATAGGCGAAAATAAAAATATAAAATAATTTAAAAAATTTTCAAAAAAAATGTAACCAAAACGCCTTCTGAATTGTTTTATTAATGAGGGGTGAGAAAAATGCCGGATAAATTATACGCAGGCTTATCGTTTGAGCAGACTGTGCATAAGTATTCTCAAACAGTTGTAAGCGTGTGTATAATGCGATTAAAGAATTATCCTGACGCAGAAGACTGTTTCCAAAACGTCTTTTTTAAGCTTTTCTCAAGTTCTCCCGACTTTTCGGACGAAAAGCACCTCAAAGCGTGGCTGATACGTGTTGCAATCAACGAGTGCAATAATCTCTTGCGAAAAAACAAACGGCTCATAACGCTTGACGAGGCGCGGAAGGTCAGTGTAAATTTTGAGGAGGACAGGCACGATATCTCATGGGCGCTGATGAAGCTTCCTCAAAAGTACAGCGACGTGCTTTATCTTTACTACAGCGAGCAATATAAGATTAACGAAATCGCGGAAATACTCGAAATCGGTGAAAGTGCCGTAAAAGCCCGGCTGAAACGCGGCAGGGAAAAACTTAAAGCTTTATACGGAGGTGATTAAGCGTGGATAAATTTGAATTTAATTGTAATCAACTGAAAAACATAGAAGTGCCCGAGCAGTGGGTAAATAAAGCGCTTGAGATACCTTCAAAGGCGCCGAAAGCTGCTCCGCAAAAAAGCTATTACCGCTATGTCGCGGCTATCGCGGCAAGCGTGGTGTTAGCCTCGGCGGTTATCATCTTTGTGATGTTCGGAATGAATAAAAACGTGAATTTGACAAATCCCATATCGGATTCCCCCTCAAAGTCAGATTCCTTTAACAGCGAAAGCAAGCCGGACAGCACGGATAACACAAATCCGTCGGGCAAGTCTCCGGCGTTTTCCGGCGCGGACAATTCCCCCTCAGAATTTATCACTGAACCGCCGGAAAATGACGGCGGCGCCGTTTCAAATTACTATAACCACAGCTCACAAGCTGCTGATAATACCAAAGAAACAAAAGCTCAAAATAACACTAAGCCAAATAAAGAAAGCTCAAAGCCATCCGAAACCTCGCCCGAACCTTCCGGTGAAGCTCCCGAACCCACAGAGGAGCAGGAAACAGTTAATATAAAAATGATTGACACCGACGACTGGGCGATAGGAGCGCTTCCCGACGATACCCCAAAGCCTACAAGACCGAGCGTGTCCGAAGCGTACGGCTGCCGCTTTTTGACCTCTGTTGACAGAAATATCGCGAAAGGCAAGACATACTATTGCCGTGTAGAGGATGAAACTGGTAAAGCTCTCGGAAGCGGAGTTACGCAAATAGACGATTGGGGAAATCCCGATTGGCAGCTTGATGTAAAATACACCGCGGACTTTGTGCTGTACTATGACCGAAATTATACAGTAACCTTCTACAGCTCCGACGGAGATATTCTCCGCAGTGGCATAGTTTATCTGCAACAGGGCGTGGACTATTACCTGCTCTACTAAGCCTGAAAGGATGAAAACTATGAAAAAGCTATTGTCAATATTTTTAACAGCCGCTTTACTGCTGAGCGTGTTTTGTCAGGCAGGAGCTTTCAGCGTAAGTGCCTTGGAAAATGAAGAAATCACCATCAATGAAGATGAAATCCTTTCCGATGATAAAACCGCAAATGATGACGAAATTGCCGCAGGCGACGCGGTATACAGCGTGATAGGAACTAACATCTTCTATTACGAGGACAATATTTATGACACTTCTACCAATATGACATACGATCCAAACGCGGAAGTATACAAGCTAAGGCTTTATGCCGTTCATCCCCGAAACGATGTGCGGATAAAGATAGTTAAAAACCACAGCATAAAAGAGGATTTTGACATACAATCCACCTATTATATTTTCGACATTGTTTCAACTTGTGATATACTCATAACCTTCGATCCAATCACACACACGACAAATGTTTACGGCAAGGGCGTTGTTCCGTTTAACGTAAGGAAGGTTGTGCTCTTGGGCTTCGGCAACGACGCCTTCAATTGGGACTACACCTCGGAGGATGACCTTTTGACCGAGGTCGAAAAAGGCGTTTGGGAGATCACCTACAAAAACGTTATGACGTCATCCGATCCGTACTGTCAGGTTTATTTCGGAGTTAACCCGACCGAAAACACAAAGCCAAACGTAAGCTACGGCTTCGGCAACCCGAACAACGAAATCGTAAGCTCAGGCGTTGAAACCGACGCTTCAATTTTGGGCAGCCGCAACATAGCGTTTAAGGTAGAAAAGGACTATTCTACGGTTAATTTTCGGCTCGATGTAAGAAATTTTGACCCTGAGACAAAAACAGGCGCAAAGTTCACCGTTACCGTAACGCCGCCCGAGGGTGATGTTTACAGCGTAGCAGTAATGAATTCGGAAGTTTTTTACGGCTCAGGCTCAGGAACTTATACTCCCATTTTGACCTATAACGACAGCACCGGTTTGTATGAGCTCACCGTAAAAGATGTTCAGCCTCAAGACGTCTACTATTATATGTTAAAAAACAATACTCAAATCCCCGAAAAAGACGGTTGGTGCAGTGAACGACCTATATCTTTTGCCGTGGAAAGCGCTTGTGACGTAACCTTTACCTTTAATCCGATTACTGAGGAAATCGACGTGTTAGGCGACGGCGTAGCTGCTGAAACCGGAATGTATTGTCTCTCGGTAATCGCCGTCGGCAACGGCGAGGGCAATTACCTGAACGGTGCAAACTGGGACCCCTGCAATACCTCAAACGCTATGGAAGAAGTCGCGGACGGTATTTTTGAACTGACAATGACAAACGTTAAGGCTTTCGATAATTACAACGTTAAATTTGTCGCCAATTCCCTTGACGAGGACAACGAGCCCGCACCAAATCCTTGGCAACATACCTTCGGCGCAGCACAGGAAACGGAATATCCTACGGGCGAGACTCTTGACCTTGCTTACGGAGGAAGCAACTGCATTTTCAGCGTTCCTCAGAACGGCTCAACGGTAAAGTTCAGGCTCAATTTAAGAAACTTTGATTTTGCAACCAAAAAGGGAGCAACGCTCCTGATTACCGTAACACCGCCTGTTTACGGCGTGCAGGTGGTTAATACAGGCTTTTACCCCGATCCCAACGAGGTTTTAATGACCTATAACGAAGAAACAGGACTATATGAGCTCACGGCTAAAAATGTGGAACCTCAAACCGTTGAATTCTATGTTACAAAAGACCATGTTCCAACCTACGGCGACCCTTATTCGGGTAATAAATATCCCTATAAATTTAAGGTGGATCAAACCTGTACAGTTACAATTTCCTTTGACCCCGAGACCGAAACCGTAACCGTACAAAGCGACGGAATTTTTCCTCCGCCATATATAAATTTTTCAGTGTACTCGGTAATAGCCGCAGGTAACGGCGAGGGCGATTATCTTAACGGCTCAAATTGGGATCCCTACGATACCGCAAACGCTCTGGAAGAAATTGAGGAAGGCGTTTGGCAGCTTACAATGAAGAATATTGACGCCTTCGATAATTACCAGATTAAATTCGTCGTAAATACCGTTGACGAGGACGGCAATCCTATTGTTAACCCTTGGGAGCATAATTTCGGTACAGCACAGGAAAGGCAATACCCCGCGGATGAAGAAATTGACGCTGTTTATAACGGCAGCACCTGCATTTTCAGCGTGCCTCAGGACGGCTCGACGGTTATTTTTACGCTCAATCTCAGAAGCTTTGATATCGAAACAAAGCAGGGCGCAAAGCTGATGATTAATGTCGAACCTCCCGAACCCGAGTTAAAACCGCAGCTTGGCGATGTCAACGGCGACGGAGTTGTCGATGTTCTCGACGCAGCTTTGATTCAAAAATTCGCGGCTGAAAAGGCTCAGTTTACCGACGAACAAACGAAGCTTGGCGATTTTAACGGCGACGGTCATTGTGATGTACTCGACGCCTCGGCAATTCAAAAATCGCTTGTATATTAAAATACAGAAAGGGTGTAAGCTATGAAAAAAGTTATAACGGTAATTCTAACCGCCGCGCTGTTAATGGTAATGAGCTGTTTCGCTCTCGATGTTTCGGCGTTGCAGTTCCCGAAAATTTCAGATAAGATAAACGAACACTATAACAAATGCTTTTCAAAAGCCTCTGATGACGATTTGCTCAACGTAACCGTTTATTACAACGGAGCTTCCATGACAGAGGAGGAGATAAACAACGCCGTATATGAAAGGTGCGGAATAGATGCTTCCGAGCTTCCGTTCCTGAGTTATGAAGAATATAATAATTTATCCGATGAAGAAAAGCAAATCAGGAAGGAAAAATCAGAGATTTTCCGCAAAGCTAAAACCAAATATGTTCAAAAATTGGCTGAAATGAATTCAAAGCCCTTCCTGAAACAAATGGGAATTACGCTTGGTTACTACAAAAATAATCCGATTTACCACAACAGGTCGGTTTACAGAACCGAAAACAGCATAAGTATTTGCCTTACAAAGAGCGAGGTACTCAAAGCGGCACAGCTTGATTACGCCGAGGGTATTATCTGCAACAGAAAGGTCTTAACCGAGCCTTACATAACAATGCTCTTTGAAAATACCTTGAATTGGGAAAATGTATATATGTATTCAAACAGTTACGGCGGCTCTGCTTCCTCGGGCGAATTCCCAGGCATTCTTATGGACGAAACCTTTACAGATAAAGACGGCAAAGTATACACGGTTATCAAGATTCCGAAATACACAGCTGACATCATTTTAAGCAACGGCAGCGATGAAAGGACAGTGTATATCGACCACGGTAATTATTCTTACTACTCACCGTATTACGCCTTTCGTTTAGACGGTACAAAAAACGACAACGGCGATTATAAGGTAGAAAAAGTTGTAAAGAGCGAGTCGTATGACGTTCCCAATATGCCCGGCAAAGGAAACTTTGTGTTGGTAGATAATTACGGCTGGAAGCAGGCGTATATTTACGCGCTTGATAAGGACGGCAACGAGCTTTACGGCGCTTATCCCGGAAAGAAAGCCGAAAGGTTCCTCGACTACGGCGGCTATCAGTTCCAGGTTACCGTTCCCGAAAACGCCGCGAGCATTGTGCTAAGCAACGCTATGGGTGAGAGGACAATGAAAATCACCGACTTCGATCCGTATTGCGGCTATTCATTAGGCAGAAAAAACAGCAACGGAGAATACGAGCTTATACATTTCTGGGGTTATCTCCCCGAGCCCGATGTGGAAGATGTTGAAGACCCATACTATGAGCCGGATATCGAAACCGTGGGCGACGTAAACGGCGACGGAGTAGCAGACATTCTCGACGCTACCGAAATCCAAAAATTTGCCGCGGAAAAGGCGGAATTCAGCGATGTTCAGGAACGCCTCGGCGACTACAACGACGACTGCTGGTGTACTATCCTCGACGCCGCGGCTATACAAAAAGCACTTTTAAATTAAAATACAGAGAGGATAACGGCTATGAAAAAACTGATTTCCGTAATACTCGTCTTTGTTACTGTTCTTTCCTGCGCGGTATTTGGCGCCTATGCCGAGGAAACAACGGATAAAAACAAAAGAAGGCTTGAGCTGTTTGTAAATTATTACAACAAGAATGTTATCGGTATGGTAGGAGAAGGCTCAATATATGACAAACAAGAGTTTTTCAACGCTTTTTATGATGCCGAGGCTGTGTTGAACAGCGAATCTTCAACCTCAGAGGATTACCGTACAGCGTATGAAACTGCCAAAAACAAGCTGTATAATATGAAGATAGATCCGTTTTACGCGTACAAAACCTACCAAAAAGCCTCTGCACTGAAAAACATTTGCTATCCCGAGGAAGAGTGGAATATTTTTCAAAACGCTCTTTCAGCCCTGAAAACCGCAATTGACGATAATGAAGGGATATCGTATTATTATACTGATTACGACTACGAAACCGACACCGAGGAAAACAAACCGATTTATAAATATACCGACGAGCAGGAGAGAGAACTCACAAAGCGTTTTCACGAAACGCTCTACGCGTATAATTCCATAGCGGATAAGTATTACGTAATGGGAGATTTTAACCGCGACGGAAAAACCGATGTGCTTGACGCCTTTTGTATTCAAAAAGCGAAAAACAATCCATTTGTATACAGGCGTTTATATGTGAATAATTCTCAGCTTAGCGTAGGCGACGTTAACGGCGACGGCAGGATTGATGTACTGGACGCGGCGGATATTCAAAAATACTCGGTAGGTAAACTTGCGGAGTTTAAGCCTTACGTCAGCTACATTTCAAAGGTAGATACCCACGAATCGGAAGAATTTATGAAGGCTCATTTGATAAATTTTGAGATTTGTCCCTTTATCAGCCCCGATATGCCCGTACTGCTTGATAAAATGGAATATATCTCCAAGGAAATTCAAGGCTTTTATACAGAGTGCATAGCCGAGGGAATCGAATATTGATACTCAAACAAAACGCGCAGAGAGCAAAACTCTCTGCGCGTTTACTATTTTACGTTATACTAATTTCCATTAAAACGCTTTAAACAGATGTCAGCGGAAAATTTTGCATAACAAGGCGGAGGACGCCGCAAGGCTGGCGCCTTGCAAGGACAACAACGCAGTTATGCGGAATTTTCCGCGATAGATGTTAAAGGGTTTTATTGGATATTAGTATTTATTCCTGCGTAACCGCATTGTTCAATTAAATCCTGACCTTCGGACGACAGCGTCCAGTCAATCAGCTTTTTGACATTCTCATTTTGATTGTCCTTGCGGTATACCGCGTAAAACTGATAAACAAGCGGATAGCTGCCGTTTTTTATGTTTTCGGTATTTGGGTAAACTCCGTTAAGCGAAATCATCTTAACCGCCTGATTGCCGACCATATCGTTAAGGTAGTAGCGGAATGAAAAGCCGATTGACGCGCCGGTAAAGGCGAGAGGGGACTTAGGCGCAATTTTACGCTCGCCCATAAACTTGTCCATAACGGTCTGGCTGCCGCTGCCCTTTAGCCTTGTCACCGGGTTAATTACGCGGTTAGCTCCGCCGACGTTAGCCCAGTTTTGAACATCTCCGCCGTAAATATCCCTGACCTGCTCCACGGTAAGGTTATCCACAGGGTTCTTTTCGTTTACAAAGAAAACAAACGCCTCCTGACCGACAGGCTGATATACAAGCTCAACTCCCTTGTCCTTTGCGTACTGCTTTTGCTCATCGGAAGGTGCGGCGGCAAAGAAAATATCCGTATCGCCGTCAACAACCGCCTTGTATCCGCGGACGGTGTTTTTGTACTGCATTTTGCTGTCGGCGGCAAAGTTTTCGCCGTAATAATTGTCGTCGGAAAAGCTGCCGCCCTCATAAGTAACCGAGCCCTCGGGGTAAACGGCGTTTACAATCGACGCGTAAACAGGTACTAATGCCGCCGCTCCGTCAAGCACAGGCAACTTGTCTTTCAACTTAAGCGATGAATTTACCTTTGCCAATTCCGATTCCTTCTCAAACGGCAAATACCGCTTAACATCTATCATTTTTATCTGATCTGTACCGCTGTAATTGTTGCCGAGCCGCTGAGTCATAATCAAATAAACCCCGAGGTTCAACATTCCGAATATCAGTATAACCACGCCGAACACCGCAAAGGCGTAACGCTTTTTAATCCTCATATCACCACAGCTCCTTTGAGATAAAATAGATTATCGAGCTGTTCTGATACGCGTTAGAATCGTAAATCAGGTGAGCCACAGTCAACCCGGCGCATATAATCAGCAGCGCGGCGAGAATAATATAAAATGTCTTAACCTTCATAATCGTCTCCCGTGTCTCACATTATCGAAATCTCGCCCGAAATAACACGAATGGTATAAATAATAAAAGAAATTACACAGGCAATAAAAACCGCGCCGATTATTCCTGTTACTATCATTCTGACTATCTGTTTTTTTATATCATCATTTAGCCCTTTAAGTCTTGTTTCAAGCTTTATATTATCATCATTATCTTTGTTTTCCAAAGCCGCTTTAATAGCTTTTTTATCCTTAATCAGCTCAGATAAACTGTAAAAGAACAGAATAATGCAAATCAAAGGACCCACAATAATAATCAGTCCAAATATAATCATAATAAACATAAAACTTAATAACCTCCTTTACATTGCCGGGACAGCGCCTGTTAACAGAAGCATAAGATTTATAAATACATATAAAGATACCGCTCCGGTTACTGTTCCAATCAACCCGGTGACGACCATTATTACA
>OCTW013378054.1_pt1 | contig 12584 bp, 18 predicted proteins | sample 1539671 | NCBI WGS metagenome assembly OCTW01 (sample SAMN02144230, study PRJEB22623) | gut metagenome | biome: sheep rumen | host: Ovis aries | place: New Zealand | reverse complement strand
GAAACTGCCAAGCAAATCGCTAATAGTTTGCCAGGAAGTCCTATTGTGGGGTTCTTTAATGAATATGCAGGAGACTTTGAAGAACATAACAAACAGATTGATATTAAAAATCATCAAATCATCATGCGAGAAGTAACAAAACCTTATGGTTTTGTTGATTTTAACGCAAAATGTTGGTTCCAAAAATTCTTGGATGATGGTAAATATGAGCGAGAATATCTAATGACAGAGGGTTGGTTATGGACTGGGCAGTATCCAGAAGTATAGAGGGTTCTGGATAAAGGAAACAATCAATCTATGAATTTAAACAATGAATTTTTAAAAGCAGAATGGGCAAAAGATAATAGAGGAATGCCTAAAATTTTCATTGTTAATGAAGCAGTTATTACAAATCTCTGTATTTTAGGAGAAGATTAGGAGCCTTGTTTCGAAGGCGCTACTATTACTAGCGGAGAATTCACTTATGATGAACAACCCGCAGTTGTTCAATTTTCATTTGATGAGTCTCAATTTAAACGTGAGATGTATTCAATGATGAAGCAATTGAAGGAAATACTTAATAAAGGAGGATCAAGAATGTTCACTACTTATGCAGTAACAGTTGGAGATTCTTTATGGACAGATCTTTATAATTATGTAGAGACTGCGGTTCCTGGTCAGCAAATCTATGGTTGTTACGTAGAGGGAGATCAGAAATTTGCTGTTCTTCATAATGTTGAAGATAATAAATTCTATCGTTTAAACTTTTCACTTTCTGAAAATAATGAATTTAGTCCAGCTGAAGAAGTTAGCGAGCTAACTGATTTCAGTGGCGAAGCTCAGTTCAAAGCTGAAGATGTTGAAGCTTTTGAAACTGAGTTTAAGAAAAAGAAAGAAGAAGAGGACAAAAAGGATCAAGGAAATAATCCTAATCCTGACAATAAATCAGAAGGCAATAATTCTGGCGAAAAAGATGACGATAAGGATGATCCAGAAGATGATCCTGAAGACAATGAAGATGATGATGAAAAGAAGAAAAAGAAAAAGGGACAATTCTCTTTGGAAGATTCTGCTGAATATCAAGATCTTCTTACAAAATTCAATAAGCTAGAAGCCGATTATACTCAGCTAAAAGCTGATTATGATAATTTAACTTCTGAAATGGAGCCTCTAAAGCAGTTCAAACTTGAAACTGAAAGAAAAGATAAAGAAGCTATGATTAATAGATTCTATATGCTTTCTGATGAAGATAAAGCCGATGTTGTAAAGAACATTGATACTTATTCATTGGATGATATTGAGGCTAAACTTTCTGTTATTTGTGTTCGCAACAAGGTAAGCTTTGACCTTGAGGATGATAAACACAAAGATGGACCATCTATGACATTTAATTTTGATGATCCTAGTAAAGATGCAACCATCCCTGCTTGGGTTAAAGCAGCTATGGAAGTTGCGAAAGATATGAATTGATTCTAACAAGGAGGAAATAGAAGAATGCTTAGAGATTTTCTGAGAAAGAATATCACAAGCCAGGCCAGCTTCGTAGAATGGGGTTATGGTCAAGTTGAGCCTAATCATCTTTCAGCTCAAAGAACTTCTCAGGTTTATGCACAATTACCTGCAGATCCTAGTATTGATGTTCTTGAGCAAGGTCAGTTCGTCAAGTATGATTATGCTAGTGGCTTAGTAAATTTCACCGGTCCTGGTGAATGGATGCTTGTATATAATGAAATTAAACTTTACCGTGAACATCAAGATGATTGCGAATTTGCAATGATCAAGGATAACTATCAGGCTCGTATTTATAGTCCATTTGGTGGTGACAAATATGATGCTAATGGTAACAAATTAACTTCAAGCGATCCTTATACATATGATACAAACTTTAATAAACAATCTCGTTATTATAATGGAGTAGATTCTGAAGGAAAGACCTCTTTCTCATTGACAGAACCTACTTATGCAGCTACTCAAGATGTTGCTATTGACAATAGTAAAACATATTATACCAAAACTACAGCTAATGGCGTTGACACTTATACAGCTGTAACGACTCCAGACGTAGCCAATATCGGTGATTATTTTGAAATGACTGATGCAGGTGTTTCTTATCGTTATGATGATGTAACAGCTGCTCCTGATATGTATGAATTACATTATAATGTAGATCCATATCATATTGAGTCTCAAACACGTCCACAGTTTATGCCAGAAGGCACAACTATGGTACCTCGTGTATTAAAGACTAATGTTGGTGATATTTTCACAACTAATACTATTAATGCAACTACTGTAACTCTTGGTCAAATGTTGACTCCTGGTGCTAAAGGTATTCTTGAGCCAGCTGGAAATTCTCCTGCTGCAGGAACAATGTTATGGCAAGTAGTTAAGATTTATACAATGCCTGATCATCAAAAAGGCGTTAAATTAATGCGTGTAGCATAATTAAAGGAAGGAGGGTAAAAGAATGTTAGATAGAAAAGATCTTGTTGCTTTAATGAAGCAAGTTGCTAAAGCTAATCCTTCCGCTCCTGTTGCCTATAGTTTTGGTGGCCAGGATTTAAGTTATGAAGCTCTCAATGAAACTCTTCGTAGAGAGCTGAATGAATTGGCAGGAACTTATGCTTTATATAGAGAAAATAAAAATATGATCTTCAGTATTATTGAAGAGACGTTAGACGAAGTTCTTCCTAAGAAAGTTGTTGAACAGTACAATCAGTTCGCTGAAGTTCGTACATTCGCACAGGGAGATAAGATTCTGTTTAGACGTAAGCTGACTTCTAATCAACGTGCAAAACAGTTCATCACTCGTGTTGGACTTGCAGGTATTTATGAAGTATTCAAGCTTGGTAAGAACGAAGAGGCTTTCGAAGTTCGTACAAGCGCAATCGGTGGAGCTGCTCAAATCGGATTTGAAGAGTTCCTTGATGGTCGTGTTGATTTTGCCGAAGTAACTAGAATTGTTATGGAAGGTATGGACGAACTTATTTATAAAGAAGTTGGACAGGCTCTGAAAGCTTCTATTAATCAACTTCCACCTGCAAATAGAGTTATTGCAAATGGATTTGATGAGGACGCTATGGATCGTCTGCTTACCATTGCTGCTGCTTATGGTACACCTACAATTTATTGTACTTATGAATTTGCTGTTAAGATGATCCCACAAGAGGCTTGGAGATATACTGAGTCTATGAAGGAACAGCTTTGGAATAATGGACGTCTTCCTAACTATAAAGGACATCAAGTTGTTATTCTTGAGCAAGGTTTTGAAGATGAAACAAATGAAACTAAGGTTATTGATCCTGGCTATGCTTGGGTTATCCCAACTGGTGCAGATTCAAAGCCTGTAAAGATCGCTTTTGAAGGTAACACAATTGTTGATGAATTCAACAATCCAGGTGATCGTTCTCGTGAAATCCAAGTCTACAAGAAAGTTGGCGTAGTTTGCATGCTTGCTAATAACATTTGTGCATATGTTGACACATCACTTGTAGGTCAAATGAAGACATGGTTCTTAAATAACAAGAATATCAAGGATTATACTGGTGTTGTACATTCTTGATTTAAACCTAGAAAATTAATATGATATATTACTGGGGGAGAGGGAGATTAAAGGTGAACTGTTCCCTCTCCCCTTATATTTGTTTTAAGAGAAAAAGGAGATTATTTTAATGGCAGATAAAATTTATAAAGTTAAGAATAGAAGTGCCGGTGTGGTTATTTATCGCATTCCGGAAGATAATATTCGTAGAGAATTTATGCCTGGTGAAACTAAAGCTATTCCGATGGTTGAGTTAGAAAAACTCTCTTATCAGCCAGGTGGACAAATGATGATGAACAATTTCTTACAGATTCAAAGCGCAGAGGCTCAAAGAGAATTAAATATTCCAGTAGAGCAAGAATATAATTATTCTGAGGAAGACATTGTACGTATTATGCAGCATGGCAGTCTTGATGAATTTTTAGATATGCTTGATTTTGCTCCTCAAGGCGTAATGGACCTGGTTAGACAATTTGCTGTTTCTCTTCCATTAAATGATATTGAGAAGAGACGTGCATTAAAAAATAAAACTGGTTTTGATGTAAATGCGGCACTTACTCATGTAGAAGAAGAGAAGCAGGAAGATGCTGAAGCTGGAATTACAACTGAGACAAATGCTCCTCAAAGACGTGTGAAGCCGGCAACAACTGGCCGTCGTGTAATTAAGAAAGTAGAACCAGAGGTTAAAACTGAGGAATAATAGGAGGTAATATAAATGGCAGAAACTATTACTCAAGGAACTTAGTTTTCGCTCATTTATAATCGCTTTCTTGAAAAGATTACAGATGACATGTATATGGAATTAACTCCAGAAGATACAATCAAAGATCTTCAACGTCTTCTGATTAATGCTATTCCTGGTTTTGAATTTCCTCGTCAGAATCTTCAGGACTATACTGTAAAGGTTGAACAAATCCCTGAAACAGAAGTTAAAGATGGAGATTTTATTATAGGTGTTGTCTGGAATGATCTTTTAGAGGATCCCAATTCTGCAACTCCAGATGTTATTGTCGAACGTTCATATTTTGGAGCAGAATTAACTGCAGAAGAAATAAATATACTTGCGCTTTTAATGAAATAGGGTTGGGTTCAGCGGCAAGTTACTTCTATTGAAAATACTCGTATGAAATATTCTGGGTCAGATTTTAAAATGACTTCTCAAGCAAATCATTTATCAAAACTTCTTTCTCTTTTGGAGGAATCTAGAAGAGATAGCTTTCATATGTAGCGTTTATATAAACGTAGACGTATTGTAAGTGATGGAAGATATAGATCAAATTGGGATGTTCTGAGGTAGAATAGTGCTCTTGAATAAATATAATATTGAGATTTCAATGGAAGATATTAAAAAGAATGCTCAACGTTTAACCAACCAATTATGGAAATTAATTCCTATGCGTGAGCATGACGAAGATTGGCAAAAACAATTGGATACGGTTTTATTAGAAATTGTTGGTCTAAACGAAATTTTCGTTGGACCAATTTTTTTACCATTAGTTAGTAAATTAGAAGGTTTAAGAGTTCAAAAAACATCTTTTGATTTTTATAGAAAGACTGTTTTTGAATGTATAAATATATTATAGGGTATTGATAAAAATGATAGATAATCCTAATACTGAACCAAATTATACTTTGGAAGAAGATGTAAGACCTTCTAGTTTAAATTTAATGTCTAGAAGACTTGGGATTTATGGTAAATTACCAACATATGCAAAACCAGAAGATCATAAAAGATAGCCTGTTCGTATAAAAAATAATCATCTAATTGATGGATTAAATGATTAGGCTTTACGATTAGGATTAAATGGTGGTTATTTACAACAAGAAAGAATGATTTTTGATAAAAGACGATCTTTAGATCGAGCTTTATTATATTCTTATTAGGGTGCAAATATAATAAAGGTAAGTAGTGTTGAACAAAAAACTGAAGAATCTACAGAATTTGTTTCAGTTTATGAAAGCACTGAAGATGATAAACCAAAAGTCTGTAGAGCGCTAATTAATCCAGATAAAAATAAATAGGATTATGATGATAAAATTGTTTCTGTCCATTATGAAGATCATTTTCAATCTGGAGATGTTTTTGAATGGATGGGAACAGGAACTTATTGGTTAATTTATTTATAGGATTTAACTGAATTGGCATATTTTCGAGGAGAGATAAGACGTTGTTCTTATACTATTGATTGGATTGATGAAGAAGGAAATAAACATACTTCTTTTGCAGCAGTTCGAGGTCCTGTAGAAACAAAAATAAATTATATACAAAAGCATTAGATAAGTGTTGATACTCCAAATTATTCATTGCATATATTAATGCCGCTTTCTGATGATATTGTAAAATATTTTTAGAGATATTCAAAATTTTATTTATAGGGATGTAAAGAAGTTGCTCCAAAAGTATGTTGGAGAGTTGAAGCTACTGATTGGATTTCTACTCCTGGAATTTTTGAATTAACAGCAGTTGAATATTATGCTAATGAAACTGAAGATGATATTGATAAAGGATTAGTTGGAACTTTAATTAGTAAACCAGTTAACCCAAATAAAGATAATATTGAAATTCTTATTGAAGGAGATACATTTATTTATCCAAAGAAAACATATACTTATAAATATAAAGGAATTAATACATCGCGGTGGGTTGTTCAAAAGAATAGACCTGTTAAATATAGTGTTGATGAAGAAGATCCTTTAACTATTTATATTATGTGGGATTCTCCTTATAGTGGAGAGTTTTCTTTAACTTTTGGTAATTTCACAAAAGAAATTATTGTATAGTCATTAATGTGAGAAAAAGGAGAAAATAATATACTATGAAAATTACAAGATATTTTCCTCCCAAATCAAGTTTTCTGTCTATAGAAAAAGATATGGGAATTATAAGTGAATAGATTATTTAGAATCCACGTTTAAAGAAATTGCTTTATTATACATCAAGAGATGCTTTAGAGAAACCAGATTTAACGATGGATCAATCTTTAGAAGTTTTTAGGAATAATATTAAAGTTGTTCCTAAATTATATGTTGATGGAAAAGTATTAAATTATTTATTAATTCGTTTTAAAAATTTTTTACCAACATCTAATCCTGAATATCGAGCAAATATAATTGAATTTGATTGTGTTTGTCATTTTGATCAATGGCAAATGGATGATTTCAAATTAAGACCATATAGAATGGCAGCTGAAATTGATGAGATGTTTTCAGATAAACATTTAACTGGTATTGGAAAATTAGAATTTGGTGCAGCTGGAGAAGTTGTTGTAAATGATGAATTTTCTGGATGTTGTCTTATTTTTAGAGCTGTTCATGGAGAAGAAGATAAAGCTCCAATGCCTGGTGCTGAAGAATAGTGGGAAAGATTTAAAGAAGAATATAAAGGTCAATATCATTTATTCTAATGGATATTCGGCTTGGTTTAATGACTGGAATTGATATTCCTGTTCCAGAATGTTAGATAATCTTGCATTAGCCCACTATTGAAGAAATTAGTTTTCTTGGAGAAGAAGATTTTTTTATTGGTGCGCAAACTCTTTCTTTAAATAAATCTATGTTTATAGAGGACAAAACAGCTTTAGAAAAAATAAGTAATTTTCAAGTATTTATGACAGTAATGAATGACAAATCTACGAGAGATAAACGAGATAAAGCATAGTCTATTTTTTCTTTATTAGGGTTTAATAAAGTTATGTTTACTCCTCGTTCTTTAATTCTTACTGACTTCCAAAATGAATCTCATGTTATTGACAATGAAAATTTTGATGCTTTTCAACAAACATTCAAACAAATTATATGTGCTAATAATGGGCCGATGGATTAGCAATCATTTAATCCTGCTAATGAAGCGGCCAAAGCTATTGCCGATAAACTTATGAGAGGTCGTTAGAGAGTTGCTGCTCAAAAAGGAAGCAGTACTTCTAGCGTGTTTAGCAAATATTTATCTATTTTAAGTATAGCTTTAAAGATACCTATTAGTGAATTGAAAAAAAACACAATGTATTAGTTATATGATATGATGGATAGATATGTGCTATATACTAGTTGGGATTTGGATATTAGGACTCGTTTAGCCGGGGGTAAACCAGATTCCCATCCCGATGATTGGATGAAAGATATTCATTAATTAAATAAGGAGGAATACACACTATGAAATTTGGTGTTCGTGAAATTTGCGATGTCGTTCTGAAAGCAAAGAGCGCACAAAAGATTGGTAATAAAATCTTCTATGCTAACGAGCCAGTTCTTTATTTTGATACATTAAAGACTTCTAGTATGGAAGGTGCAGCAACCACAGTATATGCTCAAGGTGGTCGTGGTAATTCTCGTTTAGTAGCTTGGGAAGGTGAACGTACAGTTACCTTCACAATGGAAGATGCTTTAATCTCTCCAGAGGGTTTCATGATTCTGTCTGGTGCAGGACTTATTGATGCTTCTGAGAATACACCTATTTATCAACATGTAACAGAAACTATTGATGCTTCTCAAGTTACAAAAGATTCTGGTTCTAATACAATTACAATTAATATTAGTAATGATCCTTATCTTCCAATAGATAAAGAAGGAGATTTTGCTTATGTTATGTTTGTAAAGAACAACGAAATCGTTTCTGAGCCTTATATCCCTGCACATGGAACACTTGTTCAGAACGCAGATGGAACTTATCCATTAGTAATCAATGTAAGAGAAAGTAATTATACTTCTATTGATGATGAACAATCTCCAAATGGTTATACTTTTGATATGCCGGCAGATTATAGTTATGATAGTGTTATTGTTGATTATTATGTAAAACGTGAAAGCGATGCTCAACAGATTGAAATTACAGCAGATAAATTCGGTGGTAATTATTATCTTGAAGCTTCTACTCTTTTCAGAGATCAGAATGGTGTAGATATGCCTGCTGAATTTATAATTCCTAACTGCAAGATTCAATCTAACTTTACATTTACTATGGCTTCTTCTGGAGATCCAAGTACATTTACATTTACTATGGATGCATTCCCAGATTATACAAGATTTGATCATAGTAAGAAAGTTCTTGCTGCAATTCAAATTATTAAGGATGCAGGAAGTCAAGATCTTATCCGTCATAGTACAAAACATGAAGCTGCTCATGACGCAAAGTTTTGATTAAAATAAAATAAAACATAGAAATGGGGAAAGATTTAATCTTTCCCCATTTTTTTTATTTATGGAGGTTTTATAAGAATGGCAGATGATGTAATTTTTACTCCTAAAGATGCGGAAAATTTTGCAGATGATATGACTTCTATGGCTGCATAGCAGATGAAAGATGATTTTGAAGCTCCATCATGGGCAGAAGTGAAAAAAGCTGCAGCAACTTATTTAGAATAGGATAAATTATTAAAAGAGTTATTTGCTCAAAAGAAAATTTCAGAAATTCAATCTATGATGATGAATCCAGATAATGCTGCTACAATTATTAAATTAGGTTCTTCTGATAATTTAATTTTTGTTAGGAGTCGATATTTATTAGCTTTTACTTTTGATGAAGTATTAACTAAATATAGATAGCAATCTCCGAGAAAAGCTCTTTATATTTATGAAAATGATGATGGGTCTATATAGACTTTAGAAATGTCAATGTTTGATTTAATAGAGCATATTTCTTCAGATGGTCGTATTTATTAGAATACTTTTGGATTAATGGCTGAGTAGAGTGGAAATGAAAAAGAAGTAGAACTTCAAAATCAAGAAATGTAGGAACATTTAAATCATGTTCAAGCTGCTTATGCTGGAGCTAATAACAGATTAGCTCGTTTTTATGAAAGAAGAAATGAACATTTAGGAGCAACTTATATAAACGCTAAAGGAAAAACTGTACAAAGGCAAAATCAGGGCGGATTGTTAATGTGGTAGACTTCTGGAGAATGGATTTTACAAAAAGTATCAAATGCAGGAGATTTAAAAGAATCTTATGCTGCAGCATTATTAGCAGAATGTCGAAAAGATGCTTCATAGTTATGTTCTTTATGTGAAGCAGATATTGGAGAAGCTCCTTATTATGATCATTATTTAATTAGTAAATTTGCGCATGATTATATTTATAATGTTACTAATATGCCAGCTATTATGGAAGAAGACGTTGTAGGACCTAATGCTCAATGGGGCGTAAAATCTGGTAATGCTCAAGCGCCATCTATTATTCAGTATGAAAAAATGGCATAGAAAATATTAAGAATGAAAGATGGAATCTCTTTAGAAGAATTTGAAGCTGCTTTAAAATCAGATCGTTATTTTAATAAAGATCATCACAGAAATATTATATCTGATATGGGAGAAAAAATTAAAGAAAAATTATATAAATAGTTAGCTAGAGAATTAGGTTAGGGCAATGCAGGTTTTAATTGACTTTTCTTAAAAAATAATTGTATAATCTAATCATAGATTAGAGAAAAAGGAGAATAAAAAATGTCAAAAGTACCGTTTAGTAAATTAAAATTATCTAAAATAAATGGAACTAAAGAATTTACATATAATGAATAGAATATTATAGTAAAACAATATTTGCCGATTTAGGAAAAATTAGAACTTATTTCACGAGTTATTAATTCTGCGGCAGATGAATATAATTTTGCTAATCCTGTAAAACTTGATATGTATTTAGCTTTAGAAATTGTATTTACTTATACAAATCTTTCTTTTACTGAAAAATAGAAAGAAGATATAGGTAAACTTTATGATTTACTTGAAGAAAATAAAATTTTTGAAAAAGTAATTGAATTAATTCCAGAAGAAGAATATAATACTCTTTGGGAAGGTGTTGTTGAATTAGCCGATAGTATTTATGCTTATCAAACTTCTGTTTTAGGTATTCTTGATACTGTAAGTCGAGATTATAAAGATTTAGATTTAGATGCATCAAAAATTCAACAGGAATTAAATGATCCTAATAATATGGCTTTATTAAAAACTGTTTTAACCAAGCTTGGATAATATTGTAATCCTATTTTTAAAATAAAATAGGAGTTAAGGTGGGTAGAGATTAACTCTACCCACCTTTTTTTTTATTTGCGCAAGTAAAAAAATAATAAAAAATTTGGAGAGAAAGGAGCAAATAAAATAAAATGGCTGAAAATAGAAATTTACATGTATAGTTAACAGTAGATGCAGATACTAGAAATGCTTAGAATGAATTTAAACAATTATAGTAGACATTATAGAATATTTCTAAGAATACTATTTCTGTAAATACTGAATCTATGCAATAGGCATCAAAAGCTGCTCAAGAATTATAGGTTCATTTAGAAAAAGCTTTTAATGTCAGTACTGGTACTTTAGATTTAAATAAATTTAGTGCTAGTTTAAAGGCAAGTGGTAATGATTTAACTTCATACCGTCAAAAGTTAGAAGCCATAGGCACAGAGGGGCAACAAGCTTTTATATAGCTAGCATAGAGTATTGTTACAGCTGATGCTCCTTTAATGAAAGCTAATAATAGGTTAACTGAATTTTTAGGAACTTTGAAAAATACTGCAAGATGGCAAATTTCATCTAGTATTTTGCATGGTTTTATGGGATCAGTTCAACAAGCGATTGGATATGCAAAAGATTTAAATGAATCTTTAACAAATATATAGATCGTTACTAATAAAAGTGATGAAGAAATGGCTAAATTTGCGGTAAGCGCAAATAAAGCTGCACAAGCATTAAGTACAACTACTACAAAATATACAAATGCTTCTTTAATTTATTTCCAACAAGGATTAAACGCAGAAGAAGTTGAAAAAAGAACTGCTGTTACTGTAAAGATGATGCATGCCGCAGGGACTTCTGCAGAATAGGCTTCTTCTCAATTAACAAGTATTTGGAATAATTTTTATGATGGAACAAAATCATTAGAATATTATGCAGATGTTATAACTGCATTAGGTGCAGCAACGGCATCAAGTTCTGAAGAAATTAGTGATGGTTTACAAAAATTTGCTTCTATTGGAGAAACTGTAGGTTTAAGTTATGAATATGCTGCAAGCGCTTTAGCTACAATTACTGCAACATCTCGTGAAAGTGCAGATACCGTTGGTAATGCTTTAAAAACATTATTTGCACGTATTCAAAGTTTAAAATTGGGAGAAACTCTTGAAGATGGAGTTGATCTTAATAAATATGCTGCAGCTATTGAAAAAGTTGGTGTTAAAGTATTAGACGCTAATGGCGATTTAAGAGATATGGATGATATTCTTTCAGATTTAATGGATCGTTGGGGCGAATTAGATAGAGCATCTCAAACAGCTTTAGCACAAACTGTTGCTGGTCAAAGACAATATGCTCAATTTATGACTTTAATGAATAATTCAGATTTCTTTAAAGAAAATTTAGATATTGCATATGATTCTAGCGGAACTCTTGAATAGCAAGCTTAGGTTTGGGAAAATTCATGGCAAGCATCTTCAGAAAGAGTAAGAGCGGCCATTGAGTCTATTTATCAAAGCTTAATAGATGATGATTTTTTTATTACTATTAATAATGGTTTAGCAACTATTTTTAAAAGTGTTAATGATATTATTGGAGGTATGGGAGGCCTTCAAGGTATTTTAGGCTTTATTGGTAGTTTTATTACTTCTAAATTAGCGAATGAAGCACCAAATGCTTTAAGATCTATTTAGGAAAGTATATTAATTATGACTGGTAAAGCTGAAGAATTAGCATCTAAAACCAGAGAGGGTATTATTCAAGAATTACAAAAAGCAAATGTTCATAATGTTTCTGCAGAATATGATTTACAAATTGAAAAATTAGCAAATATTGCTTCATTAAAAGCTGATTTAAAAAGTAAAGAAAATGAATTAACAGAAGCATAGAAATAGGAATATGATGTTTTAATAAAATCTTTAGAAGCTGAATATGAAAGATAGGCAGCTTTAGCCAAAACAATAGATCAGAAAAGAGAATCCATTAATTAGAATAAAAATGAAGCATATGATTAGGTTGCTGGTCAGACTACAGATCAAAAAGCCTTAGCTGGGGCAGAAATTGATATAGATAAATTATCTCAATATGCTGAAGCTATTGGAACTATTAGAACAGTAACTTCTGAAGC
>OCTW011580598.1_pt1 | contig 12585 bp, 6 predicted proteins | sample 1539671 | NCBI WGS metagenome assembly OCTW01 (sample SAMN02144230, study PRJEB22623) | gut metagenome | biome: sheep rumen | host: Ovis aries | place: New Zealand | reverse complement strand
GCACGTTAAGATAGACGATATTTAGGAGGAGCCGAAATTAATTTGCGGCAAACCTGCGGTAGGTGAGAAGATTAATTCGACGCGTTACACTATTATTATGAAGACGACATCATCGGAATATTTGAGTTTCAAAGATGGATCAGGGGATATGGCTCTTCCATAATTGTCATAGAACCAAAGTCTTTAAAGGACAACATCGTAGAAAGAGCCAAAGAAACCTTAAAACTCTATGAAGTTTCAGAAAGCTGGGGAGATTTGTAATCTCCCCGCATTCTTACTGCAACTCCTCCGGAACCATTCCCAGGAAGTAATTCTCCAGCAATTCCCAAACCTCATCACTAGAAAACTTATTCTGGAAAATGTAGGTCAACATCTTAACAGATTCCTTGTGTCTGTCTGTGACCAAATTCAATAAACGGTTCCTATAAGTTTCAGGCTTACTGTTAACCATTCTAAGATTTTTGGTTTCGTTCACATAGATATAAATCTGGCTATTGGTACCACCAAGTGACTTAAATCTAAGAACCCCAAATGACTCCAAGACACCAAGTACAGACAGAATTTCTTTTGTCCTCTTGTTCATGCTGCTATTAACTACATACATGTATCCATCCTTAGTCTCAGCAACAACCGTTTTAAATCCACGTTCAATCCAGTAAAGAAAATCCCTTGATGCCGGATTAAATTTATACTTAGAGACATTATTCTTTAGCAATCTTGATTCATATAATCTGCTATTCATTCCTGTTGCATATGAGCTACCATAGGATGAAATAGCTGCAAGAACAACGTTAACAATGCTCTCGGCCTTAAATTTACTAATTCCAGCAGATTTAGCGACAGTATTTATCATATCCTCTTCAGAAATAAATACGTTATTTCTAACGGACACATTGATAGCCTCCTTTACTGCAGCAAAAATCTTATCAAACTCTTCTGTCGCATGATCTCCAAAATTTATCTCAACAGACATTGCAGTAGAAAATCTGTATTTCTTATTGAAATCCAAATCCTCACTGCCTGTATAAAGAAGATACTTGAATTTCGGATAAGACATAAACTGCTTATAATCTTTATCCCAGATTCTCTTCAAATTAACTTCACAGACTCTTGTCGTTGCATCTTTTAACACAACAGCCCCTGGATACTGCTTATTGATTGCTTCTTGTACAGTTGGCTCCATTGCAAGATATCCATACGCAAATATAGGAACAGGACGCATAGCAAATGGACGGAGGCCTCTGTTTTCGTAATCCTTCTGGATTATAAGCATAGCCGTCTTAACTTTGTTTACAAGGTCATTGTCATCACCAAATGGACTATCAAAGATGTAAGAAAAGCTTTCTGTATCTACAAGCATCTCACGGATCTTTTTGCAGTGGCTGTCTCTTCTATTCTCGTAAAGATTAGCCTCATATAGTTCCAGAATTTTCTTCTGTACTTCTACAAGCTGTCCCCAACGAATCTTTGAAAGGCCATGAAGTCTATTTATATGCTGAAAATCATTGCTCATGTGCTGATAAATAGCATGACCCTGAATCTTTGGATTTCTCGCTGCACGTCCGATTTCCTGCATATAATCACAAACATTTCCTGTAGGAGCATAATGAGATACAACTGCAATATCAGGTATATCGATACCCATACCAAATGCCTTGGTAGCAATCATGATCATCTTTTTTCCACTCAAGAAATCCTGAAAATTCTCATTCTTAGTATCTGCATCCATCTGGCCGTGATATTTTGCCACCTGATCTCTGAGGTTTTCTTTATAGCAGTATGCATAGAATCTTTCTATCAAAGCAACTGTAGGGAAATAAATAAGAGTTTTTTGCCCTCTCATAAGTGAAGCCCTGATCATCGAAACCAAAGCATCAAACTTATTAAGCTCATACTCTGTCATATTCTTGATTGCTTTAACTTCACTTATTTCAATTGAAAGATTATCTCTCTTAAGGTAACCAAGATAAGAAATCGGATCAATCATATGAAGGCTATTAAGAGTCTCCTTATACATATCCTCTTTGCCACCATATATTGCTGTTGCTGTGAATGTAGCAATAACAAATGACATAGGATTCTCTTCCGCCTTGCCCTGTTTGGTTCTGAGTTTGCTGATATAATCCCCTAAATACCAGTAATCGGGACGGAACTGTTTGCCCCAGGTAGTGACGATATGTGCCTCGTCGATAATGATCATACCAATTCTACGAGAACCAATAAGCTGAGTAATATCACTACGGCTAAGTAATGACTCTGGCGAAAGATATAGAATATTACATTCACCACTCGCAACTTCATTCAATATTTCCTCCTTGATAATTGGAGAAATATCAGAATTAATTGTTCTGGCCCCATAATATCCCCTATTATTAAGAGCCTGAACCTGATCATTCATAAGTCCGATCAATGGTGTAATAACAATAGTAACAAGATTGTATTTCTCAGCCAGATACATGGCCGGAAGCTGGAACATAAGGGATTTACCTGCTCCTGTAGGCGCTGTAACAAATATATCTCTTGAAACCTCGCCTTTAACACATGCTTCTACCTGAGAAATCATATCACCGATAATCTTCTCCTGCGAAACATTTACAACCTGTTTTACCCCGGACTCCAAAGCATCCATATCGTATACTTTCAGATCTCTGAAAGAGTCATAATCCCAGTACTTTGACATATAATCTTTCACTTCCGGATAAGAAATAACCTGATCATAATTATATTTTTTTACAATTTTAATCTCCGGCTTCGATGCGATCTCTCCAAGTGAGATAATTTCAAACTTATCCCCTTCTACCATTCCTGGCTCAAGATTGTAACTGCAAAAATCCTGCCCATCAACCTTCTTGAAATCACTGAAGATATATAGATACTCATCAAGAGTTTTAACATCTGCTATCTGTGTATCACCACTTACCTCTTCATCAAAATTAGCTAACAGAGAATTTCTTATATTGTCATCTATGACAGAGTTAACCGGAAACAGAGTTTTATATTCAGTATTGCTAAAAATCACAATGCTTTTATACTGCCTTACCGCCATATCATAAAGGCATACAAACTCTTCGAAAGAAATAACCTGATCCCCCTGAATGCTGAGATCCATAAGACGTCCAATCTTATCATCTATTACATCAGCAAGATTAATCTTCCTGTAACCACAATCTTCGATATCAAATCCTTTAAGTACAAATAAAGTACCTCTGTTACTTTTCTCAGTTATTGTTCCTCTGATTTTTTCAATATAATTACGCAATTAAAAGTCCCTCCAATCCAAATTTTCTACTTGTTCTTGCAAGCTTCTTAAGAGCTTTTGATTCAATCTGTCGAATACGCTCTCTTGTTACGTTATATATCTTGCCAACCTGCTCGAGTGTCATAGGTGACTGATTACCAAGACCATATCTCATATGAATAATCTTGTTTTCTTTATCGCTAAGAGTTGTTGTAAGTGCTTTCTCAATCTCATCTCTTACAACATTTTCCATAACTTCATCTTCTACATAAGTTACACTAGGTATGAAATCCATGATTTCACTATTACCATCCTCATCACCTATTACTTTATTAAGGCTTGTTGTATTAAGGTACTTGTCAGCATATGTAAGAAGCTGCTGTACTTGCTCCAATGTGTACTCTCTTCCATAATCTTCAAAGAGTCTTTCCTGGATATCTGATATAGTTCCATTTCGAAGAGCCTTTCTGACCTTGTTGACTTTGATTACCTGTTCAAATATATGAACCGGAAGTCTCATACCATATCCATTATTCATAACTTCTCTTGTAATGGACTGTCGTATCCACCAAACAGCATAAGTTGAAAACTTATTTCCTGTAGTTACATCATATCTTTCAGCTGCAGTCATAAGTCCAAGATTACCTTCGATGTACAGATCCTCCTCTGTCAAGCAATCCGGATTGTACTCATTCAGGGTCCTGATTGCAATTTTATGGATAAGCTTGTCATTATTGATGCAAAGAGCATCCAATGCTGTTCTATCACCATGTTGATAAAGAACACACAGTTCCTCATTTGTAAGCCTGCTGAGCGACTTATAATCTCCAAAACTATTTACATCATTGGAAACCTCTTCCAAAACGGTGATATGATTATCTGCAAGAATTGTTAAGACTTCTTCTGCCTCATCCTCTTCCAATCCGGAAATGAGCTGCAAGAACTTGTCTTCTTCAATTTCATTCTTTCTATTTGTATATCCCTTAACCATTTTCAATACTGCATCAATGTTTAACATATCTCACTCTCCATACCATAAGCGGTTTTTTTATTTCCCTTGTTTATGAGATAAGTATATGCATATTGGTTTATTATCTTCTCGAATTATGATAAAGTTTAAAAAATCCGGTTACTCACAACTGAATAACCGGTAAATTAACATTATAGTTGCACATTAAACGGAATTATACGAAGAACCTCATTGGTCACATTAGTATCAGACTGAATTAGTAAGAATACTTTTTTAATTTCATTGTGATTATCTAAAATAAAATCACAAACTGTATCTTGTGTAGTCTTAACCTCACATCTATTGATATTACTGATTTTGCGATACTCTTCATCCACAAAATAGGCTTTTATTATACAAGTATCCTCTTGTTCTTCACATTCTTTAACTGCGCCAAAAGATATCTCCACAGAAGTGGATGTAATAGAGGTCTTTGGATTTCTACACACAACCAAAGGAATATCGGGATTACTGATTGCCAATTTAGGTTTTTCAGCGACCATGCCGGAAACCATGCCCTTATATTCATTGACAACGTTAGATAAGCTATTCAGCTTTCCTCTAAGTTCTTCTTTTTCGGCATCATTCATTTTTTCAAAGACATGTTCATCAATATCTGCCAGTGTGGATATGCTTTTGGAGACATTATCCATAGGTTGAGACTTTAACTGCTTACGTCTTGATAACTGCAAGGCAGCTTCCATTGATTTTTTCAGTTTCTCACGGATTATTTCATTTTCGTTGGCAAAGGCATCGGCATCGTCTTTATTAGTAATTGCACGTCCATCAAATTTTTCATGAATAAGCGTGTTAATATCGACCTGCTCATTAAAATACTCCTTGTATGAGTTCTTATTTATAAGCATTTTAATGTCTCGAATAAACTTTCTCTGGTCCAGCAATGCATGTAACAGAATATTATTAAACGTAATCGTTTTGAGTAATTCTTTCTCTTTTGGGTCGAGCTTATTCAGTACAGGCATCATTTCATAGAATAAACTGTATACTTGATATTCTCTGGCAACAAAGAATTGCATCGGGAGCTTAATATACTGAAGAAATTCCGCAATTACTTTAGCAATTTCGATTCTCTTCTTTACTTCTGCAACAGACTCATTGGCACTCTTGGCATACTCATCAACGGTCAGTGTCTTTTCAAGTTCTATGTCTCGATATGTTCCTAATGCATAGTCAATCAAATCATAATCTACCTTCTTTTCCTCACCATGCTGAATGGCCAACTCAAGCATCTTTATTTGCTTTTTGTCTGTCTCTATATCAACGTCCATTATAGCTGTTTCAAAATATACTGGTTCTGCAGTATCACGCTGAATACGACGAAGACAGGTAAATCTTCTATTTCCATCAACTATTCTTCCATCTGATAAAGTAACGCCAGGTACTCGTTGCTCAGTAAGAAGAATATTGCTTTGAGTCTTTCTTATCGCTTCTGGATTGCTTTCAAAAATAAAGTTCTCTATTATTTCATTTCTCTGTTCCTGATTCAAGTTCTTTAAAGCATCAGCACCATGCTCAGATGAATATCTGTCTATCCAAGTTGCTATTCTGTCATTCTGATCATTATAATAAAGTGCATCCAGCTTTACTTTGTATACGGTATATGACTTTGTTTCACCGGCAAATGTAACCTTTGTTTTCAGTGTTGTTGGTTGCACAACATCAGTGCCAACCAGTTCCATCAGATTAACCTTCTCTCCTGCAGTAAAGTTAGACTGTTCAAGATTTCTTCTGATTTCAACAGGGACAGGTCCACTCTCAGTAATGCTTTGATTTACATTATTACGAACCTCCAAATAAATCTGCCTGATACGGTCTGCTTCATCCCTATCTACATAATCGCAAAGACGCGTCATGGAATCCAATGTACGTTCTGCATCCTTCTGATCTATATCGCCTACGCCAATATGTCCTATTATTTTATTTCGATTATTAATCAGTTCGTGCGTATAATTTGATACCGTTGGGAATTCGTAATCGCTAATCCCGAAAAAATCCCTACATGTACGTTCAAATAATATAATACTATTTGGAATATCTATTGATTTTCTCAACTGTTCATCTGTTCCTGATTGAGGCAATTTGTATGGTAAATTTCCATATTTATCGCTAAGCTTATCTAATATCCTATTCCACCAATTACTGCCGTATCTATCTTTAAATGCCTCTTCTTCTGCATTCACTAATACTTCCTGCAAAATGGCAAATCCATCATTTACATAGTCTTGGTTTACTCTTAATGCCATTAGTTCCTCCTCTTTTTATATATCCTCATAATACAATTCTTTACTTAAATAAATCCTGTCAAGGATATCGTCATAATACATATCTGAACCCTTTATCAGATTTATAAGATTATTTCTTTCTATATTGATTCCATATTCATCTTTCAGTATTGAATCCAGTTCGTAATAATCTAGCATTTCATTCTTTTCAAGTAAGAAATGAATAAAATCAATTGTTGTAAAGTATGTTTTGCCTTTAAAGAAAATAAAAGTTCCGCCTGATCTGGCAAAACGGACCTTATCCGATGTTCTAACTATAGAGGCATCAAACCACTTACTTACTCCCAGTTTTGATGACATTAAATCAAAGCCTTTATGTTCCGCATTTTCCACGGTGAAAAAATCATCATCAATCGCTGATATCAATTCATCTGCATATCTACCAAGCCTTTCCTTGGTTATATCCGGATAAATTTTTTGTATACGTGTAAATTTGATAAACTGCCGCTCTTCATATTCTATTAAATCAAAGGACTGCCTCAACATATTTAATGTAGTATTAAACATTTGAACATAATAAAGCCTGGAATCCATTGCATCTAAATCAATTATATCTCTAGCGGTAAGTATAGACTCAAAGTATTCTCTGGCACTAGAACATGAATTCTTCAAAATATAATTAGAATACACATTATATCCCAGTTGTTTTAAAGTCCTTGCGTTAATACACTCTTTCCTATGTTCTCCAAATTCATCTGAAAAACGCTTCTTTACATCTTCTATAAAATAGAAATCTTCCGAAAGATAGCCAAGCATAAAACTAACTTCTTTTTCATTCAGAAGTGGCTGATCTATTTCAAACATACCATTATGATAGAACTCATCAATGTACTTATGAAAATTCGCAGCAACTGTAGCAGAAAGAACTCCATATTCATCTTCGTACAGTTTATCAAATTCTTCAGCAGATACAGGGGCAACCTGATACAATAGATTTCTCACCTGTTTTTCTCTACTGGCATCCCCAAAGACAATAAACGGCGTTCTGCCAAAATCCACTTGATAAGTACCCTCTGCATTCCATATGTTCTCGGTCTTTTTTAAGAGATTATGAAGCTCGTATCCATCAATAATACTGTACTCTTCCATGAGATACTTATTATCTTCAAATAGTTTGAATGCCCCAATTTCAACATCCTTAAATTGATCTAAGTGAAGGCTCCATATCAAATTGGAAATATCTTGCTTCTTTATATCGTAATAACGGAATTTCCTACCGTATCTGTTTAAGACATAAAAACTATCGGCTAATCTTACTTCAAAAGCTCTTTCCGATGGATATGACAAATGCTCATCACCGGTGAGATTATTTTCTTCCAAAGTTCTGTTGTATATCTCATAGAACTCAGAATACGACATTTCTTGCTCTGAACAATACATCTTAGCAAGCTGCTTACAAATAAGATTCCGGTATTTCGGAACATAAGTCTCGCCAATTAAAATACTATCTTTTACTAAATACTCTTTTGTACGAACATAAATATCCTTAGTTGCTGCAGGGTCATTCAATATCTCTTCAATATCCTTATTTCCTGACACTTCTCTTAACGTAAGATATCTATATATCCTATCCGAAACACCAAATATATAAATAAACGCTTCCTGATTGATCTCATAATTATCAATCCAGTAAGCGTAAGTGTCTTCTCTAAGTCTTGGCTTGTTTTCCAATGCTCTTTCAACAAACTGTCTTACACGTTCACTAGTCACTCCCATCCTGTTCCCGGCAGATTCCAGCGACAAACCTTCAAGCCTATAGAATACCGCTTCTCGTTCATTATCTTGAAGAGTATTTAACCATTCATCTATGCACATGTATTTTGAACGAATCATGTTTTCTTGAATCTCGATATATTCATCTTCACATAATTCATTTATGGCTTGCATAAACAATTCAGATCCGGTAATGATTGAAGGTAATAATATTTTTAGACTGCGAATATCCAACCATTCTACACTATTAACTTTTCTCTTGATAAACTGTATGACCTCATCCCTCACGTTTTCATTTGAAAGGAAGGAATTTTTAAAATCAACGTTCTCAATATATGTATCAGGGTTATTTTTCTTGTCATCATTGTTTAAATCAGTGGAAATCTGATTTAATGTAACTCTGATTTTAACAGAATCAAAGAAACCTTCACATATACCATATCTATTCTTCAAAGCATCGACTAATAGATTTGCTTTGTCTGTTACAGAATCCCCAGAGAATAATAGTTTTGTCTTATTTGCTATGAACTCATAAAGTTCATCTTTTGACTTTTTGCCTAAAGAATTAATATTATCTATATCACTTTCAGTTAAAGCAACTATTTCTGAAACATATTCATATCCACATCTTCTGAGTGCATTCTCTGTTCTAGGTGAGAATCCGCAGTTTAATATGGGCAGATCATCACTATACAGACCATTTTGATCCATATATTTTATCTGCGCCACATCTTTAGTTTCTAAGTCAGGAAACACTATCTGCAGTACAGTTCTTTCACCATCATCAGCATCTGTATCTTCTGATCTATTAATGATTGTTTCTCCAAAAACACCTTTAGAAAGATAAATTTTTCCTGACTTTATTTGACTTATTACTTCAACTAACTCTTTTGTGGATTTAGTCCCTATATTCTGCAAACTCTCGATGTCATCTATACTGAGTTCAAGAATCTGGCTCACATTATTATATCCACCATTATGAAGGCATTTGACCACCCTTGCGGACATATTCAGTTGTTCTATAGGTATACTGTCCCATTCCATAAGTAATGGTCTCCTCTTATATCAATAATTGTGTCAGTTCAATGCTTTTATGCATCTTACTTGTTTTTCTTGTTCCTTAGCATAATCTTTATATTCTATTAAACAATGAATTTTTGATTTGTATGATCTGTTATAGATATAACTGTGCACTCACACTCCAATTCCTTTGCTATATCATGTAGCTTATCTATATTGCTATTATCCATATCTTTTCCACAATAAATGTGGGAAGGTTTTACTGGTAAATCTATATTTTTTCCTGTTTTATTAAACTCATCATCAAATCCAATATACCGCCATTCTTTCTCAAATTCCCAAGATTCATCCTTAATCAAGTTACCTATAGTGTGAAGCCAATAATACGCAGGCATCTCACCTTTTGAAATCTTATCTGGATTAAATGCTGTTTCCAAAGTTTTGGTAAGATTAAATTTGCGATTAAGATAAATTACAGGTTTTAAAGCTTGTTGGAACTGATTGTCAGCATTAAGATTTGAAAAATCATATTCAACGCAAAAGCCTTTATACCTATCTGCATAGTAATACCACATTGGAAAATTGTTTATATCCTCAGTGAAACATCCTATCCAACATAATTCAAACCAGTTTTTGATACATTCTATAATTTCCTTGTAATATTTATCAGCCCTATTTTTTATCTTATCAGAAAAAAATTCACGCAATTCTTGCTCATTCCAAAAATATCCCTTGGCATCATAAGGATCATCAAATCCTACACTATGAGAAACATAAAGCTTGTTATTTCTAAGTGTTTCTAACCGATTTATTTCAACTTTTTCAAAACGATATAGTTTGCTTGGAAAATTACATCTTTTAATCTCATTTGCCTTTCCAATCTGTCCATGAAAAAGATAATCTACATATTCCATCTTCCATTTTTCTGATGTCATTTATTCTACCCCTAACGCCTTAAACACTGCATCCTCCGCGCTGCTATATGGAATAATCTGGAATGCAGTCATCAGATCTGCCGGAACTGTTCCGTAGTCCATCATAGAAACAGCAGGGATCAAAACCTTCTTCGCACCAGAATCAGCGCATACCTGGAGAGTACTTGCAAGATTATCAACCTTCATTAATGTGCCGCTAATGCTGATATCTCCAAGCACTACAAGTGAACTCTGTGCCGGTCTCTTAAGAGCGATCGAGCACAAAGCAATCAACGTCGGTAATGCCAGATCTTTGGTCATTCCTATGCCCTGAAGATCCTGATAATTTACAATATAATCACTAGTCGATGTACTGATAGCACCACTGATTCTCTTTCCGTTCGCCTTCAGGTAATTATAGGCAGTATCCACCGCTTCTCTGCATTCCCTATCAGAGCCAAGTCCTGTACGGTCAAACTTACCATTGCCCGGAAGCATCTGTGATTCAAGTCTGAATACACCAATCATATCTGACTTACCATGAGATACTGTGTAAACCTGACCTGGGTTGCACAGTCCTTCAGGAATAAGCTTTCCGCCGCCCTGCTCCGGTACAGACACATAGTGTTCAGACATATCATCCATATCTATGTAGGAGAAATTAACATCGTAAAACTCCATACCGCCAAGTTTCTTAAGCTGCTCCTTAACACGACGGCGCATCTCTAAGGAAATAATCAATACTTCCTCAACCTGCTCTTTTGTAAATTCTCCATCCGGGTATAGAAGTTTTAAATAACCATCTACCATCTTGCGAACAGCAATAGTATCACGTTGATTAAGATTCTTTCCTAATCGGAAATACTTATCTATAGCGTCTCCAAACTGCTCCTTCCTTAGTTCTCTAATAAAACCAGCAAGATAATCAGTAATAAAGCCATAATCATTAGTAAAATGCTCCGGTCTGAATTTAGGAATCTCCCAGCCAGGATTGTAGCAGTGCATACGATCAAGGAATGCTGTATCTGTTCCCATTTCAGGAGGGAACGGATCAAACAAACTTGAGGTCTTTAATAGCACATCCACGCTCTGATTGATATTTCCTACGAAAACCATGGATGCAGAAGCAGCCTTTTCCTCTTTACCACGAGCGAAGGAACCGGATGCCATATAGTCCTTCATTATCTGAATGCCGTCTTTATCCTTGAAGTTAATTCCTGCAACTTCATCAAAAGCCACAACATCCCAAAGGCCAACAAGTCCCATGGTTCTGCGTCCCATATTGTAAAACAGGTTTGCAACTGTCGTCTGACCTCCGGAAACAAGGATACTGTTTGGAGAAATCTCTTTATACAGATGTGATTTACCTGTGCTACGAGGTCCCAGCTCACATAGATTAAAGTTATTCTCTACAAGAGGGATCATACGAGTGAGGAGCAACCACTTCTCACGGTAAGTAAGCTCATCCGGCTCCATACCTGTAGAACGAAGTAATATATCAAGCCACTCTTCCTTAGAAAACTGCTTTCTGCCTTCTTTAAGGCCATCCATATCAACATGAGGCATCTGAATAGGTGTCAGCTTTCTGATACTGATTGGAGTAGAATCCTTCTGCTTTGACTTCTTTGATCTAATCCTCTCGCCTTCAGAGTCAACAATACCAAAATCGTCCATATCATCAGCACCATATTCAAGTTGAACGATACACCAGATACCACCACACAGCAGCCTATCATATGCCTCAGGATATTCTTCTGAAATCGGAATCTTTGTGAGACCAAGGTTAGAGAACTCAGCCTCATAGTAGTCATCCTTCATATTCAGGCTTACTGTGATCATATCAATGACAGTATGACTACCCTTCTGGCGAAGCTGTGACAATACCCTCTGTGCCTCATCTGGGCGCACATAATTATTGGACAAAATGCTCTTTACAGTTTCCACACCCTTATTGATGATTTCTTCATCATCCGAGTTGCAGTACTGTCCAAGCAAATACTCCAATACATAAATTGGAACGTTAGCGCCTTCCTTTATGTGCTTAGTCAGATCTTTACGGACAATCTTGCCATCAAAGAACTGACGAAGTTTTTTATCGATTACTTCTCTGTCAGAAGCCTTATTGCCCTCAGATTCACTGGTACTTGTCTTATCTTCAATTTCTACTTCTTCACTTGTACCAAAAGGGTAATTCATATCATCCATCAATGTCACTCCTTAACCAAAGAATCCAAAATCATCCGCCGCGAAAGCAATATCGATCTGGAATTCAATTCTTTCCGGAAGATCTGTGCTTCCTTCCTGCTCTATAACAAGGTAATATGTTTCCTTGCTGTCATACGCCTGAGACTTCAGATTAAACATACACCTGAAGGTTCTCTCCTGCGC
>OCTW011026945.1_pt1 | contig 12585 bp, 2 predicted proteins | sample 1539671 | NCBI WGS metagenome assembly OCTW01 (sample SAMN02144230, study PRJEB22623) | gut metagenome | biome: sheep rumen | host: Ovis aries | place: New Zealand | reverse complement strand
GTAGTAAAGACGGGCGATCGCACGTCTTTGCAAGCCGCGCGGGGGGAGCGGCGTATGGCGCAGCCATAGCCGCGTGGGGGGCGTCCCCCCTACCCCATTTTTATTGCTGAGGTACGTCGTTCGAATCGTCGTAGGTCTTGATACCGAGTTTGCCGCGGAGGATGGAGTATTCATCGCTCATGGCAAATTTGGTGAGTTCTGCGACGCGTTCGTCAACGGTCAGTTTGGAGAGGTGGATATCTTCGCGTGCGATGCAGGTGACAGCGGTTGCATAGTCGGAGCAAAGCAGGAGGCCGGCACGGTCGCAGGAAAGTTCGACAGCGCGTAGCCATGCGGACACGTTGACATCGCTCTTGGAGAGGTTTTCGAGGGAACGACGGATGTCATTCTGAAGTGCCTTAGGAACATCCTTGAGGGTGTCGAAGAGGATCTTCTGATTGGCATCTTGAGGTACCAACCCTTTGAAGAAGTTGATGGCGGAGATGACCATGGTTTTGAGCATGGGTGCGCCGAGATCGATACCGGCCATGAAGAAGGACTGGAAGAGGAACAGGTTACGGGAGATGATGAAGCGGAGTTCAGAGAGTGAACGACCGGCTTTCATATCATTTGCGATCTTGAATGCATTGTAATTGACATTGGCGAGACGCATACCTGTGGAGAGGAATTCACAATCGTAGACATCGGGTGCCGGAGCGATACCGAAAGCACTGGCTGCATTGGTATAGATCTTCCAGAACGGGGAGTCGGCGTTTTGTGGAAGTTTGTTTCTCCTCTTAATGCCTTCGTCTTTATCCTTGTGGCAGAATGCCGGACGCAGGCTCTGTTGGAAGAGACTGAAGAGTTTCGTCAGGTCAGAGGACAAGGTCGGATAAAGCAATAAATTGGTGACTGCATCGGCACTGAGTCTCGGCAGGCGTTGAGCGAGCATATCATCGACATTATCGTGATGTTCGATTTCATCCTGCATTGCGAGGTTTTTGGCGACGGTAATATCGCTGATGCACCAAGCTTTGTCGAGATCTCCGAGCTGATAATAGAGGAAGAAGAGTGAACGATAGTTTCTTCTTTCCTGATCCGGGGTCATGTGATTGCCCTGAAGTTCAATGATTGTGCGGATTTCGTCGATAGCATCCTGACCATGATCCGGCATACGGATGTAAAGTTCGGAGAGGATGGTATGGAGTTTTTCGTCTTTGGGTGAAAGTTCGCTGGCTTTCTTGAAGGCTTCGATAGCGCGATCCCACTCATTGAGACGTGTACGGTAGATTTCACCGAGTCCGTACCAAAGCAGACGTTTGGTATCTTCGAATTCAGCGCTGTTGTCGTCATAGACGCGTTTGATCATCATGAGGTAGTTGCTTTCGAGCGCTTCCCAATCGCGTTGCGCGGTGAGGATACGGTCAATGGCCTCGAAGGCGCGGAGTTCACCGACATTGGTGTCGAGTGTTTTGTTGAAGTATTCGACGGCCTTTTGATCGATGTTGAGCTCATCGCGGTAAATGACGGCGATGGTGTAATAGAACTTGGCAATTTTATCAGTATTTTCCTCGCTTTCGCACAATCTGTCGATGATGGCGATGGCATTTTCCCATTGTCCCGTGGAGTGGTAAATGGTGAGGAGTTCGTTGAGGACGATACGGGAACCGGGTTCGAGTTCGAGCGCACGATAGTATGTTTCGATCTGGCGATCGGTATCATTGAGATTATCCGCATAAATACGGGCAATTCTCATCAGTTCGGAGAACTTGATATCCTTGTCTTCCTGACGTTCCATGTGGATATTCATGTAGTAGACAAGGGCTTCCCAATCGGCCATTTCTTCGCAAACTTCGATGATGAGTTCGAGAGATTTGGTCTGTGTACCGTCGGCTTCGAGGATGCGTTCGAGGAGTTGTCTGGAGAGTCCGAGCTCGCCCGTGGCTTTCTTGGCAACCGCCGAATCGTAGTAAATTTGGATGACCTGTTCCTGAGTCAGTTCCTCGCTAAAGTGTTCGAGCAAGCTCTGGAACATATTGTATGCACGGTCATATTCCTGGGCCTCGAGAAGTTCTTCGCCCATGCCGAGGAGTGTCGGTGCATAGTTTTGATTGAGCTCATAGGATGCTCGGTAGAATTCGAGTGCTTTTTCGTGCTGTGCGAGATTCTGGCAGCAATAACCGGCTTTATAGTTGAGCGTGTCGAGTTGTGAGCTGTCACCGCTGAATGAAACGCCATTAATGACAATTTCATAAAGCAGGAGTGCGCGAGCGAATTCTTTGTCAGCGAGTGCTTTTTCGGCCAGAGGATAAGCGGCAGATACGTTGTCAGGCTGCTGTGAAAGAGCTTCATTGTAGTATGCATAAGCATTGACGGTGTCTCCGATTTGGTTATAGGAGACATCACCGAGCATGACATTGATGGCAGCTTTCTGATCGAGTTCGCGTGTAAACTGAACTTTCTGTTTGAGCATCTGGACGAGATTTGCCCAATCCTCGTGGCGTTCATACAATGCGCAAAGAGCATCGATTGCGGGCATGTAGCTCGGATCGATATCGAGGCATGCTTTGTAGCGTTCTTCGGCGGCCTGGTCGTCCTGGAGATATTTATCATAGAGGGAACCGATGCGCAGGTGAACCTTGATGGCTTCTGTTGGATCGGTCAGGGCGTTGATGACACGATTGAGGTAATCGATGGCGCTGATATAATCCTCGGCATCCTGATAGAGATCGGCCAGAGCATAGAGTGCAGGAATGTCATCCGGGGCAATGCTGATCAGGGACTGATAGGATTCGACTGAGCGATAGGCATCGCCGAGTTTATCGCGATAAACTTCACCGAGTTTGCGGTAAAGCTCGACATGTTCGTTGACATTGCTCAGTGTGTTGATGTGGACATTGAGAATATCAATGAGATCCTGCCATCTTTCTGCACGTTCGTACAATCTCTCAAGTTCAGAAATTGCGGTGAGATTTTCCGGGTCAATGAGGGTAACCTGAATCATGCACGTAATGGCATTATCGAGGTCATTAAAGCTATTTTCATAGACCTTAGAAACTTTGCAGTAGATGTCGATTTGTTCTTTGGGATCTTCAAATGTTGCGAGCTGTTTGTTGTAAACTTCGAGCAAATCTTCCCATCGTTCGAGTCTTGCGTCGACTCTTTCGAGAGAGATGAGGGCATCGCGGTTGGTTTCATCCATTGCAACGACAGCAGCATAGGATTCAGCAGCTTTTTCATCATTGCCCAGGTGATTTTCGTAAACCGTACCAATCTTGAAGCGGACAGGCAGATTCTCTTCCGGAGTTTCAATGACTTTGGTTTCGCGTTCGAGGATGTCAACCAAGGGTCCCCAATTTTCTGCCAATTCATTGATGCGCTCGAGTTCTTTCATAACATCGAGTCGTTCACCGGAGAGTTTGTCAGCCTGGGTATAGCATTCGATGGCCTGATTGACGTCACCAATCTTATCTTCGTAGGCTTTACCCAATTTGAGGAAGATGGTGATGCGTTCATCGGTAACAGTCGTGGAATCGAGTCTCTGACCGAGTGTAGAAACCATACCCTCCCAGTTGCCAAGTTTCTCGTAAATCGAGGCCATGGCATCCAGAGCTTCGTGGTGGTTGGGTTCCACGGCCAGGATGGTCTGCAAGTGATTCCATGCAGCATCGCCATTGCTGAGATGATCGAAATACCAGGTGGCAACCTGACGGCGGAGTGTAAATGTATCGGCGGCATTGGGTTCGGCCGATGCAATCATATCCTCGTATTGAGCGACGAGCACTTCCCAGTTGTTTGTCGCTTCAGCGAGTCTCTGAACTTCCGAGTAGACGGTTTCATCTTTCCAATACTGAGGAACGGCATATTGAACGAGAACGTTGAATGCCATTTCGGGCTGTTGCATATTCTCTTCGGCGATTTTGGCACCTTTGAACAGAAGTGCAAGACGCTGCTGAGGATCCTTAACGATATCTGCACGTTCGAGATAGGCATTGAGCAGTTCGCCCCATTTCTCGTGTTTGGTATAGAGCTCTTCGAGAGAGGTAAATGCAGATTCTCTTTCGGAATCGAGGTCGAGAATGTTCTGATAGGCTGCAGCAGCTTTATCGATATCGCCGACCTGATTTTCCCAGATATCTGCAATCTGCAGATGAAGGGCAATTTTATCCTCGATATAATCGATGATAGCAATCTTCGATTCGAGTGTGCTGACGACATTTTCCCACTGACCTTCGCTCGTATACAGTCTTTCGAGTTCATTGAGAGCCTGCATCTGAGTGGCATCCAGTTGGACAACATAGAGCCAGGTATTGATAGTTTCTTCGACGCGACCGAGATTGTCCAGGACTCCGGCGAGTTTGATGGCACATGCGAGCTGTTCTTCGTATGGAAGCTGACCGGTCTGGAGGATCTTGCTCAGAATTTCAGCGAGTTCATCCTGGTTGTCGAGTTTTTCATCGAGAGCTTCAATGGCGCGTAAAGTTTCGAGATCGGTCGGTTCAACGCCATGGGCCTCACGCCAGAAATCGATGGAACGCTCATCATCTTCGAGTTTGTCACGATAGATACGGCCCAATTTACGATAGGTCTCAAGGTGAAGTTCAGGATCCTCCGTGCTTAGCGGAACTTGACGTTCGACGACATCTGCAACATCCGTCCAACGCTCGGAGCGGTTGAACAAAACTTCGAGGTTTTGCAGAGCAGTCAGATTGTCGCCCAGGAAATCGATTACCTGGTACCACAAATCGACAGCATCATCCGGTTTGTTGAGGATTTCACTATTGAGTTGAGCGCGTTTGCCCCACAATTCAACACGTTGGTTGTCATCGGCTGTTGCGGCGGATTCTTTATCGAGAATGACATCCAGCGAAGTCCAGTCTTCTCTGCCCTCATAAATGGCTTCAAGTGAAGTCAGGGCATCCCAGTAGCTTGGGTCGATGTTGAGGATTTCGTTGTAGGCTTCGATAGCAGCATCGCCATCCGAAAGCATGTCATTGAGAACTGCACCCAATCTCATGTACAGATTGATGCGGACTTCATCCGAATCGACGAGCGGAATCTCGCGACGGATAATGGCAACGAGATCCTGCCAGCGTTCCTGAGCTGAATAGATGCGATCGAGAGCCTCGAGGCTGACGAGGTGTTCCGGATCATATTGCAGAACTGTGAGATAACACTGCTCTGCATTTGCTGGATCTTCCAGATGAACATCAAAAGTCTGAGCTCTGCGGAGCATCAAATCCTGTTTGATTACATCATCCTGGCAAACATCATAGGCATTCTGATAGTAGACGACGTTATTGCTCCAATCCTGAATGACCTCACTCAATTCATCGATCTTGTTGAGGCATTCATCATCGCCCGGACGCTCACACAGAGCACGACCATAGATGCCGAGCCCTTCGGGGATCATCTGGAGATTGTTGAGATAGACATCGGCAATTTCGAGGAATTTGTCGTAACGCTCATCATGATCTTCGAGATGTTCAATCAGCTGAAGATCGAGATTGACGAGATTTTCCCAATCTTCAACGCCACGATAATAGGACTCAAGAATGTCGGCAATCGGCTTGCAGCAATGTCCTTCGGTGAACATGCGGACGAGAGATTCGATGGCTTCGGGACGGCCCGGCTCAATTTGAAGCATCTCATTGTAAGCATTGACTGCCTCATCATAGTTCTCAAGATACATCTCCTGAACCGCCCCCAGACGATAGTAGCATGCAAGGCGGTCTTCGTCGGTTTCTGCGAGGTCAATTTCTGTGTGGAGGATATCAGAGAGATCTTGCCATTTCTGAAGGACTTCATAGAGGTGATCGAGTCCCTGGATGGCTTCCATATCGTTGGAATCCATTTCGAGCACTGCACGAAGCGCCTCAATTGCTTTTTCGGGCTCATTGAGTTTTTCTTCGTAAATCGCAGCCATGTGCTTGTCTACGATGATAGCAGATGTGGCATCGCTCGAGAGTTCCATCGTCAAAGCATTGAGTTTTTCGACCAGTTCCGGCCAGCATTCGCAGTTTTCTGCAAGATTGTTGACCTTATCCCAACTCGAATCGCGCGTGACATCATGGGAAAGTGCACGATACCAGGCATCAAAAGCAGCCTTGGGATTCTCGAGCATTTCCTCATGAACCGTACCGATGGTTCCGAGGAGAGAAATGAGTTCTTCATTGTCTTCACTGCCGGAAACGAGCACTTCATAAACCTTGACCAGTTCTTCCCAACGTTCAAGTCCCTGATAAATAGGAACGAGCACTTTGGCTGCTTCCACGGCAGGTTCACCACCCAAGCCAATGATTTCTTCCAAAGAAGCGATGCTGGCTTCGTGTGTGGGCTCAAGTTCGAGAACGTCGTGATAAACCTCAATGGCACGGGCGCAATCATCCAAATTGCGGTACCAGCATTCAGCCTGGCGGAATTTGAAATTAATTCTGGACTCATCATCCTGAGAAATAGCTTCTCTCCTTTGAAGAATCTCAAGAAGATTCGTCATGTCGTTCACGGCGATGTACAGTCTGTCCAAAGCCTCAAGTGCTTCGGGATCTTCGGCATCAATCGCCAATACCTGCTGGTAGCTTTCGATGGCACCGACATTGTCTTCAAGTTTGGTTTCCTGAAGAATACCCATATTCTTGTAAAGTGCTTTACGGGTTTCATCATCTTCAGCATTCTCAATCTTGGAGGCATAAACGTTGAGCAGTTCAGGCCATGCTTCCTTGCCGATGTACAGTCTTTCGAGGCTGTCAAGGGCTGTCGGTTCGCCCGCTTCATCCGAAAGAATGTCGGTATGAATTGCGATTGCCGCATCGACATCGCCAAGGATCTCTTCGTTCAAAGCTGCAGCCTGGAACAGCAGAGATTTGCGGTCTTCGGGATCCTCGACAAGCTTGGATTTCGCCATGAGGACTTCGGCCAATTCTTTCCAGGATTCTTTCTCACGATAGAGATTTTCGAGCGCATCAAGGATCTCAATATCCTCGGGATCCTGCTCGCGGATGGAGTTGAATGTCGCAATCGCAGAATCCGTATCATTCAGGTGTTCGCGATAAATGTTGGCAACCATGCAGCGGATATTCTTGGCGGCAAGAGGATCTTCGGCATCCACGGTCGATTCTTCCATGACCTTGACGAGGTCAGACCATTTGTCGAGAACATCGGCATAATTGAACAACTGATCGAGCGTATCCTGGCTCAGGAGATCTTCTTTGAGGCTGCGGGCATAAGCTTCATAAGCTTTTTCATGTTCCTGGCCACGCTGTTCATAGAGATTGGCTGTTTCATGAAGCAAATCCCTGCGACGATCCGGTTCGACAACGACGCGCAGCAATTGCTCGTTGACCCAGCAACGTCGTTCCCAATTGTCTGTCGCATCGTAAATGGGCAGCAACAGCTCAGAGATCTGTTCGACTATCGTGCCTTCGCCTTTTTCGAGCATGCGCTCAAGACCGGCTATGGCAAGCGCATTTTGAGGATCATGCGTCAAAATATTGCTATAAATCTCGTATGCACGGTCAACTTCATTCAGATGCTCGCTCAGAATACCGGCCATCTGGCATTCAATTTCATCGCGTTCGGCCGTATCTTCCACCAGTTCGAGACGCTTTTCGTAGTTCGCGACGGCCTCTTCCCAACGTTCACAGGCTGCATACAAACGATCGAGAGACACCATGGCATCCATATTGTCCGGATGTTTCTCAAGTATCTCGAGCAATGTCGTAATCGCATCATCATTGCGGTTGAGGTATTCTTCCTGAATGGAAGCAATCTGCATATTCAGATTGAGCAGAGCCTCGTCGTCATCTTCGATCAAAGCGGCTTCAGCTCTCAAAACGGCAATGACATCTTCCCAGGATTCAAGGCGAATGAACGTCTCTTTGAGGTAATCGAGCACTTCCTGGTGCTTGCCACCAACTTCGAGTGCCTGCCTGTTGTAGGAAATGGCTTTTTCGCGGTTGTCAAGCTGGGATTCCCAGATATTTCCCAGTTCCATGGCATACTGTGTTGCCAAATCTGGATTTTCATCTTTCGAAACTTCCTTTGCTACATCCTCAAAGATGGCAACGACTCTCGGCCAATTGTCCGTGCTTGCTGCGATCTCATTCAATGCACCTTTGACGATTTCGCCTGCAGGATTGCAGGACATCGCGCGAGCCAAACAATCCAGAGTGGCATCTGTATTTTCGAGAATCTCGGAATTAATCTGGGATGCACAGACATAATAGGTAATTTTGTCCGCTGGATCGTGAACTGCGTCTGCCAGTCTTCTGAGTACAGCCTGGAGTTTTTCATAATTTTCCTGGCTTGCGTAGACTTTCGAAAGAGCACGGCAGACAGTTTCTGTCGAAACATCGTTTTCGAGCAATGATTCAAGTGCTGCAATTGCACCTTCATGCTCGATGTTCAGCACCAGGATGTTGTCATAGCAGTTCACGCAGGCATCGTATTCGGAAAGATGCAGACGATAAACTTCGCCCAATTCATACCAAAGGGCTATGGCGTCTTCGGGATCAACGCCGCGGATGACTTTTTCTACCCAGAATGCGCCCTCCTCTTCTCTGACGAGACGCGCACCATAGACGACCGAAGTAAACCCTTCTTCGTTGAGTTCAGCTTCCGTACGGGTCTCTGAAAATGCATTGCCAACGCCGAGCAGTTCCAGCTGTTTTTCAATGATTCTGGCGAGATTTTCGTAATTTTCTGTTTCTGCATACAGACGATGCAGCTCAACCAGCGGGCGTGGATCTTCCGAAATCAGTTCACAGACACGTTCATAGGATTCGATGGCTGCATCTTTGTTCTGAAGATGATTTTCCTGAATTCTTGCGGCACTGAGCAAAGTCTCAGCCAAATCTTCCGGACATTTGGCAAGGCCCATGCGGCGATTATTGACTTCGAGAAGTTCATCAAAACGGCCTTCGCGTTCAAGTATGCGTTCCAAAGCACCCAATGCACGGATATCTTCGGGATCATCTGCCAATAAGCCTTCAAAAATCTTTTGGGCTTCTTCTGAGGCATTCAGATATTCCAGCTGAAGACAGCCAATGCGATATTTCAATTCACGTGCAAATTGTGGATCGTCGCAATTTTCGAGATGTTTGCTGAACAGTTTGACGACATTCTGTGCATGCTTTGTTTTCCCAGAAGAACGCTCCAATCCGTCAAATGCCTGTGTATAGTGGATGTTTTCGGTAACTGTCTTGAGATACCATTCGTATGCACTCTTGTCATTGCCCAGTTTGGTCTCATACAATTTTGCAAGACGCAAACCGTAAGCAGAACGCTCATCGCCCTGTTCACATCCGTTGAAAATGATTTCCAGCATTTTCGCGAGTTCTTCATATTTCCCGCGGGATTCATAATGAGGAACCAACGCTTTGGCTGCGACATTGTCGTTCTCATCAATGGCCAGAATCTTTTCAAGTGTAGCCATTGCCTTGTCGCTGTCGTTCAACGCATTCTCATAAACATTGGCCGCTCTCAACAGAACAGCCTTCTTGTCGGCGTCTTCTTTCAAAGTCTTGGAGAGCTGCTCAAACAGTTTGACAAGATCTGGGATATTGTCGTTATCCACATAATACTGTTCGAGAGAATCCCAATCGCGCTCTTCAATGAGAAGCTTGCGCAGGTTGTCAACGCCCTTGGCATAGCTGGGATCGATAGCCAGAACACGACGCCATGTCGCGATGGCGTTCACGTTGTCATTGGCTCTGTCACTATATAATGATCCAAGTTTCTGCAGCGCGGTAAATTTCTCTGAATCATCACTCATCAATGAAATTTTGCGCTCTGTAATGCCGGCCAAATCTGCCCAGCGTTTTTCGCCTTCATAAAGACCTTCCAAAGCATCAATCGCTTCGGCATTTTCCGGATCATATTCGAGTACCTGACTCCAGATATCGATGGCAACACCGTTGTTTCTCAGTTTGGTCTTGGCGAGATCTGCCATGACTTTGAGCAGTTCAATCTGTTCCGGAACGGTCTCAAGTTTCTGCAGTTCCTTGCGGTGAACGTCGATGAGTTTTTCCCAGTCACGTCGCTCTGTATAGAGCGCTTTGAGCTGTTCGAGGCTTTCGGTATGGGTCGGATCAACTTCTACGACTTTCTCAAAATACTTGATAGCATCGACTTTGCGGGAAAGTTTCTCCACATATATCTTGGCAATTCTCAAATAATAATCGACTTTTGTTTCGCCATGTGCCGACTCTGCCTTTGAATCCAAAACTTTGATGAGATCTGGCCAGCGACGCATTTTCTCATAAATCTCGACCAGATTTTCCAGAGCGGCATCATTGTCGGGATCGACTGCAATCAACTGCTCGTAGGTCTTGACGACCATCTGTTCCTGCTTGGTTTCATCGCGATAGATGCGGATCATCTCATTGTAAAGATCAACCTTGTCCTCGAGTTTTTCGGTGACACCAATGAGTTCTTTGTTGAGGACGTCGACGTATGCATTCCATTTTTTCTGGTCGCGACTCAAAACAGCCAAACGGAGCTTCAAACCAATATCGTTGGTCTGCTTGCGGCTGGCATTGCGGATATAGCCAACTGCACGATCCAGAGAGTTGGCGCTCAGAGCATATTCTGCCGTACGGTGAGCCAATTCAATGGCCGCTGCCGTCTCATCCGAAATTTCAGCTTTGACCTGAGCTTCAACGGCCTGCTCTACCTTGCGCCAGTTCCCGGATGCAACAACGCCGAGATTCTCAATCACACGCTTGGCAAGGGCATCTTCGTAATTGGCCAGACGAGCTTTGCCTTCGTCTATGTCAAGTCCGCGCAGACACTGGATTAAACCCGCACATTCGCCAATGGCCTGCTGCCCCTCATCCGATGCATTTTCGATCGCGACGGCATGGGCTTCGAGAATGTTCGACCAGACTTCCTGCTCACTCGTAATCAGACGGCTGGCAACCATGAAAATGTCAAGCGCCATCTCGGAATGGGCGTTGAGTGCCATCCCCCAGACCTCTGCTACCTGGACATCGCCTGGATTGTGGAAATCTGCAAGACGAATGGCTTCGGCATAACCTTCGACCGTTTCCAAAGAAAGATAATAAGAAACGCGATCTTCCCAGGACATGTGCGACAAATCAACAACCTGTCCGACTTCGTCAGCTTCTCCAGATACCTCCTGTGGAGCTTCCTCAACTTCTGCGGCTGTTTCAGAACCTGAAGATTCATCCTGAACATCTTCAACCTCTGCAGACGGTGTCACTTCCGAGGATACTTCCTGAGATGAGTCTGCAGAAACGTCCACTTCTTCAGCTGCTTCCACCTCGGGACTCAATCCTTCCTCATTCCTGATTTCTTCGCTCATGCTTAACCCCTGTAAATGCACATGATTCTATGCACAAATGATGCAATGCATCCGAATATGACGCAAAAATGCGCACGATAAAATAATAATAATGAAAGAGCCGATCATACGACCCAAAAATAGCATTATCTTTTACTACACCTTGTCTTTTATCGCAAGATTCGAACAGCACCGATCCCTTCTATTCAAAAAAAAAGTCCCGGCGTATCCGCAAACGCAGTGCGCGGATAGACGGGACACCATGGAAGCCGCATTGCACAGCAAAAGGCTTCCTACCCATTGATCGTAAAGATGATTTTTTGCGCAGCTATTCCGGCCTGCGGCCTCCATACGCTCGCGCTTTCGCGCTATTCCGGCCTGCGGCCTCCATACGCGCGAAATACAGCTCAAGACCAGATATATCCACCGTTTGAGCATGTAGCACGATGCCAGATCCGCAACATTCCTTGCTCAAAATCTCCACATTCGTTATCCGTGCAAAAAAAAATGTAACAACGCAATTCTCGATGGCATCATTAGTATTGAAGGAATTGGCCTTCCATTTCGATGAGGTACAATATGTTTACATCCGGATTCGTCTGACATCGGATATTTTCCCCAGACATAATGTACAGTCAACCGAGGGGCGGTTTACAGCATGAGGATTTCCGGACGCGGGAAAGCATGCTGTTGCACTGTACAGGCCATTGCACACCGCATTTGCCTTCTTACGATTGATTCTTTCGGAAAGGGCTACGTGTGCAAACTCGCTGTATTTTGGGTTGGACGGCGAGTCGGCGGGCGGGGATGGGAGAGAGAGGTAACCCTTTTAAGGGGGACCGGAGTGGGGCCGATTCCGGATTTTGGGTTTCTTTGGCCAAAACAGCCGTTTCTACAGCTTTATAAGTAACTATTCAGCCGGAGGGTGAGTTTTTTCCCAAGTCACTACAACACCAAGGCATCAGGCAACAGGCAGGCGTTTGTCAAACACATTGCACAATCTGTACTCAGAAATCATACCATTTACATAAAGAATACTTACTGTTGCCTACTGCCTACTGCCTTGTTTGACTTGGCTTCGGTTCTTTAGATTAAAGCACAGGGGGCTGAATCGTAACCTTTATAAGGCTGTTATTTTAATTTCATTACATTTTAAATGGTTTTGCATGACCGAACGAATTTCTTCTGCCCCGCGGGTGCCGATATCGCCGACAATCGCCGTGATGTGAGGTCGACGTGTCAGCAAATCCTCAGCCATCCGCCGGATATCATCTACGGTCACTGCAAGCAGATTTTCACAATGC
>OCTW011609616.1_pt1 | contig 12588 bp, 13 predicted proteins | sample 1539671 | NCBI WGS metagenome assembly OCTW01 (sample SAMN02144230, study PRJEB22623) | gut metagenome | biome: sheep rumen | host: Ovis aries | place: New Zealand | reverse complement strand
AGCGTTGCCTTAGACGGACGCTTTGATCACATCGTCTATGGCGATGATCTGAGTGAATCCAAGCCAAAACCGCAGATCTACCTCAAAGCCATTGAGCCTTTCCCTTATGGCAAGGAAGAGATCCTGGCATTTGAAGATTCCGCCAATGGCATCCTGTCCGCCTATGCGGCCGGCCTCAAGGTCGTCCACATCCCGGACATCGCCTATATACCCGAAGAGATCAAAGAAAAAAGCTTCATCGTCCTGAATGATCTTTTGGAAGCGATAAAGCTCATTGATTCCATCAACGAATAGACCGCAGGGTCTATTTTTTCTTTTTGTCGTTCTTCTTTTTCTTCGGCTTTTCTTCTCTCGGCCTCAACAGAAGCGCCCTCTCCTTGTCTCTGGTCAAAAGGAAAGACAAGGTCAGAGGAAGACCGAACATTCCAAGGAAGCCAAACAGTCTCAAGCCCGAGATCATTGCGATCAAAGTGACAAGCGGATGCAAGCCCAGATTGGTGCCGACGAGTTTCGGTTCCACGATGTTGCGGATGACCGTGATGATCAGATAGATCGCCAGGATCTCGATGCCCAGAAGCACCTTGCCGGTAATCAATGCGCTGAGACCCCACGGTATTAAGACCGTACCGACGCCCAGGATCGGCAGGATGTCCAGTAAAGAGATGATAAAGGCCCACATGCCGGAATTGGATATGCCGATGACTGTCAGACCGATAAACAGTTCGATAAAAGTCAGACCCATGATCATCACATAGGAACCGATGATCTTGAATAAGGTATTCTCAAAAAAGTCCTTGATCTCAAAGAAGACACTGAGTGCCTTGTCCGGCATGACACTGGTGAACCATCTGGCAATATTTTCGTAATCGGCAACGATGTAGAAAGATGAAACGATCATGACGATGATCGAGATCAGCGTTTCCGGAGCGGACGTGATGATCGAAGTCGTGAAGTTCACCAGACCCGTCGTCAGCCTTGAAAGCATCGTCTTCAAGCCTTCAAAGACACCGTCAGTGAGATTGCTGAAGGCCATGCTGACGCTTTCCGGCAGAGATTCACCCAGTTCCAGGAAGGAGTTCTCCAGTTGTGAGATGTAAGGTTCCAGGGTGTTCTTGTAGAAAGTCGGCAATGTCTTGATGAAGTCCGAAAGTTTTGTTACACCGGTCGATACCAGCAGAACCAAAACCAGTACGACGATGATGTAAAGAGCGGCCAGGGTGATGCTTCGATAGAGCTTGTCACTCTTGGAGAAAAGGCGGTTACAGATGCGGATTGAAAAATAGGCAAACAGAAAGCCCAGCACAAAAGGCAGCAGGACCGCCAGCAGATAATTGAAACATATATAGATGATCGCGCAAATGATGGCGATGTATATTGCGTTGATAATAAATTCTTTACGTTTTTCCATATTTTTATAATAACAGATTCGTCACTCTATAGGACTGTATATGAATGAAAGGCCGATTAAGAAAGTCTTATTTTTTTCAAAAGAAAAGCAGCTTTCGCTACTCTGTCTCGCTCCACGAAGGAATCTCCTTGCCTCTTTTCAGAAGGACCGATTTCTGATAATCGGTACAGTTAAGAAAATGCAGGACCTCCAGGCACTCTTCTTCACTTAAGCCAACCAGCGCCTTGACTTCAAAGCGCTTGTTGATGATATCGGCACAGATGACGATCGCATCCACCGTATCGCTTTTGGCAGAACGGAACACTTCCATTGGCGAATCGGTATCATTGGCAAGTGTTTCAACATAACCAAAATCACATGGATAAGTCAGGGAAGGATACGCTTTATGTGCGCTGCCTTTTTTAAAGGTGACCTTGAAATCACCGGATGAATACAAAGTATCGACTTTCTGCCAGAAGTAAGCGTTATTTTCAAATTCTTTCATTCTGTAATGCTCCAAACAATAAACTAAATAAATTATAGAATAATCAGAATCAATTGTAAACTTTTTCTAATAAATGAAAAAATTTACATATTGTGCTTCAGCGGCAGACGGATCCGCTTGATGAATTCTTCCGGTTCATAGATATCGTAGGCGGACATCGCTTTCAAAAGGATCATCAGACAGCCCATGGCATCAGACTTGCCGTTATGATGACTCAGATCGATCGACAGATATTCGCAAACGGTATTGAGTTTGTGATTATAGAGCTCAGGATAGACTTTTCTGGAAACTGTCACGGTATCGATATACGGATTCAGAAAATGATCCAGACCGTAGATGTCACATTCGGCATTGAGAACACCGATATCAAACATCGCGTTGTGGGCGACGATCAAGGCATCCTTCAGGATCTGGCTGAGTTCATCATAGTAGTAGACAAATTCGTACTCATCTTCGACATCCCGCTTGGTAATGCCGTGAATATGGGTATTGGTGAAAAAGTTGTAACGGAAATGGGGCTTGAAGTACCATTCAAAGTTGTCAACGATCTCCCCTTCTTCATAGATCGCAATGCCCAGAGAACAGGCGGATGCAGGACTGGCATTGGCCGTTTCAAAATCGAGAGCGACGACTTTCATTGCAGGTTCTTTCTGTTTTTATCTTTCAGGAAGCGGTTCATATTGGACTCGAAGATCGTTCTGGAAAAACCTTCGATCCTCTCGCTTCTTCCGTCTTCCAGTTCAATGTAGAGATAATCATGCTGGGTACCCCGATGGTAGTGCCAGGAAAGGACATCCTCGTAATAGATGAGGACGCAGTTGCTCTTATCGGCACGGTTGTAGGCAACCATATAATCCTGATAGAACTCCATCAGAACGACTCTTGGCATATACGTCAGTCCGCAGAAAGAAAAAAGGATCAGGATGATGCCGTATGCCGAAGGAATCTTCAGCAGAAAGGAGAAGAGACCGACCATGATCAGGATGAAAAAAAGCACGTTCGGCTTTGCGTCGATCGATGCTATCACCTGATTATCTTCGGGCAGATTATAGGTCTTCAGCTCCTTGGATTTCATAACTTCAGTATAACATGTATATGTTATGATATTTATGTTATGAAAAAAGAAGAATTCAAATATGAACTGATACATAAAGACGCCAAAAGTAAGGCCCGTTTAGGCAAACTGAACGTCTTTGGAAAAGTCGTCGATACTCCGGTTTTCATGCCGGTCGGGACCCAGGCAACGGTCAAGTTTCTGTCCTCGGACGACATCAAAAATCTTCATGCTTCGATCATTCTGGGCAATACCTATCACCTCTGGCTCAGACCGGGTCCTGAAACCCTAGAAAAGGCCGGCGGCATTCATTCCTTCATGAATTATGACGGACCGATCCTGACCGATTCGGGCGGTTTCCAGGTCTTTTCTTTAGCCGACTCGCGCAAGATCAAGGAAGAAGGCGTTTCCTTCAAATCGCATCTTGACGGCAGCAAGCTGTTCATGTCACCGGAAGATTCCATCCACATTCAGGAATCCATCGGATCGGATATCGCGATCTCCTTTGATGAATGCATCCCGTATCCAAGCAGCTACGAATACACCAAGGATTCGGTCGACCGCACCCTTCGCTGGGCAAAACGCGGCAAGGATGCCCATACCAGAAAAAACCAGGCCCTCTTTGGCGTCGTCCAGGGATCGGAATATCCTGATTTGCGCAAGTACTGTGCCGAAAAGCTGGTGGAAATGAATTTTGACGGCTATTCGATCGGCGGCACGTCGGTCGGTGAAGACAAGGCGACCCACTACAAGATGCTGGACTACACATTGCCTTACCTGCCGGAAGACAAACCGCGCTACGAGATGGGCATCGGTGCGATCAACGATATTCTGGAAGGCGTCGAACGCGGCGTCGATATGTTCGACTGCGTGCTTCCGACCAGAATTGCCAGACACGGCACCCTGATGACATCGCAGGGGCGCATCAACATCAAGAAAGGCATCTACAAGGAAGACTTCACGCCGCTTGATCCGGAATGCGACTGCGAATGCTGCACGAAGTATACCAAAGCCTATCTCAACCACCTTTTCAGAAACAATGAAGGTCTGGGAAATCGTCTGATGTCCATACACAACCTTCGTTTCCTGATCCGTTTGATGGAAGGTATCCGCCAGGCGATCGCTGAAGACCGCTTCGTCGAATACAAAGAATATGTATTGAATAAATACGGTTTTGATGAAAGAGGATTCTGATGAAACTGACTGATTTTGATTTTGAACTGCCTCAGGAACTCATCGCCCAGCATCCGCTCGATAAAAGAGACGAGTCCCGTCTGATGGTCTTGCACAAAAACAGCGGCGAGATCGAACATAAACATTTCTATGACATCATCGACTACCTTAAGCCGGGAGATGTCTTAGTCCGAAACAACTCCAAGGTCATCCCTGCCCGACTCTACGGCACCAAGCGCAATACCGGTGCCAAGGTCGAAGTTCTGATCCTGAAGACCAACGGCGATGTCTGTGAATGTCTGTGCGGCAACGCCAAAGCGATCAAGACGGGAACGATCATCGATTTTTCCGATAAACTCTATGGCGAGTGCATCGAAAGAAGAGAGGAAGGCATCCGTCTGTTTAAGATGCATTATGAAGGCATCTTCTTAGAAGTCCTCAATGAAGTCGGCATGATGCCGACCCCGCCTTACATTCACGAAAAGCTGAAGGACAATTCCCGCTACAACAACGTCTATGCGCAGATCAACGGTTCTGCCGCCTGCCCGACAGCTGGTCTTCACTTTACCGATGAACTGCTGGAAAAAATCAAGGCCAAGGGGATCGAGATCCTGGATGTGACGCTTCATGTCGGACTCGGCACTTTCAAACCCGTCAAGGAAGATGAGATCGAAGACCACGTCATGCATTCGGAATACTACACGATGTCTGCCTATACGGCAGAGCGTCTCAATCTTGCCAAGAAAGAAGGACGAAGGATCATCGCCATCGGCACCACTTCGACCAGGACGCTGGAGACGATCATCACGACCTATGGCGAATTCCGTGAATGTTCCGGCAATACTTCCATCTTCATCTATCCGCCATATGAATTCAAAAGCATCGATGCGCAGATCACCAACTTCCATTTGCCGAAGTCCACGCTGATCATGATGATCGCGGCAGAATGTTCCAGAGAGATGATCCTGCACGCCTACGAAGTTGCCGTAAAAGAAAAATACCGTTTCTTCTCCTTTGGCGATTCCATGTTTATCGACAATGAATAATTATCAGAAACATCTCAAACAGATCGAAGAACTCAAAGGAAGACCGCAGCTGCTCATCCATATCTGCTGCGGTGTCTGTTCGGTCTACCCTCTGCAGTATCTGCGCAAATACTTCGATATCACCATCTTTTTCTCCAATTCCAACATCTATCCATATGAGGAATATGAAAGAAGATTGAACGCCTTAAAAACCTATCTCTCGATATTGAACGATGATTCCATCAGGCTGATCGAAGATCATTATGACAATGAAGCCTATATGGAAAACCTCGTCGCCTTAAAGGACGAGCCGGAAGGCGGAAGACGCTGCAGACTGTGCTACCGTCTGCGCATGGAAAGAACCTTCGCCTACGCGAAGAAGCATCACTATCCCTACGCCACGACCGTCATGTCCATCTCCAACCGCAAGAACGCCGACTGGCTCAACGAAATCGGCGAAGACCTGCAGAAGAAGTATCCGGAAGTCACTTACCTGCATGCCGATTTCAAAAAAGGCGACGGCATCACCATGAACGACAAGCTCAACAAGGATCTTGGCCTTTACCACCAGGATTATTGCGGCTGCATCTATTCCATCCGAGAAGATCTCTGAAAAAGAAGATCTTTTAGTACGCTATAAAGTGTAGTCGGTATAGTTATCAGCCAGATGACTGACCTGCTGCACTTGTTTTATGATAAGGGAGTCAGTAATACGGCCTGACGTGGTCCTTTTGGAACTTAAGCTTCCGTAATAAGAAACTGTCAGCCTCTCCCTTATCATTCACATTCGTTTACGCGAGTTGAGTCTGAAACAACACTCCGGTATCTTACTAAAATGATTAAGGATAAGTGTGGGCGGCCGCCGATTACTGCAAAAGGAAAGGAGACCGTTTTTATTATGATCAGTATAGGGATCGATGTATCCAAACTGAAAAGCACTTTCTGTATCCTGAATGAATATGGGGAGGTGTTACAGACAGCCAGAGAGATCTCACACACAGAAACAGATCTTAATGAACTGATCAGACAGGTCAAAAGCTTCGGCGGCAAAGATGATGTCCGGGTGATCATGGAAGCCACCGGAGCCTACAGCAAACCTGTCCTGTACTCTCTTATAGAAGAAGGGATCTTCGTAGCAGAGATCAATCCTCTGGCAATGAAGAAGTATCGTTCTAACATCAACTTCAGGGGCGTGAAGAACGATCCGATCGATGCGTTGGCCATTGCCTCCTATGGAATCGACAAATGGCACAGGCTGAAGGAATACCAAAAAGCAGATAAAGAATATGCGGCCATGAAGGCTTTATCGAGACAATACCTCAGCTATATGAAACCGCACGTTTCCCTTACACAGAATCTCGATCATCTGATCGATCAGGTAATGCCGGGGATAAAGGATGAATTTGACGGCTATGATCCCGCAACGGGAAAAGACAGGCTTACCGATTTTTTGGAAGAGTTCGTTCATTATGATTGCATCAGATCGCTCGGGCCAAAGAGATTTGATGAAAGATTCAAAAGATGGGCAAAGAAAAAAGGATACCGTCCGCGTCAGGGTAAGTCCGGCAAGATCTATTCCCTGGCAAAGGAAGGCATCCCGACTCTGGCATATGATCCAATCAGCAGACTGCTTGTCAAGCAGGCTGCAGAAGCTTTGCGCAGCATGAATCATGTGCTCAATGAAATCTTATCACAGTTGAGGTCTTTGGCTAAGCAAAGACCGGAATATCCTATCATCCGGGCAATGAGCGGAGTCGGCGATGTGCTGGCGCCCTTACTGATCGCTGAAGTGGGAGATCCGAGAAGATATCATTCCGGAAGTGCGCTGATCGCCTGTGTGGGGATCGATGTCCCGCCTTATGAAAGCGGACAGTTCAAGGCTTCAGAAAGAGGCATCACCAGAAAAGGATCCAAGCAGCTCAGAAAACTAGGCTATCTTATGGTAAAGAATCTGAGAAAGATCAAACCGGTAAAAGATACATCCGTCTATGATTACTATCTCAAAAAGAAGTCCGAAAGCAAGAAGGACAAGCAGGCTATCGTCGCCGCCATGAACAAATTCTTCAGGATCTATTACGCACGAGCGATGGAAGCTTACAAGACGGAATAAAAAAACATAATTACAATCAGCCCGAAAAGAAAAATCGTCCGATTGTGACGACTTTTCATAGTGGACAATTAGTTTGTGTGAATTTATCATTGACAAACCTTAGCGAGTTTCTTTTGCCATGATAGAATAAATCTGTATGAAAGCATTTCTTTCAAAAATAAAAGAAGGCCTTTCCAAGGTCTTATCCACTTTAGTCGACTGCATCGTGCCGACTTTGCCGATCATGATCGGCGTAGGCATGCTGAAGGTCATCCTCATCGTGCTTGGACCGCAGGTATTGAATCTGCTGACCCAGGACAGTGATACCTTCATCGTCTTTTCCTTTGTTGCCGATGCCGGCTACTACTTCATGCCGATCTACATCGCCGTTTCCTCCGGTGATGTGTTTAAAGTCGACCGCTTCATTGCTGCCCTGATCGGCGCAATGCTGCTGTCGCCGACGTTCGTAAAACTGGTCGCCGAAGGAAGAAGTCTCTCTGTCTTTGGACTTCCGATCGCCTCAACCGATTACGGCAATCAGGTCATCTCCTCGATCATCGCTGTATGGCTGATGTCCTATATTTACCATTTCTTAGACAAAAAGCTTTCGGATAATCTGCGGCCTATTCTTCTGCCACTCACCACGATCATCCTCATGGTTCCGATCGCCTTCTGTCTGATCGGTCCTTTAGGTGTCTTTTTAGGAAACAAACTGGTTGAACTGATCCTCTGGTTAAAGAACCTGGGTCCGATCGGCAACGCCATCATGTGCGCCATCATCCCTTTCATCACCATTTTCGGACTGGGCGGTGCCAATCTCAGTGCGATGCTCCTACTGGCATCAAGCGGCGTCGATCCGATTTTGTTTTTCTCCAATGTTCTCTACAACAATATCCTGGGCTTTGTCACCCTTGCCTTATATCTCAAAGACCGCAAAAGCGAAACCCTGGCAGCTGCCATCACTTCAGCAGTGGGCGGAACCAGTGAGCCCGCGTTGTTCGGCATCGTCATGAAAGACTTTAAAGCCTTGAGTGCCTTAAGCATCGGCGGTTTCTTTGCCGGACTCTATGCCGGCATGATGGGCGTCAAATCCTATGCGATGGCTTCGTTCGGCACCTTCGGCATCTTAACGACGATCGGACCGGATTCTTCCATCCTGCACGCGGCGATCGCCATGGTCATCGGCTGCCTGATCGGTTTTGCGATCACCTATGTCACACACAAAAATGCCCGATAAATCAAATCAGCGTCTGATCTGTCTAAACGCAAGAGACAGCCTTTCTTATAAACAAAGAGAAGACGATTCGAAAATCATCTGTGAAAGACTGCTTCCCTTCCTGCAGGGTAAGACGATCCTGTCCTATTCGCCGATTGCAAGTGAAGTGGATGTTTCAATGATCAACACCAATTTCAAGGTCGCCTATCCTTTGATCCGAAAAGGCCGACAGATGGAAGCACGCATTCCGAATGCTTCAATGATCAGAAACTGCTATGGCATCCTTGAACCCGATCCGGATAATTCCATCCTGATCGATAAGAAGGATCTCGATGTCATCATCGTTCCCTGCGTCGGCTTCGATGCATACAAAAACCGCCTCGGACACGGAGGCGGCTACTACGATATCTTTTTGACAGATCTCAAGGCAACAAAGATCGCGGTCGCCTTTGAAGCGCAAAAGCTCGATCAGATCATAACAGATATCAACGATATCCCGATGGATATGATTATAACAGAAGCAGGCATCTACTGATGCCCGCTTTATTATTTCATGTTGATCTTTGCCCAAAGCTCATCGGAGAGCTTTTCGTTTAACGGCAGATCCAGAAGTTCCGGCTGTTCCAGGAACAGCTTCAGCATCTTGATGGACTTGGAGAAGTAGTATCCGTCAGCGATTCTTTCATCGACCGTAAAGCCAAGCTTAACGCCATCCTTGAAGACGACCTGTTCGTTCTCAAAGAATGGCATCTTGCCGCTCTGGCCGATGACAACAAACATTGACGTCGTGCCCCAGTTGGTCAGATGATGATAGCCATCCGGCAGACCGATGGAACCCAGATTGGCCAGCACAACAGAAGAGTGATAAGGATCCGTCTCGATCAGAGCTTTCGGGATCAGTGATTTCTTTTCCAGCCAGCAGACGAAACGAAGGAGCGGACGGGAAATGAACTTTGGCAGCTTATTGAATTTATCCATGAAACCGGTAGACTCATCGACATAGGACTTGTTCTTCAGTTTTAAGAGCTGCCTTTTCAGTTCGTTATGAACATCATCGATGTTCCACTCCGGCTTGGAGTGAATGAAACAAAGGACCTCACCGCCGTCATCCGCAAATTCCTGTTTCACCGTGAAAGCTGCCGAAACTTCATTGCGCTTGTACATCTTGCGGTCATGAATAAAAATCGAAAGCTTAGAACGCAGGGTGACGATCTTCAAAACACCGGTAACGATGCACTGGAACATATTGTACTTGTAATCCGGATTGTCAGCATTTTTCTTTTTGATAAATTCATTCAGATTCGTCAGATCGATCTGAAAAGTGAAATACGTCTGATTATCGCAGCGGTTCGGAAACATGAACGGCATGATAAAATGCATGGAATCACAGTCTTTTAAATATTTGGCATCAAATCTGTCCATAATTAAACTCCTTACTACACCCATTCATTCTACTTTGTTGAAAAGTATTTTTCAATCGAACATAATTGTAAAACAGGCTTAATCAGCCTGTTATACTGTTTATGAGGTGAACTTTATGCTAAAAGTATACGGAAGTGAAATGTGCCCTGACTGCAGGGACTGCGAATTCAATTTTGAACTTTACCACATCGAATACGAATACATCGATATCAACAAGAGCCTGCGCGATCTCAAAATCTTCCTGCATTACAGAGACAACGATCCCGTCTTTGATGCAGCCAAGCAAGGCGGCAGCATCGGCATCCCGGCGATTGTAAAGGAAGACGGAACGATCACACTGGACTGGGCAGGTGTAGTCAAGGAATACGGAAACGAACCGATCTATAAAGAGACCGGACCGGTCTGTTCCATCGACGGCAAAAACTGTTAAGGAAGATCATTGATCTTCCTTTTCTTTTTCTTCTTCTGTATTTTCCTGCTCTTTTTCTTTGTTTAAAATGCCGATCTTGCCTTCCAGAGACCTGGCCTTGCCCTTCAGCCAGCTTGCCTGTTCGGAAACGGTTTTATGGAACGCGAGGCCGCTGGATACAGAGATCGAAAAGACCTTTGCCAGTTTCAAGGCAACCCTCTTGGACGCCGAGTCGATCTCTGAAAGCTCCTTTATCGCTCTTAATAAGACCGGAAAACCGCCATGGGCCAGCTGGGTCACTGTTGTGATGCCCGCTTCATCAAAAGCCTTGAACACCTCTTCAATGAAAGACTTTCTTTCTTCTTCGGTCGAACTCTTTAAGAACTCCAGCAGAGCCAGTCTGGTCTTATCGGTCTGATAGGAATCATTGTCCGCCTTGACGATCTGGCCTTCCGAAACCTGCCAAGTCAATATGCCGTGGGCTTCGACGATGTTTTTGGTGGAGACCCGGGCGATGATCTTTTTCGGTGCCAGTTCATAAATGGTACCGACCGCATCCTTTTCCGGAACGATCAGTGTGTAGCGGTCCTTGATCTTTTCAAAGATCTTCGGATCGTAGGAACCCGGACGCAAACCCGGTCCGTCATTGGACAGGATCTCTTTGATGCGCCAGCGAATCCAGGGCTTGCAATGAACGGCTGCATAGATGGCCAGATTGCCGCCCTTGGAATGGCCGATGATCCGATAGGTCTTATAGAGCTTGCAATAGCGGTTCACATAGATTAAGGCATCTTCTTGCGAGGCGATATCCCTGTAGGAAAGATAGCAGTCTTCCTTCCAGCCGATCATGTGCTCATCGGTTCCCTTGAAACAGATCACGGTCGTGTGATCCGGCAGATCGATCATGCAGGCGGTAAACTGCTCTGTCGTATCGGCGTGCAGGATCGATTCATAGTTGTAGACCACGCAGTTTTCATAGCGCTGAACATGCGACATTTCCCTAAGCACCAGCATACCGTCCTTGCCGAACTGTTTTGACTTTTCGATGTCCCCGTCATGCAACGCAAAAAGCCGATCCGCGATCTCTTTGATCGTCATCCGGCTGTCTCTTTGCAGGATCTTGCCAAGGTCTGCATAGATCATTTGCGAAAATACGAGGTTGTCCACGTCATTGAAGGGATCGCTTTTGAATGTGAGGTCCCCTCGCCAACGGATATAATCCAAAATATTCATAGTTCTCTTTTCGCTTTCATTCTATACGAAAACTTTCCTTTTGATCATATTTCTTTCGAAAAAATCATTTTATGTATTGCAGAATCCTCAGGACAGCGATACAATACATATGAACAGATGTTCATATGTTCAATATGGAGGATATACATATGAAAAAAACCTACAAGATCGAAGTTGACTGCGCCAACTGCGCTGCCAAAATGGAAGAAGCAGCCAAAAACACCAACGGTGTCAAAAATGCCGTTGTCAATTTCATGACTTTGAAGATGAACGTCGAATTTGAAGACGGCGTCAACGAAAAAGAAGTCATGAAGGAAGTTGCCAAAAACTGCAAGAAAGTAGAAGACGACTGCGAGATCTATCTATGACCAAGAAACAGAAGAATAATCTGATCCGTATTCTGGTATCGCTCGCTCTTCTGATCCTGCTTCATTTCGTCAATCCGCAGAACCCCTATCTCAGGTTTGCCTTATACATGATTCCCTATCTGATCGTAGGGTACGATATTCTTCGCAAAGCGCTCTTAAGCATCAAAAACAGAGAACACTTTGATGAGAATTTCCTCATGGCGATCGCCACCATCGGTGCCATTGCCTTGCAAGAGTATCACGAAGGCGTCGAAGTCATGCTGTTCTACCAGATCGGCGAATGGTTCCAGTCCTATGCCGTCGGCAAGTCCAGGAAAAACATTGCCGCTTTGATGGACATCCGGCCGGAATATGCCAATCTGGAAACAGAGAATGGTATTGAAGAAGTCGATCCGGAAGAAGTTGAAATCGGAAGCACGATCGTCGTCAAAGTCGGCGAAAAGATTCCGCTTGATGGCGAAGTGATCGAAGGAAGCACGACACTCAATACTTCAGCCTTGACCGGCGAATCCAAACCGAGAGAAGTCTCGGTCGGCGACCCGATCATCAGCGGCTGTATCAATATGACTTCACCGATCAAAGTGAAGACCAGCAAACTCTACGAAGATTCCACGGTCGCCAAAGTCCTCGATCTGATCGAAAACGCCACCAGCAACAAGTCCAGATCGGAAGACTTCATCACCAAATTTGCCAGATACTATACGCCA
>OCTW011598864.1_pt1 | contig 12588 bp, 11 predicted proteins | sample 1539671 | NCBI WGS metagenome assembly OCTW01 (sample SAMN02144230, study PRJEB22623) | gut metagenome | biome: sheep rumen | host: Ovis aries | place: New Zealand | reverse complement strand
TATTTGGACTTTTTTTGTTATTTAATAATATAATAAAGATGGAGGACAATCATATGACTGAAAAATCAAAATTATTAATTTTTATAATAGTAACTCTTGTAGTATTAACAATACTAGCAATGAGTATTTAATATTATATTTAATTTCATTTTATGAAAAGATATTAAAGAACTATTAGAAGAAATGAAAGAAATAATAAACTTATATAATAAATAGTCTTTAAAAAAAATAAAATAATAGTATAATAAAATACATAGTTTGGAGTGATAAAATGACAAAAAAAATCGAATTAATAAATAAGAGTGTAGGAGCAGCATTCTTAATATCCTTAGGTAATTATGCTTTATTAAAATTAGGAAATCCAATTGGTCCAGTAATCTTTGCTTTAGGCTTACTTGGAGTATGTTATCTTGGACAAAACTTATTTACAGGAAAATGTGGATTTATTTTTGAAGATAAGATTAAATGGAGTGATTTATTAATAATACTAATAGTTAATTTAATAGCTGGATATCTATTTGGAGTAATATATTCATATACAGATCCAGAACTAATAAAAGTTGCCTCAGATAAAGTTGCAACATGGAGTTTCTCCCTACCATTCCTACTAAAAGGAATACTATGTGGAACTATAATGTATATAGCTGTTAAAATGTATAGAATAGGTTCTCCTCTAGGAATAATTTATGGTATACCATTATTTATCTTTTGTGGTTTCCAACACTGTATTGCTAATATAATAACACTTGGAGTAGCAAAAACTTTTTCCTCTTCAATCTTTTTAGCAATCATAGGTAATTTTCTTGGCTCATTATTTATCTGGTTTATCTCAAAGGATATAAAAATAGAAACAAAGACAAAAAGAACTAAAAAATAGTTCTTTTTATTATCTAATAATATTGCTAAATATTTGAAAAATAGTTATAATTAAGATTAGATAGAATAATAGATGGGGTGATTCCAGTGATAGTTAGACTTATCAAAAAACGTAAAATCTATAACTTTGTATTGCCTAATGAAATATCTGGAAATTATTGGATTACTGACAATGATTATTTAGGAAATGTTCGTAACTTAATCAATGTCGAAGAAGAAAATGGAAGATGGAAGATAAAAAGTGACTTCGAAACTAAGATTATGAATGGTAATCAAGAAATAGAGTCAGCTTATCTTAGTGAGAATGCTTTATTCTTCTTAAAAATAAATACCGATAATGAATATGTAATTCTTTATTGTTCTCCAACTATGGATGCTAATTCCATATATTTAAAATTAAGACAAGAAGGAGAACTACTACTAGGAAATGATCAAAGATCAGCTGTTTATTACAGTCATCCCCTAGTATCAAGACAACATGCCAGACTTATTTATAGTAATGGGAAATGGGTTATTCAAGACTTAAACAGTAAATATGGTACATATGTTAATAATATTGCCATCAAAGCTAAAGAGCTAGAATATGGTGACATTGTTTTCATAATGGGATTAAAAGTAATTGTAATGAAAGATAGTATTGTAATTAATAGTATTGGTAATAGTGTAAGATTTGATACAAATTTATTTGAGATAATGCCAACTACTATTCAAAAACAAGTAGAATTTGATAATCCAGATGAAGAACAAATAGAATTCTATAAAGAAGAAGACTATTTCTATAGATCACCAAGATTCAAAACTATGATAGAGGATGCTAATATTCAAATAGATCCTCCACCTGGACAAGAGCAAGAAGATACAACTCCAGCAATTTATACAATTGGACCAATGTTATCAATGGCAATGATGTCATTAATGATGGGTTATAATGCCTTATCTGGAGTAATTGATGGAAGTACTGATATAGGAGCAGCAGCACCAGCATTAATAATGTCTGGTGCAATGATAATGACTATGTTATTATGGCCAATATTAAACAAGAGATATCAAAAGAAACAGCATGCTAAGAAAGAAGCAGAAAGACAAAAGAAATATCTTGAATATGTAGAATCAAAAAGAGAAAAGATTCAAGCTGAAATAAAAGTACAAAGACAAATACTAATAGATAACTATTTACCATTAACATCAATGAAAGATATCATCTATAATAGAAAAAGAAATTTATGGGAAAGAGAAATAGATCAAATAGACTTCTTAGACTTACGTTTAGGAGTAGGAGCAACAGATCTAAAAGGACAAATATCTGTTCCAGAAGAACACTTCTCCCTTACAGATGATAATCTATTAAAAGAAGTTTATAAATTAGGAGCAGAATCTAAAACAATAGAAAATGTACCAGTTGCTTTGTCATTTATTCAAAACAACATAACAGCAATCATAGGTACTGCAAGTAATAAAACTCAATTCATTGAAGGATTAATACTTCAAATGTTAACTTTTCACAGTTATGAAGATTTAAAAATAGTATTATTTACTAATGAACAAAATGAAAGTAATTGGGATTATTTAAAAGTAGCCCCACATTGTTGGAATAATGATAGAACTATGAGATATTTTGCAACTAATCTAGATGAAGCAAAAGAAATATCTCTAGCTCTAGAAAAAGAATTCCAAGCACGTAAATATAAAGATGTAAATGGAAATATGGAAGTAAGTGGAGTAGACTTTAGAAAATACAAACCATATTACATGATTATTACAGATGATTACAAAACTGTAAGAGACCTTGAATTATTAAAAGACGTTTGTGGAATGGAAATAAATTATGGTTTCAGTATGATTGTAGTAAGTCCAAGACTTATTAACTTACCAAATGAATGTAAAACATTCATATCTATTGGAGATAAGAAATCAGGAGTATTCGAAAACGAATTAGTATCAAACAAACAAAAAGAGTTCCAAGCTGACTTTGATCCAACACTAAATATTTATGAATGTTGTAAATTACTTGCTAATATACCAATTGATATAGCTCGTGAAAATAGAGCACTACCTCAAGGTGTATCATTCCTTGAAATGTATAATGTTGGTATGGTTGAACAATTAAATATTATGAATAGATGGAGAGTTAATGATCCAACTAAATCATTACAAGCCCCAGTAGGTTTAGATAAATCAAGAGAACTATTTAAACTAGACTTACATGAAAAAGCACATGGACCACATGGTCTTATTGCTGGTATGACAGGTTCTGGTAAATCAGAATTCATAATTAGTTATGTTTTATCAATGGCTCTTAATTATCATCCATATGAAGTATCATTTGTACTTATCGACTACAAAGGTGGAGGTTTAGCCGGAGTCTTTGAAAATAGAGAAACTGGAATGAAATTACCACACTTAGCAGGTACAATTACCAACTTAGATACTGTAGAAATGAACAGATCTTTAGCATCTATTCAATCAGAGCTTCGTAGACGTCAAAGAATGTTTAATCAAGCAAGAGATAAATTGGATGAATCAACTATCGATATTTATAAATATCAAAGCTTATATCGTAAAGGATTAGTTGAAGAACCAATCTCACACTTATTCATCATTTCCGACGAGTTTGCCGAATTAAAAGCTCAACAACCAGATTTCATGGATCAATTAATTTCTACTGCTCGTATCGGACGTTCACTTGGAGTTCACCTTATCTTAGCAACTCAAAAGCCAAATGGTGTAGTTAATGACCAAATCTGGTCAAACTCAAAATTCCGTGTCTGCTTAAGAGTTCAAGACAAATCAGACTCTATGGATATGATTAAAGTTCCAGATGCAGCTTCCCTTAAAAATCCAGGTAGATTCTACTTACAAGTAGGTTATAACGAGTTATTTGCAATGGGACAAGCAGCATGGGCAGGAGCTCAATATTATCCAACAGAAAAGAGAAAGAAAAAAGTAGACCAATCAATCTCAATAGTAGATGATGTTGGTAATATAATTAAATCTCTAGATACTAAGAATGAAGAAGTAGTAGTTCAATCTAAAGGAGAAGAAATTACAAATATAGTTAAATACATAGTTGAAGTAGCAAGACAAGCAAAAATATCTATTCCACAATTATGGCTAGATAGAATTCCTAATGAAATCTATGTAGATAAGATTAAATCTAAATATAAATATCAAGCTAAAACTAATGTTATTAATCCAATAATTGGAGAATATGATGATCCTGATAACCAAAAACAAAATGTTTTAACATTACCTCTATCAACAGATGGAAATACAATTGTTTATGGATCAGGTGGTTCTGGAAAAGAATTAATGTTAACAAGTATTGTTTATTCAACAATAACAACTCATACTCCAAAAGAAGTAAACTTCTACATCCTAGACTTTGGAGCTGAAACTCTAACTATGTTTAGAAATGCTCCACATGTAGGTGAAGTAATACTATCAGGAGAAACAGAAAAAATTACAAACTTATTTAAATTAATATTACAAACAATAGAAGAACGTAAAAAACTATTTACTGATTACAATGGATCTTATGATTTCTATATAAATCATGGTGGAAAACAAATACCAATGATTGTTGTAATGATAAATAATGTTGAAGCATTTACTGAGTCTTACGAAGATTATGAAGATGTATTAGCTCAAGTAACTCGTGACTGTTTAAAATATGGTGTTGTCTTCATCTTCTCAACAAATGGACCAAATACAGTTCGTTATCGTCTAAGACAAAACTTCAAACAAAATGTTGTCTTACAATTCAATGATCCATCAGATTATGGTTCAGTAATACCTGGTGTTCGTAAGAAAGAGCCATCTAAAGCATATGGTCGTGGACTTATCCTATTAGATGCAATTTATGAATTCCAAACTGCCTTACCATACCTAGAAGAAAAAATGATTGATTATATCAAAGTAGTATGTAATAAATTAAATAATCTATTTGAATATCATGCTAAGAGAATACCAATCTTACCAGAAGTAGTAAGTGCAGAATACTTAAGAGACTATATGGGTAACTTAAAAACTATCCCAGTTGGAGTAGATAAAGAAACATTAGAAATCGCAACAATGAACCTACATGAACAACTAATCTTCAATATCACTGGAGAAGATGTAAGTTCAGAACCAGACTTTATTAATACATTAATAAGTATCATTTCTAATGAACCAAATACAAACTGTATTGTAATGGACTCATTAAGTATTTTAAATGAACCTACAAAAGATAATATAACATTCTCACAAGAGACATGTTATGAAAGTATTGATACCCTAGAATCAATCTTAGAAAAGAGTAAAAATAAAGCGGTTACTGATAATTATGTATGCTTCATAATTGGAATTAGTAACTTATTAACAAAACTAAGTGCAATAGAAAAAGGTAAGTTTACTACATCTATTGATGAATCTAAAAATGTAAGCAATATTAAGTATATAATAATTGATAACATTGATGCTCTTAAGAATATTGGCTATGAAGCTTGGTATAAATCAAACGCTAATATGTCTAGTGCAATTTGGATTGGTAACGGTATATCTAATCAATTTACTATTAAAGTTACAACTAATGCTAGATTACTTAGAACTGAATTACAACCAGGCTTTGGATATAACATTAAAAAAGGAAAAGCAAGTGTTACTAAATTTGTTAGTGAAGAATAGGAGGTACTACTATGAATAATAATAAAATATTAATAGAATTAGATATTCCATTAATTGAACATTCTTATGACTTATTTATACCTATAAATAAAAAAATAGGAACTATTAAAACATTAGTAGAGAATGGTCTAACTGAATTAACAGATAAAGCTTATATTGCTAAAGAAAGTACTAATTTTTATAGTAAAGAAACTGGACAAATATATGATATAAATCAAACAGTAAGAGATACAGACTTAAAGAATGGTTCAAGAATAATCTTAATATAAGGAGAATAATATGAATAATTATAATGATTTTGTAACAACAGTTAATAAAATATTTGAACTAATTAGTATTACTAAAGAAAAAATAAAAGATCAAGATAATCAAAATTATATAGCAAGTATAGAAGAATACAAAGATAATGTAAAAAAATATGCTGATTTACTACAATCTGGTAAACCAATACCAAAGAAAGTAGAGAGATTATAATATGATTGAATCAATGAAGTATGAAGAAATAATTAAAATTTCAAAAGATCTAAAACAATTAGTAGCTAAGTTAGAACAAATAATATCCGATGACGGACCACAAGATATTAAAGATTTTATCTCTACTGTTGAAGGTTATTCAAAGTATCTAGAAACTACTGTTCAAATAAATCAAGATGCTGATATTGCACTACAAGAATTAGTAAATAAAATACATTAAAATAAAAGAACTAAAATTCAAAATATTTTAGTTCTTTTTTTTCACTACAATTAAGTCCAGTTAAATAACTTAAATTAGTAAATATCTTATCTAATTCAATATCTTTGCCATTAATATAATCAAATGATGCACATATAAGTACTTTAGCTTGCTTAATAGCTTTTAAATATAAATCTACAAAAGACTCAGTACTAGTCATATCATATATACAAGGATTTCTCCATAATCTATGTTCATTATTTAAATAGTCATGCTTATCATTCAATGGATAATGATAACTAATAGCTTCAAATCTAAAACAGCTCTTTGGAGTAAATGTATCCACTAGTTTATAAATACCTTTCTTAATACCATAAGTATCTCTTCTAAACATATTAATAGCACTTTTCATTTGCTTTAATGATTTAAAATATATCTCATTCATATTTTTAATACTATAAGTTTTTAAGAAAGAATAATCAATCGATTTCTTTAACTTAGTAGAAAAACTATGATCTAAATCAAAACAAAAAGTATCAATAGGAAACTTATATGGATTACCACTAGTTCTTCTACTAGCCATATCATTATCAATAAATGTTTCCATAAAAACATGTACATTATTATATTTATAAGTATTAGGATTATTTTTATCAAAACGACCAGACTTATAATATACAAATGGATGAATAGTACTATCAAGTACATAATGACATATCATACCACTAATATAACTATTAACATCATAGTCATTAATAAACTTATTGTCTTTAACATACTCTAATAGATTAATAAAATACTCTTGTGTATTATTATCATGAAAATAATTCTTAAATTTTCTTATATCTTTACCAGAAGCAAAAGAAAACAAATTATAAAACATTAATGAATCCATTCCTTGACCAAACATTTTTAGTCTCTTTGGATTTATTTTCTTTTTTATATCTTGTGGTAATATATCAAATACGTCTTTAGCAAAAAATGCATGCGTAATTGTCGCTGGCATAAAATCCCCCCAAACCTATATTTATTATAACATACAATTTCACCAAAAATTCATATTTTTCTTCTACTTTATGTGATATAATCAATAATAGGTGAGAATATGGTAGAAAAGAATTTCAAAAATTTAGATGAACAAGTAGATATCTTTAAACATAAAGGAATGATTATTAATGATGAGAAGTATGTTAAACAAATACTACTACGTGAAAATTATTTCTTTTTAAATGGATATCGTCACTTATTCTTAAGATCACTAGAAGATAGACGCTTTAAAGAAGGAACAACATTTGAAGAACTATATAGTTTATTCTTATTTGATCGTTCATTTAGAAATGTTATTTTTAAATACTTATTAGTAATAGAAAATAACTTAAAATCTATTATGTCATATCAATTATCAAAAAAATATGGTTATAAAGAGAAAGAATACTTAAATGCCAAAAACTTCTCAAGAGAACCAGAAAGACAAGCACAAATAAATGACTTAATAAAGAAAATGAAAAAACAAATAAGAGTAAATGGCTCTCAACATAGCGCTACACTTCACTATGTATCAAATTATGGTTATATACCACTGTGGATCTTAGTAAAAGTATTATCTTTTGGTATCGTAAGTGAAATGTATACTATTTTAAAGAAAGAAGATCAAATTGATATAGCAAACGTATATGGAGTAGAAGCAGAAAATCTAACAGTATATCTACCAATACTTGCTAATTATCGTAATCTTTGTGCTCATGAAGATATCTTATATGAAAATAAGACACAAAAGTCTATTGAAGATACTATTTATCATCAATTACTAAATATAGAAAAAGTAGATGATGAATATAAGTATGGAAAAAACGATCTTTTTGCTCTTATTATTATCTTAAAAAGATTACTACAAAAAGATGACTTTAAAAATATGACTATTGAATTAAGTCATATTATAGAAACATTAGACTTTAATATTAGAACTATTAATATAGAAAGTGTCTTAGACAGAATGGGATTCCCAACTAATTGGGAAGAATTAGCATCTATAGAAAGGAGAAAAGAAGATGAAGAAGAATAGCCATGAAGGCTTAAAAATGACTTTTGTAATAGTATTTTCATTTATAATAGGAGGAGTAGTAATGTTCTCATTACTAAAATTTACTCCATTAGTATCTGAAATACTAGGAACAAGTAAAAATAGTACAATAATCACTAAAAATGGAACACAAGTATATGAAAAAACTTCACTAGCAGCTGCTATAGATAAGATATATGATGCAACTGTTGTAATAGAAACATATCAAAATGGAGATTTAGCTGGTTCAGGAAGTGGTTTTGTCTATAAAGTAGATAAAAACTATGGATATATCTTAACTAATCAACACGTAGTTGCTGATAGTAAGGAAATAAAAGTAACTTTCTCAACTAGAGATGAAGCCGTTGATGCAACATACTTAGGAGGAGATCAATACCTTGATTTAGCTGTCCTAAGAGTAGATAAAAAATATGTAACATTAGTTGCTAATATTGGTAAAAGTGAAGAAATAAACTTAGGAGATACAATATTTACAGTAGGAGCTCCTATGGGTAAAGATTATCAAGGAAGTGTAACATCAGGAATATTCTCAGGAAGAGATAGAATGATTGCTGTAAATGTAGAATCTCAAAGAAGTACAGATTGGGTAATGAAAGTATTACAATTTGATGCTTCAATAAGCCCAGGAAACTCAGGAGGACCACTATTAAATGTTAATGGAGAAGTAATTGGTATTTGTTCATTAAAATTAGTAGCTGACCAAATAGAAGGAATGGGATTTGCTATACCAATTGAATATGCTATGAGTCATGTAGATACTTTAGAAAAAGGACAAAGTATCAAGTGGCCAGTACTTGGAGTAGCAATGATTAATGTAAATGATTCAACAAGTCTATATAGAGCTGGTATTAGATTAAATACAAACTTAAAATCAGGAGTATATATCTCTGAAACAGCCTCAGGAGCCGCTGCTGCAGGACTAAAACAAGGAGACATAATAACTAAGATTAATGATAAAGAAACAGCTGATATAGCCCATTTAAGATATGAATTATATCAATATCAAGCAGGAGATACAATAAAAGTAACTTATGTAAGAAATGGTAAAGAACATACAGCTAATGTAAAACTAAGTAAAAGTAGTGAATAATAAAAAGAGAAGTTAAGCTTCTCTTTTATTTTTATAATTAATAGCAATTATTCCAACACCACCAAGTATTAATAAAATACCAACAATATAAGCAATCTTAGAAACACTAGCAGCAGTATTAGGAATAGGGGCATTCTCCATCTTAACAGCAGTAACTTTACTATTATCTACAGTAAAATCAATACAAGAAGTAGAACCATCTGGAGTCTTATAATTCTTAGGAGGAATAGTCTCACATAAAGTATAATCACCATCACTAAGTGTTATATAATGTGGTTCATCTCCAGATACCCAAGTCCATTTCTCATCATTACTATTCTTCTTAGTAACTACTAATGTAGCACCAGCTAACTCTTTACCAGTTGTAATATCTGTCTTACTAATCTTAGTAAAGTTATTTAATTTAAAATTAGTAGAAGCCACTTCAGTAGCAAAATCACCTAATAATAAATTAGCATATTTTTGATACTTTGTATCATTATAATTATTCATTAAGTTATTAGCACTATTACTATGCACACTACTAGCAGTAACAGTATAACCATAACCATTATTCTTAATAAAATGTCCACCAACAGTAACTTGAATAGTATCAAGCTTCATATTACTTAAATCACTAATAGGAACAACTACTCTAAAACTACCAGTTAGAGCAGAAGTATTAGTAATCTTATTACCATTAACATCAGCTAAATAAGCTCCATACTTATTAGGATCACTTATTTCTACTTCATAATACATATAATTAGTATTATTACTACTAGCTTTAGGAGTAATAATATCAGTTATTATATAACCATCTTTTTCATTAACAGTAGGTAATGAATTAACACTAATACTTGCCATAGCACTACTAGCTTCACCAGTATACTTTTTAGCATCATCTACTAATTTAATAATATAATTTAAATAATTATATCCACTTTTTTTAGCAGCCTCTGTAATAGTAGTTCTAACATCACTAGCACTAACTAGAGTAGTACTATCATTAACTCTAAAATCACATGCTCCATAACCAGCACCAGTATTTATACAATACTTACTAAGACTAGCTTTATTCTCATACATGTATAACCATAAAGCAATTTGTGTAATATATTGTTTAATATTATTATTCGTAACACTACCATAAGTTCCCGTACTAAAAATATTATAACTAGTATTAGCTTTATTATAACCATGACTAATTATATACAACATACCCTTATCAGTAATATTCTCAGGATTAGTACCTTGTACAGTAATAGACTCAGTAGTAGCAGGGAAGACTAAATTTTTCATATAACTATAAACAGGAGTAGAAGTATTATTAATCTTATAATCTTTATAAGTAATGAAATTATTACTTCTATTAGAATAAGTACTACCTAAAGCATCACTAATATAATTTTGACTATTGCCAGTTGAATAATTAGTAGTCCATGTACCACTAGGCAAAGTATTATTTTTTACACCATCAGTAATTGCATAACTATCTCTAAAAAAAGAAGTAAAAGCAACTGCTAATAAAAGAAATAAACCAAGAGACAACAAAGCATTCCTAGCTATCTTCATAATATCAATCCTCTCTTCTACAATAAATTATAACATATAAATAGGGAAAAACTTGAAAAAAAAAGCAAAATATGATATAATGTAGCCACATCTGGGGGGTTGGGTAAAATGATTGAATTAAGAAATAGTAATCAATTAAAATCATTCCTAAAAAAAGAATCTAAAAGACTAGATATCTCTATACCTAATGTTTATCATACCTTTGTTGCTAGAGCTGTCTTAGAAAAGATTAGTAAAGCAAATAATGATAAATTATTAGTAAAAGGTAGTTCTGCAGAAATTGCTTATCTAGGTAGTTTAGTAAGAAGTATTACAGATATCGATTTAGCATCATTAAAAGGATTCGATGTAAATAGAGAGTTTTTACAAGATATTCTTTTAAATGATGAAAATAGTCAATTAAAATTTCAGTTGAGTAAAGCACCATATCAAACTCCAACTGGAATATATAAACTTTCAGCAACAGCAAATTTTGATAAGATGAAACAACATATAGGAATAGATTTTCAAACTAATTATAATAGATTAATTGAACCAGAAAAAAGAGTAATGCCTGAAATATTTGAAGGCGATGAAGAATTTGAAATTTTAGTCCCATCATTTGAAGAATATTTAGCTGAAAAGTTATGTATAATAGTTGAAAGCAATAAACCAGATGTATTAAATACCAGAGTAAAAGACTTCTATGATATTTACCAATTACATGGTGGTAAATATGACTTTGAAAAACTAACAAAGTATTTCGGTAGAATGTTACTTTTAAGAGGTAAAATTGGGTTAGACGAGGCAGATACCTTACACTTGAATCAAGAATTTATAAGAGAACATACTGATATTTGGGAATCTACTAAAAAAAAGTATGATTTCTTAGATCAAGAAATTGACCTTAAGGGAGCTGTTTATTATACCAGAGCTGTTCTTAGAGAACAATTACAAAAACAAGGTCAATTAGCACCGAAAAATGAATTTATACAGTACACAAAAAAAAGAGCATTTTAGCTCTTTTTTTAATTTGTACTTTTTCTAGCTTTGTAAAGACCAAAACCAACACCACAGATAACTGTAACAATTACAAGTGCTACTACAACATCAGTACCTGATACTACTTCTTTTTCTTCTTTCTTATCAGTATCAACATACTTCATAATATCATATCTATCAGCTACTGGAGTTTCATATTCAGTTTGAATCTTTTCTAAGATTTCAGCTTTATAATCTTCAGCAAAACCTTTCCAAGACTTATTACCAATAATGATGTATGGAACACCTAATTGGTCATCATTTTCTCCTCTTACTTCAGCTACTTGAGTCATTAACTTAGCATTATCTTGGTTATTCCAAGTTTCATAATCTACTACCTTGAATAATGAACCATATTCACCTTGAATAGATTCAATCCATTCTTCAAACTCAGCACAGTGACTGCAACCTTCTCCTCTAAATAAGTATAATGTAACAGTCTTATCTTCTTGTTGAGTAGTTTCCTCAGTAGCAGCTTCTTCTGTAGCTCCTTCCTCTTGAGCTAATGCTGTAAAAGGTATAACTAATAGAGTAGCAAATACAGCAACTAATAATAATTTAAAACTTTTCATAATAAACCTCCTATAATAATTATAACATAATCAAATAAAAATAAAGCTTATTTTTATA
>OCTW011601974.1_pt1 | contig 12595 bp, 13 predicted proteins | sample 1539671 | NCBI WGS metagenome assembly OCTW01 (sample SAMN02144230, study PRJEB22623) | gut metagenome | biome: sheep rumen | host: Ovis aries | place: New Zealand | reverse complement strand
GCTCCATCATTATACAGCAAAGCAACAAGATGGATAATTCCTTACTGGCTGTAAGGGGTATTAACCATAAATATATTGTAGTAGGAAGGAGATTACAAAATGAAAGAATATTTTAATCTAAAAGGACAAGTTGCAATAGTTACAGGATGTTCAGGCGGACTTGGTGTACAAATGGCTAAGGCTCTCGCTAACCAAGGATGTACTATCGTTCCTATCGCTCGTCGTCTTGAGAAGCTTCAGGAAGTTGCTAAAGAATTGAATTCTGAATATGGCGTAGAAGCATATCCTATTCAATGCGACATAACTAACACCGCAAGAGTTGAGGAAGTTGTTGACGAAGTACTTGAGAAATTTGGACGTATTGATATTGTAATAAACAATGCTGGTACAGGTGCTGTTGCTCCTGCTGAGGACATCACAGATGAGCAATTTGATCATGAATGCCAGATTGACTTATTTGGTACTTTCAAAGTTGCAAGAGCTGTTGCTAAGAAAGCGATGATTCCTGCAAAATACGGTAGAATTATTAACATCGCCTCTATGTATGGTCTTGTTGGTAACAAGGTTGCAGGCTCTGCTCCATACCATGCTGCTAAGGGTGGTGTTGTTAACCTTACAAGAGCTCTCGCTGCTGAGTGGGGTAAATACGGAATTACTGTTAACGCAATCTGCCCAGGTTATTTCTATACACCACTTACTAAAGAAACACTTGATTCTGATTTCTTCCAGGCAAATGCCAAGACAATGATTCCTGAAGAGAGATACGGTAATGAAGGCGAACTTGATACTGCTGCAATCTTCTTAGCATCTCCTGCTTCTACATATGTAACAGGCGTAATGCTTCCAGTTGATGGTGGATATACTTGTATGTAAAGTCGTAAGGGGTACCATGCGAAGCATGGTGGATGCCTTACGACTAGAAGAAGTAAGGCTACTTATAGACTTATAAGGAGGGACCCACGAAGTGGGAGGATGCCTTATGACCGGGCGACATTTTCGCTTTGCGAAAATGTTGGTGCTACACGACGAGCCTCTTCGCCGTAGGCGAATTATAATGGGCGAGTCTCTTTGTAATATGTCAAATGCCTGCGTAGCAGGGGTACGATGTGATTCACACTATAGACAAACGACCCTTCAGTTTTTTCTTAGTTGAAGGGTCGTTTTTACTATATTAGAAGTTGTATAATATAATTACAGGCTATTGTAGAAGATTAAGAACTCCTTGCTGCTGCTGATTGGCCTGAGAAAGCATGGACTGACCTGCCTGTTCTAATACGGTCTGCTTCTGATTCTTTATAATTTCACGAGCCATATCGGTATCTCTTATCTTGCTCTCGGAGCTTTCCAGATTCTCCTTGGTTGTAGCAGTTACATTTATCGTATGCTCTATTCGGTTCTGCTGGGCTCCAATCTCCCCTCGAATACCTGATACAGTCTCTATCGCATTTGCAATTGCTCCAAGAGAATTCTTAGCGTTATCCGGTGATGTTACATCCACTCCTTCAATTCCTATAATGCTGGAATTAAGATAAGGCTTCTTGATATATAATCCATTCCCTGCTGTATCACCTGACTGAATCCATATATCGCTCTTTTCGTCTCCTTCTGATGAGCCTGCCGGAGAAGCAAACTTCATTGATGAATTACCATAGTTAGCAGTCTTGTTATCATATATCCAAAATTTGCCGTATACATCCCTGGCATATTGAACATTACCATCACTAAATGCCGGAGTGTTACCGATTGCGGAAAAAACAGAGCGTATCATATCACTTCCATCAGTGTATCCATCCACCTTAAAAGTCAGAGTATGGATATTACCTTCGTTACTGTATATATATGAGCGACCAGCCGTTGCTTCATTATCACCAAATACAATATTGTATTGCTTGTCATTAGCTGAATCCTTCATCGAAATGCTTCTACCAACAAGGTTTTCATATGTGTAAGAAGAACCAAGCTCGGAAAAATCCATCATAACAGAAGAGTATGGATATCCTAATCGTCCTGCATATCCTGCCATTCCTTCTGTTGCGGCATTAGGAGTCATCCCACTATGAAATTGACTAGGCTGAGCTTGAACAAGAAGTGGCTCTCTAAGATTACTTCCTCCCTTAATATGATTACTGTCTAATACGTCACTTATTCCACCTGACGGTACATCACCTGTTATATCATGAAATACAGGAATATCATTGAAGGTTGTTGTGTCGGATATTCTGTCTATTTCCAGCTTAAGCTGATTAATCTCACTTTGAATACTTTGCTCATCCTGCGCGCTATTTGTTCCATTAGCCGCCTGAACACATAATTCATTCATTCTATGAAGCATTGACTGAATCTCACTCATTGCTCCATCTGCAACCTGACAAAAGGATATTCCGTCTTGAGAATTCTGTTCACCTCTCCCCAGACCTCTAATCTGCCTGCGCATTTTCTCAGATATAGACAGACCGGCAGCGTCGTCTGCCGATCTGTTAATTCTATAACCTGATGAGAGCTTCTCAGTAGATTTCTGCTTAGCTTTAGCAGTAATATTAAGTTGTCTGCTTCCATATGCTGCCAGCATATTATGAGCTACAACTGTTATATTCATAGCTATCTTCCTTAAGGGGTTATACCTGTTAAAACACTTGTTGCAGGTGCTATAGTAACTGTAATCGTTCCTACATCACTATAAGTACTAAGACTACTGTTCAAACCACTATCCGGCGTTCCCATTAGTGCAAAATATACTGTTCCTTCATTGCTAAGTGATGCATCATCGCTTGTATAATAATATGGTAGACCGGATACACGCGACGCAGGGTCCGACTTAAGCTTAAGCGTAGGTACTGACTGTGCTGCAGGGTCTACCGCATTAGCTTGTACTAAGCTCTTTAGCGTGTTAAGAGTCTCATTAAAAACTCCTCCTACTGCATACTTGTTAGCCGGTAAAGGTTGCTGATTAAAAGCAAAAGTATTCTCATAACCAAAGCCTGCTGTTACAGGAAAATTAGAGCTATTCGTTACAACAATTTTGCTGTTGTCTGCAGTAACCAAATCAGCATTCCAGCCGGCACTGGTGGTACTTTGATATGTATGACTGACCGGATCCCACTTAGGTCCATAATTGTATTGGAACTGCATTCCACCAAATTCTATTGACACATAATAATCAATGCCTCCACCCTGAAATTGAGCCTGGACATTCTTAGTAAGCAGGTTACTATCTGCTCCTTCATCAAAATTCTGAGTCGCAGTCTGGTTCTCTGCACTATAGTCACCTGTGTCTTGATAATGAGGTTCAGCCGATGCCGTAAGTACGTTAGACATAATACATGCAGCTGCCACAGCAAACGATAAAGCTAAACCCACGCCCTTTCTAAAAATTTTTTTCCTCTTCATATTTCGCCCCTCCTTTGACGTATCATAAAATTTTGTCTCCCGCTCCGCGGAATATTGCCAATCCATGGTATTACCACGGTTGTAGCTTTAATGATAATTCTGTTGTACCCTCACTGGTAAATGATTCATCAGTATAAGCATATACTTTCGCGATGATATCATAAGTCTTATTATCCACGCTCTTATTATTGACACTCTCAATATATTCGCCCGGTTTGATATACCCTGTATTATATAGCGTCTTTCCTGTATCTTTATCTATAATCTCACACCTTAGAAGTACGCTATTAGATATAGGATTAGTAAAATAAATATTGACATCCCCATTCTGTTGCTGATATAGATTAGCCGCCATCTGTATAGCATATCCATATTCAGTCTTTGCCGTACCATACAGATAACTCTCATTTACTTCCGGAGCACCTTTTAACGCCGAGGAATCATGACTCGGTGGCATATATCTTGTCATTAAAATATATACTATAAGGCTTAGGGAGATAAGGCTTATTGCAACAATTACAGGAATAAATATTCTTCGTCTTTTTCTCTCCATTCTTGAAAATAACAATTGTTCTCTTGTCGCTATTGTTGCCATTATTAACACCTCATCTGTCACATAGGCTATTTAATCAGTATAAGATATCTTAACCGGAAGCTCTGTCTGCACCTTGGATTTATTCTCCGTTACACCATCGTACGCAACGAGCACAACGTAACCCGTTGATTCGTTTCCCGTAAGTGCTGAAGGATTGGTTATTGGCAGGCTACTTATTCCATATCCAGCCATTACTGCTCCCGACCTTCCAACAGTTACCCTTTCTCCGCTACTACTAGCCACTTGTAATTCAACTACTAATTTATGCGAGTCATTTGTTGGATTTATGAAATTCAACTTACATACTCTAGCCGCCCTTGATATCTCAACATTTTCACTCAAAGAAAAAGAGTAGGCATTCCCTTTACTCGGCTGACCCGAATTATCATTGTCATTCTTCTTCTGCCCAGGATCCACCTCTATCTTGGCGTAGTCCTGTCCGGAATTAAGGGTAGCTACAATAGTAAAATATCCTAGTATACCAATTAGAATTGCAATCATCGCTATCAGCAATATATACAAGAAGGGCGGTATTATAATCTGCCTTTGCAAAACACTGTAGCATCTATCTATTATCCCTTCATTATTAACAACAATTCCTGCTGCATTATATCTCTCATCCTTGCATTTTAGTCTTACTACACTTCCGCAGCATACTATTCGTCCCATATTAAGACCGCAGATTCCTGCAAGGTTCTTATCGCTTTGAACTCTACCGTCGAATATTATATTGGCAATTACACCTTTCATATAACCGAACAGTCCCACATATACAGCTTTTACATCCTTTATGGTTCCATTCCATATAAGATGGTTCCTGCCATCGAATACGCCCCTGAACGCACAGTCTCTGTGGATACCAACTATGGGTATATTCTTGCCCTTGAAGTCAAGGTCATTGTCAAGATAAACAAGTGCATCCATAAACGAAGCGTTCTTACTGTTAACTGCGTCGGCAAATGCCTTATAATCTTCAACTGTCTTTATATGTATTTCTTTTCTATCCTTATTATTGAGCCCTATATGCCAGTTGTTATCCTGGAACTTGACAATAGTTTTATCCCCGGCATATTCCCAGCATTTACTTACATCAAATCCTAATCTTTTGATATCAGATGTCTTCTGTATGAGATAATCACAGTTAACTTTACCATCTATGTCATATATCTCTTTACAAGAGCTTTGCTCAGTCAGCACACTTGTGGTAATGTTACCTGTATTGGTATATACTAGTGACTTCTTGGATTTCTCACTTTTATTCCATATACTATAGCAGTCCGTAATCGTTCCACTATTCGTTGCCACTATCGCAGCTATAGTTGCCATAACTTATATCTCCTACCTACGACGTAATGAATTTCCATAAGAACAAAGCAAGAAAGAAAGTCATTATAAAATTGACAATGCTAATTGCTATGTTTACCCAAGAGAGCCTTTTTATCGACTTAGCAGTTACCTGGGACGCTAATTGCAATAAGGAATCGTCCATATCCTTAAACAATTCTTCTATAGTAATGTCTTCATCAATTCTATTATCCGAAGCACAACTACTGCTATTCGCCTGAGCATCGTCTTCCAAAACAACAGGCACCTTCTTTGCAGCCTCTATCATTGGCAACTTGGGTTCACTTTTAATCTGTGTAGCGACATCTCCTCTTTGCTTATGTATCTGGCTTATTTTCTGAATGCAAGTATTACATACAACGTTATTGATTGCCTCCTTGCCACACAACACACAGTCCTTAGCACTAACTCCTGTAAGTAGCATTGTAAGTCGTTGCAAGTATCTCTTGCCAAATACTGATTCTCTAAAATAATCTCTATCCTTAACTTCAGACAACACTGCATCTATTTCACTGTTATCAGAGTAGTCAAATCTACCTGATATATCACATATCTCTTCTACAACTCTCTTCTCGTTATTTCTATCCATAATCCCCACAAAAATTCCAATTGGGCAATAAACTTCAATACTAATATCGGAACATTTTATTATTAGTTTAATATAATTATAATATATTTTCATATTACTTTATAATTATAAGCTAATATATTTCTATTATTTTATCATAATTAGTTTTTTATTACAATCATAATAGAAATGAGATGCTTATCTAACATAATATAGGCATCAAAACTTAATTATATAGTAGTATATATCAATAAAATGAGGAGGCGTATATGTTCGAATTGCAAAAGCAAAGTATAGAATATGAGAACAAATCTCTCAGATTACCAAAAGAACTGATTGACAAAGTACAGGCACTAGCTGACGAATACAATATGTCCTTTAACAAAGTTGTTATCAAGTGTGTAGAGTATTCTTTAGACAATATGAAAAGTGACAATGATCCTTAGATATGAAAAAATCCCACAATATTGTGGGAAATTCACACTGCGTAGACAAACGACCCTTCAGTTTTTTCTTAGTTGAAGGGTCGTTTTTTATATTTACTTGATTACTCCTGATATAATCTTATCATATACAGAGTCATGGGCCTGCATCTCTAGCGCATCAGGTAGTAGCTCTAAATCTATCTTCTCCCCATATCTTCGTTCTAGTGCTGTAGAGAGAATAAAATCGCATAACTTAGGATTCTTAGGAAGTACCGGACCGTGAGAATATGTTCCGAATACATTGTTATATCGAACACCTTCCGTTCCGTCCTCTCCGTTGTTACCGCATCCTTTGATAATCTTCCCCAGAGGTTTGACATTATCTGCAAGATAAGTTCTTCCACTGTGATTCTCATATCCAACTACAATTGACCCCCCAGATTCTTCTCCTAGTTCAAATGCATAATTGTCAATCATACGAGTCTTACTGCCTATAGTATGAAAATCAACTGCTCCCAAGAATTCACATTTAGTACCTTCATGAGTCTCATAATAATGACCCATCATCTGATATCCGCCGCATATACATAGGAATGTCTTGCCATCATTTACTGCTTTCTTAATCTCGTTGCCCTTACCGGATCTCAAGTCATCAAGCAAAACTTCCTGCTCAAAATCCTGTCCACCTCCAATAAAGAAAAGATCAAATTCACTCAAATCCAACTTATCACCAAGTCTACACTCAACAATATCCACATCTATCCCACGCCACTCTAAACGCTTCTTCATACATAGAATATTTCCTCTGTCACCGTAAAGATTCAAAACTTCAGGATACAGGTGACAAATCTTTAGTACTTTACTCATATTAATCACCTATCCTTTCCAAAACTCTTCGGCACCGGTTACTTCTGCAAGCGTCTTACGAAGAGCAAGCATTGAAGTATAATTAGGAAGCACAAATATCGGATACTCTGACTTTTTCATAGCATTTACCAGATTATCCCATCCTTTGATTGTTTCTATCTTGGATTCATCCACACCACCGTACTTGAGCCTAAGCGCAATATCTTCTGCTCTATCACCAGATACGATGATTTTCTTAAGCGAACTATCATTTGCTAATCTCTCATACTCTGCATCCCATATCCAGGAAATGTCATGTCCATCAGCAGTCTTATCATTAAGACACACAACCGCTTCGTAATCTACGTCCATACTAGTAACATATGCAAGTGCCTGGTTACATCCTGCTGGATTCTTAACAAGAATCATCTGCACATCGACTCCATCCAAATCAAAGGTCTCCATCCTACCAAAGCTACTGCTTGTAGAAGAAAGGGACTTAAGAATATCTTCTCTGTTAAATCCTGCTGCAGTGTAAGCGCATACAGCTCCAACAGCATTATACACATTATAAATAGCAGGAAGGCTTATAAGCACATTTTCCTTATCAACCTTCTTATCTGATGAAGAATTACCCAAATCAAAAGAATCACGAAATTCCATTGTGACCTCTGTTCCATTAATACTTAGCTTATTAACGGATGTTACTGCAGTATTCGTATTACTCCTCTTATATCCACATTGGGGGCAATAGAAGCCACCGAGATGTGCATATGTGTGATATTCGTACTTATACTCCGTGCCACAGTTAATACAGTACTTAGCGTCTGATACTTCCGGTTCTTTCTGTTCTCCGTAAGGACAATCGATTCCATAATAGACAACCTTGTTAGGAACATCCCCGGCAAGGCTCGCCGTAAGAGAACAATCCGCATTAAGGCACAATATACTCTCCGGTGCTTTCTCAACACCCATCCTTATCTGCTCTAGCGTGTGAGTTACTTCGCCATATCTATCTAACTGATCTCTGAACAGATTGGTAACGAGAATAACTTTGGGCTTAATTAGAGGAACAACCTGCTTAAGCGCTCCCTCGTCACATTCTATTATTGCATACTTCTTTCGGGGAGCTCCCTTCCAATTAGCATTTGCGCAGAATTCTGCAGTGACACCCTTTAGAAGATTGGCACCCGACTTATTAGCAAGTACATCTACTCCTGTTGATGAAAGAGCTTGTTCTAACATGTTACAGGTCGTCGTCTTGCCGTTGGTTCCAGTCACCACAATTATGTCCATATCTTTGGACACATCTGCCAAAATATTCTTATCAAAAAACATAGCCGCACGTCCCGGAAGCGTTGTTCCTCCGCTCTTTGCGACTCTAAGTGATGCCCTTGCCATTTTACAGGCAAGGACGCCAAGAATTGTTTTAATAGTACTCAATTATTAACTCCTTTCACAAGGAGGCTCACCCCATTGTGGTTCTCGCTTCGCTCGAAGGGGTTCGCCATGCAGCACATTGGCTTCGCCAATATGCAGCTTACTCAACAGTAACTGACTTAGCAAGATTCCTTGGCTTATCCACATCTAAACCTCTTGCAACACTCATATAGTATCCCATTAATTGCAAAGGAATAATAGCAATTGATGCAGCGAAATGATCGTCGACTCTTGGAACATACACAGCAAAATCAACTGAATCTTCAATCTCATAATGGCCATAGGTCGTGAGTCCCATAAGATATGCACCTCGAGACTTACATTCAAGCATGTTACTTATTGTCTTCTCGTATAAACCTGCCTGTGTAAGCACGCCGATTACAAGGATATTATCCTCTATTAAACTTATTGTTCCATGCTTAAGCTCTCCAGCAGCGTATGCTTCTGAATGAATATAAGAAATCTCCTTCATCTTAAGGCTGCCTTCAAGAGAAATAGCATAATCAAGTCCTCGGCCAACAAAGAATACATCTTTGGCATTAGAGTACTTACTGGCAAACCATTGGATTCTATCCTTCTCGTCTAATACCTTAGTAATCTTATCTGGAATCGTCTTAAGTTCAGTAATTAACTCATCAAACTTCTCTTTATCTAACACACCTCTAACAAGTCCAAACTGCATAGCAAGTAAGTAAGCCGCAACAAGTTGAGCTGAGTATGCCTTAGTTGTTGCAACAGATATCTCAGGACCTGCAAGCGTGTAGAATACAGCATCTGACTCTCTTGCAATTGATGAGCCAACAACATTTACAATTCCAAGAGTCTTAATATCCTTTTCTTTTGCCTCTCTAATTGCAGCAAGAGTATCAGCCGTCTCTCCAGATTGAGAAATGGCAATCACAATCCCCCTTTTATTAAGAGGCATCTTACGATATCTAAATTCTGATGCAAGCTCAACCCTGACTGGAACCTTTGCAAGGTCCTCAAACACATATTGTGCAGCAACACCAACGTGCCATGCTGAGCCACATGCAACAATATATATCTGTTCTATATCTTTAATTTCTTCATCTGTAAGTCCAATTTCAGAAAGGTCAATTGTATCGCCCTTTACAACAGAATTAATCGTATCTTCTACTGCCTTAGGCTGTTCATGAATCTCTTTCATCATGAAATGCTCAAAGCCACCTTTTTCAGCTGACTCTGCATCCCATTCTATAGCAACAAGATCTTTCTTTATTTCATCACCATCTATATTATAGAATTCAACATTTCCAGAAGTAATCTTAGCCATCTCCTGATTGCCAATATAATATACATCTCTGGTATACTTAAGAACTGCAGGAACATCAGAGGCAACATATGATTGACCTTCATTTATTCCAATAATCATTGGCGAATCCTTACGAGCAACCCATATCTCATCCGGATATTCCTTGAACATAAGCGCAAGGGCATAAGATCCCCTAACTCTAACCATTGTCTTAGCAATAGCATCAACAGGACCACCATTATATTTGTTATAATAATAATCTACCAGTTTAACAACAATTTCGGTATCCGTCTCCGAATAAATTTTATAATCATGACGCAAAAGCTTTTCTCTTAATTCCTGATAATTCTCAATAATTCCATTGTGAACACCAACAACGTTAGATTCATCAACTGCTACTGCGCCCTCAAACACATTTCCAGACACATGAGGATGGGCATTAGTAACACTAGGCTCGCCATGAGTCGCCCATCTGGTATGTCCTATACCAATGCAACCCTTAACAGCCTTTCCATCATCAGTCATTTTAGAAAGTTCTTTTAATCTGCCTTGCGCTTTAATTACATTGACCTTGCCGTCTTTACCCTTGACAGCAAGACCTGCCGAATCGTATCCTCTATATTCAAGTTTTGATAGTCCGTCTAATAAAACCGGAGCCGCTTGATCTTTACCAACAAATCCTACTATTCCACACATAAATATAATTCCTTTACAAATTGTTAATATATAGCATTAATAATATACCACAAATGCTGAATTTATTGTAGGTTAATCTTTACAAATCCTATGCTCTACTATATAACCATTATTCTATTCAGATGTCTTCTTATCGTAACTCTCACTGGTCTTTCTTATATTAGAGTCGAATAAATAATTAAATCCTTGCCAGCTAATATCATTTCCTTTTACCTTAGACATAACTTCTTTCATAGTCTGAAGTTTTGCATCCATATCATCTGCAAAATTAAGAGCAATAGCTTCAGCAATAGATGGCTTCTTGGGAGATCCGTATTCATACTCTCCATGATGTGCCAGAATACAATGAAGCAATTCGTTCCTCTTAACCTCAGGGAAATCCTCAATCTTACTTATTGATACTGACAGCAGATTATAACCCATTACGATATGTCCCAGCATCTGTCCTGCGTCAGTATAATCATTCTCCGGATAAGGCGAAAGCTCCGCAAGCTTACCGACATCATGAAAAACCGCCGCAGTAAGAAGAAGATCCCTGTCCAAATAATCGTACTGCATGGCGACAAAATCACAGGTCTTGGTTACAGATAATGTATGCTCTAAAAGTCCACCTGCAAATCCATGATGTACCGACTTGGCAGCCGAATGATAACAGAACCTTTTCTTAAAAGCCTCATCATTGACAAAATACATCTCTAAAAGCTTCTTCATATATGGAGCCTTGACAGTTCCAATTATGTCAAGAAGCTCACTATACATTTCATTAATGTCCTTGTCAGTAGTAGGTATGTAATCCTCTACATTTACACTGTTCACATCAGCCACCCGAAGACTGGTTATATTAATCTGATTCTTGCCTTTGTACTCTTTGATAACACCGGTTACCTCAACGTAATCTTTCTTATCGAATTCATTGATTCCGGGGCTGTTCACATCCCATATGTTGCCTTCAAGTACTCCCGTCTTATCCTGAAGTGTTACAAGAAAATAATCTGCACCGTTTTTGGTTGTGCCACTCCTTTTCTCCTTGCATAAGTATACTTCCGATATTGAATCTCCTATTTTTAGGTCCTCTATATATTTCATAACTATTGCCTTTCTAATTACTTCGATGTGATGCGTCCGTTGAATGCTTCTACCATTCTCAATTCAATCTGCAAACTACGGACGGATTCCATTGTACCATACAAGTTCGCTAATCGCCATAGTCTTGGTTGAAAAGAAGTTGCTTAGCGACTGTTCACTTTTAGCTATAATGCATCTTTAGGGCAGTTTTTTACACATTCCATACAAAGTATACACTCTGTGCCGTTCAACCGCTTTCTGCTGTTATCTGTTACATCGACATTCATTGGACATACTTTTTTGCACTTTCCACAAGAAATACACTTGTCTTTATCACATTTAATGCGCAGCAGGGAGAAGTAACTCATTGGTTTCAGAAAAACAGTAATCGGGCAGATGTATTTACAAAAAGCCCGGTTGTCCTTAAATGCATAGGCCAGGATTATACCTATTGCATAATAAATTACGTTTCCTGCTATAAATGCCCAGAACATAATTCTCTCTATATTTCCGACTTTTGCAAGGAATAAGGCTGCAACAAAGATCAGAGAGACTGCAAAAGTTATATATCTGATCCATCCGATTTTCTTCCTTGGTTCTTTCGGAACTTTATATGGCAGAAAATCCAGTACCATTGCTGTCCAGCAGGCATATCCGCACCATCCTCTGCCAAACACCAATGGTCCGAATATTTTTGCTACGGCATAGTGTATTGTTGCTGCTTCAAATACACCTGTAAACAAATAGTACCAGAAGCCCTCAATCTGCATATTTTCATTACAGATGAGTCCAAGATATATAAGCATGTACAAACCGACAAGAAGCTGCACGATACGGCGGGCATACTTATGCTTCCTGATAAACAGGAAAACCCCGAGAGATATGGACAGACCGATATAACTGAAATTGAAAAGATAAAAAATATTATCTTTTGTCAGCCATAACGTCACTGCCAC
>OCTW011613553.1_pt1 | contig 12599 bp, 9 predicted proteins | sample 1539671 | NCBI WGS metagenome assembly OCTW01 (sample SAMN02144230, study PRJEB22623) | gut metagenome | biome: sheep rumen | host: Ovis aries | place: New Zealand | reverse complement strand
TCACAGGCTCCGCGCCATCTCGCGCAGGATGAACAGCTTGTTGATGGCGTCCATCGGCGTCAGCGCGGTGACGTCCAGCTTCTGCAGCTCCTCGATGATCTCCGTCCGGCGGTAGTCGAACATGTCCACCTGCTCCGGCGCGTGGCTGGCGTCGTCGCCGGCGAGGATGTTCTGGGCGATGGAGCTCCCGTGCAGATCGGCGACCTCCAGCCGCGCCTGAATCTCGTGGGCGCGCACCAGCACCTCGCGGGGCACGCCGGCCAGCCGGGCCACGTGCACGCCGAAGGACTTGTCGGCGCCGCCGCGGACAATCCGGCGCAGGAAGATGACCTCCTCGCCGTGCTCGCGGACGGAGGAGCAGTAGTTCTTGACGCCCTCCAGCCGGCCCTCCAGCTCGGACAGCTCATGGTAATGGGTGGCGAAGAGCGTTTTTGCGCCGCACTTCTCCCGGTCGCACAGGTACTCGACCACGGCCCAGGCGATGGCAAGGCCGTCAAAGGTGCTGGTGCCCCGGCCGATCTCGTCCAGAATGACGAGGGAGCGGGATGTAGCGCTGCGCAGGATGTGGGCGGTCTCGGTCATCTCGACCATGAAGGTGCTCTGCCCGCTGGCCAGGTCGTCCGAGGCGCCGACGCGGGTGAAGATGCGGTCCACCAGCGGGATCACGGCCGAGGCCGCCGGCACGAAGCAGCCGATGTGGGCCATCAGCACGATCAGGGCCACCTGCCGCATATAGGTGCTCTTGCCGGCCATGTTGGGGCCGGTGATGATGAGCATGCGGTCGTCACCGTTGTTCATCAGGCAGTCGTTGGGCACAAAGCCCTCCTCCTGCACGGTCTGCTCCACGACGGGATGGCGGCCCTCCCGGATGTCCAGGGTGCCGTCCTCCGTCATCTGCGGGCGGACGTAATGGCAGCTGACCGCGGTCTGGGCAAAGGAGAGCAGGGCATCCAGCTCCTTGAGCGCGGACGCGGTGCGCTGGATGCGGGCGATCTCCCCGGCGATGCGGTCGCGAATCTCGCCGAAGAGCTGCAGCTCCAGCCGCACCGCCTGCTCCTGCGCGCCGATGATCTTCTGCTCCATCTCCTTGAGCTCGGGGGTGACGTAGCGCTCCGCGTTGGCCATCGTCTGGCGGCGGGTGTAGCGGTCGGGCACCATGCTCAGGTAGGATTTGGTCACCTCGATGTAATAGCCGAACACGCGGTTGAACTGCACGCGCAGGTTCTTGATGCCGGTGGCCTCCCGCTCGCGGGCCTCCAGCTGCACGATCCACTGCCGGCCGTGGGCGGCGGCGTCGCGGTATTCGTCCAGCAGGGCGGAATAGCCCGGCGCGATGATGCCGCCGTCAGTGATGACGATGGGCGCGTCCGGGTGAATGGCCCTCTCCAGCAGGGCGCGCAAGTCGTCCATGGGATCCAGCCGGCCGCGCAGCTCCCGCACGGCCTCGCACTTCGCGTCGGAGAGCAGGGCGGCGATGTCCGGCACCCGTCCCAGCGAGTGGCTCAGCGCCAGGCAGTCCCGGGCATTCAGGCTCCGGTAGGACACCTTGCTCAGCAGCCGCTCCATGTCGTAGACCTCGCGCAGGTTCTCCGCCAGCGTCATGGTCAGCACGTGCTGCTGCGCGAACTCCTCCACCGCGTCCAGGCGGCGGTTGATGTCCTGGAGCCGGAGCAGCGGCTGCTCCACCCAGCTGCGCAGCAGGCGGCTGCCCATCGCGGTGGAGGTCCGGTCCAGCAAGCCCAGCAGGGAACCCTTGCGGGCGCGGCTGCGGTAGCTCTCGGTCAGCTCCAGGTTGCGCCGGGTGTTCTGATCCAGCAGCATATGCGTCTCGCCCTGGTCGATCCTGAGGCCGGTGATGTGCTCCAGCGCGTTGAGCTGCGTCTCCTCCAGATAGCGCATCAGCGCGCCGCTGGCGCAGGCCGCGGTCCGGTGCTCGTCGTCCAGGCCGAGGGGCTGCAGGCTGCTCAGGTGAAAATGCCGCTGCAGCAGCTCCGCCGCCCCGGCGTACTGATACCAGCCGGCCGGCTTTTCGGCGGCGGTTTCCGGCTCCCGGCCCAGGGCGGCGCGCAGGCGCACCAGGTCGTTGGAGATGGTCTCGCTGGGATGAATGCGGGCGATCATATCGCCCAGCCGGGGCAGATCGTCGCCGCCCACCTCCCGGGCGAACCATTCGCCGGTGGACACATCCGCCCAGGACAGCCCCGCCCGGTTTGGCTGAAAGCACACGGACAGCAGGTAGCGGTTGCTGTGCTCATCCAGCATGGCGGGATCGTTCACCGTGCCGGGCGTGTAGACGCGGATGACGCCCCGGTCCACCAGCCCCTTGGCCTGGGCCGGATCCTCCAGCTGCTCGCACAGGGCCACCTTGTAGCCTTTCTCGATGAGCCGCTGCACATAGCCCTGCACCGCGTGGTGGGGCACGCCGCACATCGGGGCCCGGGTTTCCAGCCCGCAGTCGCGGCCCGTCAGGGTCAGCTCCAGCTCCCGTGAGGCCGTCACCGCGTCGTCAAAGAACATCTCGTAAAAGTCGCCCAGCCGGTAAAACAGCAGGCAGTCCGGATACTTTTCCTTCAGGCTCAGGTAGTGCTGCATCATCGGTGTCAGCGCAGCCATGTCCCTGCCCCCTTTGCTCATGATTTCCTGCCGCAGCCCGCACAGCCGGCGCAGCCGCCGCTGCCCGAAGGCGCCTCGCCCTCGCGGCCCGCACCGACCTCCTCCAGCAGCACCTGGTTGACGCTCTCCAGCATGTCGTCAAAGTTCTGCCGGCACGTCCGCAGCCGGCGGATCAGATCATTGTCATCCACCTCGCGCTGCAGGGCCTGGAATGCCCGGAGCTGTGCGGCGGCGTCCGGGGCGGCCTCCCGCAGGGCCTGCCGGGCCGCGCGGCCGGTCTCCTCCCAGCGCGCGAGCAGGCCGCTGGCCTCCGGGTCGGCGTCCACCGCGGCGCGGGCGGCCTTCAGGGCGCTGTATACGTCGCTGGCGGCGATAGCCTCGGCCAGCTCCTGCGCCTTGCGCATCACCTGAATCATTCGCGTCCGCCTCCGTCCAGCCGCTCCGCGGTCAGCGTGTTGTTCTTGAGGCCCGTCACCCGCACCGGAATGATGCGGCCGATGTCCGCCGCGCCGCCGGGCAGGGTGATGGACAGGCCGTGCCGTCCCTTGCCGGAGACAGCCTCCGCGCTGCGGCGGGACAGGTTCTCCACGAGAACCTCCTCCTCCGCGCCGAGGAAGCGCCGCATCCGCTGCTGCTGGCACTCGTCCTGCACCCGGATCAGCCGCTCGATGCGCTCCGTGGCGACGGCCGGGTCGATCTGGCCGGGCATTTTCGCCGCGGGCGTCCCGACGCGCGGGGAATAGATGAAGGTAAAGGCCGAATCGTAGCCGACCTCCCGCACGAGGGACAGCGTGTCCCCGAACTGCTCCTCCGTCTCCCCCGGGAAGGCGACGATGATGTCCGTGGTCAGGCCGATGCCCGGCACCGCGGCGCGCAGGGCCCGCACCCGGTCGAGGTAGCGGGCGCGGTCGTAGTGGCGGTTCATGCGGCGGAGAATCTCATCGGAGCCGGACTGCACCGGCAGATGAAACTGGGGCAGCACATGGCGGCTCGTCCCCATCACGTCGATCAGCCGGTCCGACAGATCCTTCGGGTGCGAGGTCATGAAGCGGATCCGCGGGATGCCCAGGCCGTCCAGCTGCCGCAGCAGCTCCGCGAAATCCGGGCCGTCCCCGGCGTCGCGGCCGTAGCTGTTCACGTTCTGGCCCAGCAGCATGATCTCCTGCACCCCGCCGTGGGCCAGCTTCTCCGCCTCCCGCAGGATGTCCTCCGCCCGGCGGCTGCGCTCCCGCCCGCGCACATAGGGCACGATGCAGAAGGAGCAGAAGTTGTTGCAGCCGTACATGATGTTGATGTAGGCGGCCTCGGCGCGCAGGCGGCACACGGGCAGGTTCTCCGCCAGGGTGTTGCGCGCGTCGATCTCCAGCACGGTGTCCTCCGCGTGCAGCATCCGCCAGAACAGCTCCGGGAAGCGGTACAGATTCGCCGTGCCAAAGGCCAGGTTGACAAAGCGGTACTGCCCCAGGATGCGCTCCGCCATGCCCGGCTCCTGGATCATGCAGCCGCAGACGGCGATCTTCAGCGCCGGATTGCGCTTGCGCACCTCCTTCAGCCAGGTGACGTTGCCCAGCGCGCGGCGCTCGGCGTTGTCGCGGACGCAGCAGGTGTTGAAGATGACGAAATCGGCCGCGTCCCGCTCCGCCGCCTCGGTGAGGCCCATCTCCCGCAGCATGCCGGCGATGGTCTCGCTGTCGTGGGCGTTCATCTGGCAGCCGTAGGTGACGACGAAATAGGTCTGCGGGCGATCGGCCAGGGCGCGGACATCGGCCATATAGCGCCGCTGCTCCGCCATTTCCTCCTGGCTGACCGGCCAGACGTTCGGATTGCTCAATGCTTGCCTCCTGTATTCCGGCTCACGCCTTTGCTTCCTCGCCCTCCCGCAGGGAGCGGGCGGTGCGCTTGCGGGTCATCTCGACCAGGCCCAGGTGCGTGAAGCCATGGATCACGGTTTTGACACGGTCCGCCGCGCAGGCCTCTGCCAGGGCGTCCAGCACCCGCTGGCGGTCGCGCTCCTCCTCCATGTCGATCATGTCGATGAGGATGATGCCGCCGATGTTCCGCAGCCGCAGCTGGCGGGCGATCTCCTCCGCGGCCTCCAGGTTCGTGCCGAGCTGGTTGGTGCGGGAGGAGCCGGCGGTGGACTTGGCGGTGTTCACGTCGATGACGGTGCAGGCCTCGCAGCAGTCGATGACCAGATTGCCGCCGCTGCGCAGCCATACGCGCCGCTGCCGCGCCTTGTCGCGCTGGGCGGCGATCTCCGGGGGCAGCTGCGCGTCCTCCGGCAGCACCTCCACAGGGCAGCGTCCCCGAAGCCTCTCCGCGGCGGCGGCATCGGTGGTTTTCAGCGTGCAGCCGCCCCGTGGCAGGTAGTCGTCCAGCAGCTGCTCCAGCAGGGAGCGGGGGCGGAAGACCATGGACGGGGCGTGGGCCGTCGGCGCGGCGGCGCGCACGGCGTCCGCGGAGGCCCGCAGGCGGCTGATCTCCGCGGCGATGTCCGCCTCCTCCGCGCGCAGGGCGCCGGAGCGCAGCACCAGGCCGAACTGGCCGCCGCTGAGCCGTTCGCCCAGCTGCCGCAGGCTGCGCCGCTGCGCCTCCGCCTGCACGCGGCTGCTGACGCCGATATAGCGGTTGAAGGGCATGAAGATCACATACTCGCCGCAGAAGGTGATGTCGCGGGTCAGGTAGGCGCCCTTCTCCCCGCGGGCCTCGCGCTTGACCTGCACCAGCACCCGGTCGCCGTCCCGCAGCGGGCTCTGCTGAAAGCTCTTGCTGCTCTCCGCGAAGGGAAGGAAGCCGTTCTTCTCCTGGCCGATGTCCACAAAGGCCGCGCTCAGCGACGGCATCACGCGCACGACGCGCCCCAGCCAGACCGCCTCGCTCAGGCCGCTCTCCTCCGTGTCGGTCAGGTATTCGCACAGTGTGCCGTCCTCGGTGACGGCGATCTCCCGCCCGACGGCCGTGATCTCACGCATGGTACAGCACCTCCAGCGGCCGCAGCTCCCCGGCCTCGTCCCGGCCCAGCAGGCCCTTGCGGACGATGCGGCAGCGCGGCTTTTCGATCCCCGCGGCGGCGGACAGGGCGTTCAGCAGCATGTCCGGCTTGCAGGCCTCCCGCTCGGAGAGGGTCAGCACGGCGTGCATGGTGCCGTCCTCCACGCGCAGGGAGAGGATCAGCGGGCGGATGTCGCAGGGCTTCACGCCGCTCTTCGTCTTGCGGTCGGTGATGATCTCCGCCTGGGCCAGCATTCCCGGCAGGGCGGCGAGCAGGGCGTCGGCGCGCTCCAGCGGGGTGATTTCATATTCGGCGGCCTGCACCGCGGCCATCAGCGCGGGGGCCTTGTCGGGCATGGGCCAGGCGGCGATCACCGGCATCTCCGGCGGCAGGGCGGTGCGCATGGCGGCGAGGAAGTCCTCCGGCGTCCGCTCCTCGGACAGGGTGACCTCCATCAGCTCCCGCTCCCCGATGATGCCCACGGACAGCGGCGAGGCGAAGGTCAGCAGCATGTGCGGGTTGAAGCCGTTGCTGTAGCTGACCGGCACGCCGGAGCGGCGCAGGGCGCGCTGCATGGCCCGCATGATGTCCAGATGGCCGATGTGCCGCAGCCGCTCGGTCTTCTCAAACAGCACCAGCATTCGCATAGCTGCACACTCCCTTCCACCGCTGCAGTCCGCAGCCGTTGCAGCCCTCGCGGCAGTCCCGCGTGGTGATGGCCGCCTGGGCCTTCTCCCACTCATGCCAGAGGAAGGCGCGGGTCACGCCGCTGTCGATGACCTCCCAGGGCAGCAGCTCGTCCTTCCCGCGGCGGCGGTGGGCGTACCAGGCCGGATCCAGCCCGCACTCGGTGAAGGCCTCCATCCAGGTGTCGTATTTGAACAGCTCCGTCCAGCCGTCCAGCATGCAGCCCTTCTCCCAGGCGCGCAGCAGCACGGCGCCCAGCCGGCGGTCGCCCCGGGCGAAGCAGGCCTCGAGGCGGCTCAGGCTGCTCTCGTGGTAATTGAAGGTGACGCCCTTCACACCGCGGAACTTCTCCCGCAGGTAGGCCTGCTTCTCCAGCAGGGTCTCCCGGGTGTCCTGGGGCTCCCACTGGAAGGGGGTCACCGGCTTGGGCACGAAGCTGGACGCGCTGACCGTGACGCGCAGGCCCTTGGCGCGCTTGTCCCGCGGCACGGAGAAATAGCAGGCGACCACCTTGCGCGCCAGGTCGACGATGCCGTCCAGGTCCTCATAGGTCTCCGTCGGCAGGCCGATCATGAAATACAGCTTCACGCTGCTCCAGCCGCCCTGAAAGGCGTCGGTGACCTTGCCGATCAGGTCCTCCTCGGTGACGCCCTTGTTGATGACGTCCCGCAGGCGCTGGGTGCCGGCCTCCGGGGCGAAGGTCAGGCTGGTCTTGCGCTCCTTCTGGGTCTCCTCCAGCGACTCCTTCAGCACGCTGTCCAGCCGCAGGGAGGGCAGCGAGATGGAGACGCGCTCCTGCTTCAGCCGCTTCATCAGCGCGCGGATCAGCTCGGCCAGGCAGGTGTAGTCGCCGCTGGACAGGCTGGACAGGCTCATCTCCTCGTAGCCGGTGGCCTTCTCCAGCGAGGCGGCCAGCTGCACCAGGCGGTCGAGGGAGCGCTCCCGCACGGGGCGGTAGAGCATGCCGGCCTGGCAGAAGCGGCAGCCGCGGGTGCAGCCGCGCATGATCTCCAGCATGATGCGGTCGTGGACGATCTCCGTGTACGGCACGGGAATCTCCGTGGGATAGTAGGCGTTGTCCAGATCGGTGACGACGCACTTGGCCACGCGCGCCGGGGCGGCGGGATCGTTCGGCGTGATGGCCGCCACGGTGCCGTCCTCATGATAGGTGACGTCATACAGGGCGGGCACGTAGACGCCGCGAATCCTCGCCAGCGCGCGCAGGCACTCGGCGCGCGGGGCCCCGCTGCGCTTCCACGCGCGCACGGCGTCCACCACCTCCAGCGTGACCTCCTCGCCGTCGCCGATCATGAAGGCGTCGATGAAGTCGCACAGGGGCTCCGGGTTGAAGGCGCAGGGCCCGCCCGCCACGACGATGGGCTCGTCCCGCTCCCGGTCGCAGCTGCGCAGGTGCACGCGGCCCAGATCCATCATCGCCAGGATGTTGGTATAGCTCATCTCGTACTGCAGGGTGAAGCCGATCATGTCAAAGTCGCACAGGGCGCGGCGGCTCTCGGTGGAGAACAGCGGAATGTCCTCCTCCCGCATCAGCGCGAGCATGTCGGTCCACGGCATAAAAAAGCGCTCACACACGCTGTCCGCCTGCGCGTTGACCAGCCCGTAGAGGATCTTCATGCCCAGGTGGGACATGCCGACCTCGTAGGTGTCCGGGAAACAGAAGCCATAGTGAAAGGACACGCTGTCCCAGTCCTTGTGGACGGCGTTCATCTCGCCGCCGGTGTAGCGCGGCGCCTTCTGCACCCGCTCCAGCAGGCGCTCGATGCGGCTGGAATCATTCTCCAATGCGATACCTCCCCGCGCGCGTCCATGACAGACCGCGCCAAATATAAATGTACCATTTTCCGCGGAAATGGTCAACTGAAAAATGCGCAGCGCAGACGGGGCTTCAAGGAAGCAATCGGGAGCGGCAGACCGGCAGGGGGCAGGCTCCTCGGATCGGGCCTGTTCCGGGAAGGCCAGCCGGAATCGCCCCACGAAAAAACCCGGCAGGAGACTGCTCCCCTGCCGGGCGTGCCGGAGTTACTCGGCGGTGCCGTAGACGCTGTAGAACACAGCCATCGCGTCGTCATAGTACTGACGGCCGGCGGTGTTCAGGGTGTCGGTGTAGTCGTAGGGATCGATCGCGCCGGCGGAAATCGCGGCCTCGATGCCGGTGTTGCCAGCATAGTCAGAGCCGTGATAGTAGTCGGTGATGAAGGTGTTGAAGCCGGGGATCGTGCGGCCGCCGAAGGTCACGGGGTTTTCGATGGCGGCGAAGAAGCCGGCCCAGTCATCCCAGTACACATTGCCGTTGGCGTCGGTCAGAGCGGGCATGATCGCGGCCATCGCGGCGTTGACTTCCTCGTCCTGGATCATGGGCAGGGAGCCCGGCACACGGTAGATGGGATTGCCCGCTTCGTTGGTCAGGATCGGGTACTGCTGCGCGCGCACCAGCCAGCCATCCTTGCCCCAGGTCATGAACTTGGCGACCTCATAGGCCTCGCGGGGATGCTCGCAGGTGGGAGACAGGGAGACCATGTCCAGCCAGGAGAACTGGCCGCCGTTTTCCGTGTCCTCGCCAATGGGGGAATTGTAGGGAACCATCTTCAAGCCGCGCTCCAGGGCAGCGGGCTGGGTGTAGATGTTGTTCAGGGTCCAGTAGGCGTCCATCTGGATGGCGATGTGACCGGACTCGCCGGGCCACAGGTCGTCCGGCACCACGGCCAGATAGGCGTCGGAGCCCTGGATGGCCTGATAGCCCAGACGGGCATATTCGAACTGCTTCTCAACCATCTCGACCCAGCCGGACTCGAAGTGGTAGCCCTCGCCGTCCCAGCCGAACTCGCCGGTGACGTTGTCCGTCAGGGCGATGGGGCCCAGGGTGACGGGGCCCATGAAGTAGTTGTAGGACCAGATGCCCTGAGAGGCGTCGGTCATGGTCTCAATCAGGTTCAGCAGGTCTTCCCAGTGCCAGTCCTGAGCGGGCATTTCACGGTTCAGCTTCTCGAACACAGCCTGATCCAGGTAGATGATCGCGGGCAGGTTCTCGCCGGCCATGAAGTAGCAGCGCTTGCCGTCCACATAGCCCACGCGGCGCAGGGAGGGATACAGCTTGGTCTGGGCTTCCTCATCGTTCTCGATGTAGGGGGTGATGTCCAGCATCATCTTGTTGGCCAGCAGGGGATCCAGGTCCAGCCAGAAGTAGACGTCCGGCAGGTTGTTTTCTGCCGCCAGGTTGATCAGCGTGCCCGTGCAGTCCGCCGTGGTAGTCTGGATGATTTCCACGGTGATGTTGGGATGCAGCTCATGGAAGGCGTCCGCCAGCGCCTGGGTCAGCTCGAAGTCGTCCCAGGTCATGAAGGTGATGGTGATCTCGTCGGTCGTGTTCAGCTCGGGCATCCCGGCTGTTTCGGCCGCGGCGCAGGAGCAGATGGACAGCGCCATCGCCAGAGTGAGGATCAGGGACAGGATCTTGCGCATGATGGGTTCCTCCTTTTCATATTGATCAAAGGAATCTTCCTTTGATTTCTCATCACTCGCCGGTGATGCCGGCGCGGTCGACGCTCTCCACAAAGCGCTTCTGCAGGAAGAAGTACATAATCATCAGCGGGGCGATGGAGAGCATGGTGCCCGCCATGCGGATGGCGTCGTTCAGCTTGTTGGTGGATGTGACGGAGGAGGCGCGCGCGTCGAAGGTTGAGTTGTACGAATCCTCGAAGCGCTGCAGCTCCAGCATCAGCGTGGTCAGGCCCGTGCTGCGCGTCGTGCCATAGCCCAGGTACATGCGCACCAGGTAGGTCTCATTCCAGTACCACACGAAGGAGAACAGCGTCACCACCACGATGGCCGCGGCGGAGAGCGGGATGGCGATGCCGAAGTAGGCCTTCAGGTGGCCTGCGCCGTCGATCTCCGCGGCCTCCACCAGGGATTGCGGAATCTGGCGGTGGAAGTTGAAGAAGATCAGGATGCACAGCACGCTCTTGAAGCCCTGCCCCAGAATGGCCGTCAGCAGGAAGGGCCGGATCGAGCCGTCCACCAGCTTCAGCCGGGAGAAGAGCAGGTAGTTCGGCAGGGCGGTTGTCTGGGTCGGCAGCAGGAAGGACAGGATCAGCACGCCCATCCAGAACTTCTTCAGCGGGAAGTTGTACCGCGCCAGGCCGTAGCCCACCATGGAGCAGATGAACACCTGGCACAGGGTCGGCACGGCGGCCAGGTACAGGTTCTTCGCCAGCGAATTCCAGTAGTCCATCGTGGCGATGGCGTCGCTGTAATTCTTCAGCGTCACCGTGGAGGGAATCCACTTGGCCGAGGCGTCCAGCAGGTCGCTCTTCTCCATGAAGGAGCGGGACAGCATGTACAGAATCGGGTACATGTAGATGAAGGCGATGGTGATCAGCAGGACATAGACCACAATGCTCATCAGCACGCCGCGCTTCTCGGTGGAGCCGAGCATCAGCTTCCGGAAGCGGTCGCGGCGGGCCTCGCGCGTTTCAGCCGTTTTCGCTTTCATTTCGCTGCCCTCCCCTCACGACGCTGCCGCTGCCGGCGATGGCGGGCGTTCTTCGCCTGCAGCTTCGCCAGCGTCTTGGCGGCTTCCACATCGCGGCGGTAGACGGCTTCATCCTGATGCTTCGGCTCCTTCTCCCGCAGCAGCAGGAAGGCAATCAGCAGGATCACGCCGACGATCAGCGTGTAGATCCAGCTCATGGCCGCGCCGTAGGAATAGCCCTTGGTCGCCGCATAGGTCACGGAGTAGATGAGTTCGATGATCTCGTTGGTGCCGCCGGTGGCCAGGGTGACGATCGTGTAGATCGAGTTCAGCAGGATCATCGGGCGCACCGTCGGCAGGGTGATCTTCCAGAAGGATTCCCAGCCCGAGGCGCCGTCGATCTTCGCGGCCTCATAGAGCGTGGAGGGCACCTTCTGCAGTCCGGCGAGGAAGATCAGGATCTGGATGCCGGAGTTCCACAGGATCAGGATCAGCTGGGAGAACAGGTTGTTGATCGGCTCATAGATGAATTCCGGCAATCCGGAGAGCACCGTCAGCAGCGTGTTCTGGCTGACCATGGGCACGGAGGCGACGCCCTGGGCGGTCAGCTGGCTCATCACCGGGCCCGTCGCGATGATCACCGGCAGGAAGAAGATCATGCGGAAGAAGGACCGCGCGCGGATCTTCGAATTCAGCAGCAGGGCGATGATCAGCGAGAAGGCGATGATGATGGGCAGCTGCAGCACCAGGCCGATGGCGAAGTTGGCCAGCGTCACCGGGAAGTTGATCTCCTTGACGAAGACCGAGGCGAAGTTGTCGAAGGGGTTGGCCAGCGGCTGCAGCTGGATGCCGCCGGAGAGCAGCAGGTTGTAGAAGGAGAACTGCAGCGACTGCACCATGGCATAGAGGAAGAAGATGCTCACACCCACCACCCAGGGAAGGATGAACAAATATCCCCATCCCCATTCCTTCAGCCGGCGTTTCGTCAGCTTCGGCCTGTAGGTCGTTTTCTTTGCCATCTCACTCCACCACCTTATACGAGAGCGCGTCCAGCGCGACACCGTCCATCTCCGCCGCCGTCTCGCCGAAGTTCACGTACACCACCGTGCCGCCGGACCAGGTGACCTTCGTCACGTCGCCGCTCATCTGATGGTTCACGATGCTCTGGCCGTCGGTCAGCCGGTGCACCTCCGCCAGATCGCGGTACCAGGTGAGGATGGTGTCCCGGTACAGCTCGAAGCTGGAGGAGTAAATGTCGCTGGAGTTGGTGTTCTGCAGCTTGATGGGATCCTCCATCGTCAGCAGGAAGCAGGGGCGGGTGCCCTGTTCCACCAGCTGCAGGAAGAAGTGGCGCGTGTTCGCCTGGAAGTTGACATACTCGGCGTAGGCCGGCATCCTGCCCGACAGGGCGATGGCCAGCAGCGGCACCTCGCGGTCGGTATACGTGTAGGAGGAGCCGGCGACCGGCACATCGGAGATGGCGTGCGCCTCCGGCCACAGGTAGGCGTTGGGCGCCTGGAGCGTGGTGCGCACCTGGGAAGCGGCGGTCTGCACCAGCTCCCGGTAGATGCCCATCAGCACGCTCGAATCCTGATACCTGCTCTTGTAGTAGTAGTCGCTCATCAGGCTGGTGATGCCCTTCAGGGACACGCCGGCCCCGGCCTTGGCCATGGCGGGCAGGGTGTTCCGGGCGATCTCCAGGGAGCGCTCGGGCGTCAGATACTGCATCGTGCTGTAGACGCTGCCGAAGGTGCCGCGGCTCCAGGTTTCGGAGGTGATCTTCTTGAAGGCGGAATAGGTCAGCGCCGGGTGCGTCTC
>OCTW011360098.1_pt1 | contig 12599 bp, 11 predicted proteins | sample 1539671 | NCBI WGS metagenome assembly OCTW01 (sample SAMN02144230, study PRJEB22623) | gut metagenome | biome: sheep rumen | host: Ovis aries | place: New Zealand | reverse complement strand
CAGGACTAAAACCAAAGAATTAGAAAAAATATATCCGAAAGTTATAAAACAGTACTTGCTGTATTGGACCGTACCCTATCGGATATATTTTTTTAGATGTTGATAATTACGAAACAAGGATGTACTATATATACGTCGGTATACCGACTTATGTTTATGCTTAAATTATTATTAGAAGAAAAAAACTTATCACTATATAGGCTTGAAAAAGAAAGCCATATTTCTCATGCAACAATTTCTGATTTGTATAACGAAAAATCCGATGTTAGAAAGTGCAGTGCTGAATTGATATTTAAAATAGCAAACACTCTTAATATGGATATGTCAGAATTATATTCCTATCTCACGTATTCAAATTTGAATCTTATCGCGTATAATCGCGATTTTGATCTTTTTAAAAGCAATATTTGTCAGGAATTAAAAAATATTGGTGATAAGGAATTCTTAAAGAAATATTTAACAAACAATTATATTGATGAACTCTATTCTAACAAGAAATACTGCGAATCTTTGTATTTGTTGTCGCTTGTTGATTATTTATGTAAGGAAAACAAGTTGCCGGTTGCAAACAAATATCGACAATTAAGAAGAATTAAAATGAATAAACTTTTTGTTCCTGAAAGCATTTATTTATTGCTGAAATATAACAACATTAAAATTACTAAAGTGCTAAAAGAAGCAATTCCAACTTTTCTTGAACATAACATCGTGGAGGCTGAGTTATCTAATGTCTACTAATAAAATTGATAAAGAAGGCCTTGAATTATACTTAAAGGAGTTGGCCAAAATATTAAAAAAGAAATCAGGCGGAGATGCAAGCTGCGAGATTGTTATTGTCGGTGGTGCGTCTATTGTTTTGAATTATTCATTTAGATTATCAACAATGGACATTGATTGCACTGATAATAGTGGAATTCTTATGAATGATGTTATTGGAGAAATAGCTAAAAAATATAATCTCTCTAGCAATTGGATTAATACCGATTTTATAAAAACAAAATCATATAGCAAAAAACTAAATCTTTATTCTCAATTTTACAAATCTTTTTCTAATGGCACTCTTAATGTTAGAACAATTAAAGATGAGTATTTGATTGCAATGAAACTGGTTTCGGCAAGAAAATACAAAAACGATTATTCGGATATTTATGGAATAGTTAATGAGCTGCGTAAAAATAAAAAAGAAATAACTATTGAACTAGTTGAAAACGCTGCCATTAATTTGTATGGTTCATTAGATTGCGTTAATAAAGAAGCATATGGGTTTTTAAAATCTATCCTAAGTGATTCAGGTGTTGAATTGTATGATAGTATTAGAAAACAAGAAGAAAAGAATTTAAACGAAATAAAACAAGTAAATGACAAAAATATTAATGATGACGACATTAATTACATATTAGATGCAATAAACAATCTTTGATTTGAATACACAGATCAACTTGTTCCTTTTTGGAACATGATCAAAATAAGTAACGCTATTGTTCAATTTAGAAAAAGAAATGTGCGGAAAACGCACTTTCCTTAACTTATCACTTATTAGTTAACATCCGAGGAATCCTCGGTAGTCAAAATATAACAATTCAAATTGTGCTGAAAGCGCACTTGTTGATCAATAGCCTTTATCCATTTTTGCATAAAAAAGCAAGAATAATCACTAACCTCTTGAAATTATATTCAAGGGGTTATATCTTTTTTTACATAAGATTATGGCAAAACAACCTTTTAATAATCAAAAATATTTGAAGATCCAAAGAGAAGCGATTTTAAATAGAATCGCAAAATTTGGAGATAAGCTTTACCTTGAATTTGGGGGAAAGCTTTTTGATGACTATCATGCGAGTAGAGTCCTCCCTGGATTTAAAAGCGATTCCAAGCTTCAAATGTTGTTAGGCATTAAAGACAAGGTTGAAGTTGTTATTGTTGTTAACGCGAACGATATCTCCTCTAACAAGGTTAGAAATGATACATTAATCACTTATCAAGAAGAAGTTGAAAGACTAATTGATACTTATCGAGAAGTCGGTTTAACCGTTAATAGTGTTGTTGTTTCTTTCTACGAAAGTGGAGTTTCTGTTGATAACTTTATTAAGAAACTTGAGAATAACGGATTAGCAGTGTATCACCATTACAAAATTAATGGCTATCCACATGACATCCCACTTATCCTTTCTGATGAAGGATTAGGAAAAAACGAATATGTTAAGACCTCTAAACCATTAGTAGTGGTAACTGCTCCTGGACCAGGAAGTGGAAAGATGGCGACCTGTTTATCTCAGCTTTATCATGAAAATAAGAATGGTGTAAGAGCAGGATACGCTAAATATGAAACATTCCCAGTGTGGAATTTACCTCTATCTCATCCAGTTAATCTTGCTTATGAAGCGGCGACTGTCGATTTAGCGGATGTTAATATGATTGACCCATTCCATCTTGAAAAATATGGAGTAACCGCAGTCAATTATAATCGTGATATCGAAGTTTTCCCGCTTTTAAAGAATATCTTTGAACATATTTATGGAGAATCTCCATATTATTCCCCAACTGATATGGGCGTTAATATGGTTGGATTTGCGATTGATGATGAAGATAAAGTTAATAAGGCGTGCTATCGAGAAATCGTTAGAAGATATTATCAAACTGAAAAGAATGTCTACCTAGGTAGATTTAAAGATGAAACCATCAATAAGATGGATATGCTCATCAATAAAGCTGGTGTTCCTATCACCGCTAGAAAAAGTGTCGCTGCTTGTATGAAAGTCGCAGATCGTACAGGTGAGCCTAGTGTAGCGATTGAACTTCCTAACGGAAAGATCATCACCGGCCATAGAAGTGCCCTTTTCGGAGCGTGTGCTGCAGCGTTATTAAACACTCTTAAGCATTTAGCGAAGATTGATAAAGACATGTTCTTACTTATGCCATTCATTCTTGACCCAATCAAAGACTTGAAGATGAATTTCTTACATCGTAGTAATACACGTTTAAGAGCAGAAGAAGTTCTCCTTGTCTTATCCATCCAATCAAAGACCAATCCACTTGCGGAAGCTGCCTTAAAGCAAATTCCAAAACTCGTTGGTAGTGAAGCACATAGTTCGACAATTCTTTCAGAAGTTGATCTTGGCACTCTTACAAGATTAGGCATCAGAGTGACAGAAGAGCCGATTTCCTACAAGAAAAAGCTATACACAAACAATCAATAGACCTCATCCAATCGAGGTCTTTTTTTGTCGACTTAAATATATTGTTGTTGCTTTATCAATAAATTGATACAATATGTTTGTTAATCCAAACGGGGAGTAGCGAATCTATGAATTCGTCAACACGATAGTATAACTATCCGGATCATAGACCGTGAAGGAGCAAGACCTTTGTATTACTTACCGAAGGAGTTTTTATATGGAAGAATTAAAAGACAAACAATTTGAGACTCTTAAAGAGTCGGAAGTTTTAGCTTTGCTTGAGACTGATCCTGAAAACGGACTTAGTTCTCAAGAAGCTCAAGATAGATTAAATAGATTTGGACCAAACAAGCTTCAAGAAGAGAAAAAGAAATCGTGGATTAGAATTTTCTTTGAACAAATGGCTAACCCAATGATTTATGTTCTTTTTGGTGCGGTGGCAATTACTATCGGTGTTTCAATTTATGAAACAATTAAACATGGTTCATTTGATTTCTTAAATGTTGGTGACTGGCCAGATATCATTATCATTTTAGCGGTTATCATTCTTAACTCGATTATTGGTACAGTTCAAGAGATCAAAGCTCAAACTTCTTTAGAAGCTTTAAAACAATTATCTTCTCCAGAAACCACCGTTATTAGAGATGGAAAGAGATTTAAAGTTAAATCTAGTGAATTAGTTATTGGTGATATCGTTGTTCTTGAAGAAGGAGATACTATTGGCGCTGACCTTAGATTAATTGAGGCTGTTAACTTAAAATGTGATGAATCTTCTTTAACTGGTGAATCTGTTCCAGTTGAAAAAGATAGTAGTGTGACTTTCTCTGAAAGCGTCGCTATCGGAGATAGAGTCAATATGGCATATATGTCTACACCTGTCAGTTATGGACGTGGTAAAGGTGTTGTTACCGGAACTGGTATGAAAACCGAAATCGGTAAGATTGCTAAAGCCCTAGACACTGAAGAAGAGGAAGAAACTCCATTACAAAAAGTTTTATCCAAATTAAGTAAATTCTTAGGTTTATTAACTTTAGGTATTGTTATTGCGGTTTTAGTTATTGAAGTGATTTGGATTATTGGTAGAAATAATGCATCAAATATCGATAAATGGATTGATGCCGTTCTTGAATCAATCGCTTTAGCGGTTGCCGCCATTCCTGAAGGTTTAGCCGCAGTTGTGACAATCGTTCTTTCTATCGGTGTTCAAAAGATGGTTAAGGTTAACACAATCGTTAAGAAGCTTCCTTCTGTTGAAACCTTAGGAGCGGTCTCTGTTGTTTGCTCTGATAAAACAGGTACATTAACTCAAAACAAGATGACTGTTTTAGAAGCCTATGTTGATGGACAATATTTCAAAAGAGAAGAATTCTCTAAAGATCATAAAAATGAAGACCTCAAGCTTTTAGCAAAAGGTATGTCACTTTGCTCTAACGCAACAGTGGACGAAGGCTTATTTGGTGATCCAACTGAAATTGCTTTAGTGGTTCTCGCTAACGACTTCGAAATGCACAAAAAAGATTTAGAGGCTGTAACCCCAAGAATTGATGAATTACCATTTGATTCCGTAAGAAAAATGATGTCCACAAAGCATCAAGAGGATGGTAAAACCATTACTTACACCAAAGGTGCTCTTGATTCTGTTTTAGCAAATACCACACATATTTTAGAAAACGGAAAAGAAAGAAAGATCACTGAAGAAGATGTGAAACGCATCTATGAAGTTAATAGTGAATTCTCCTTTAGAGCGTTACGTGTCCTTGCTCTTTCTTACAATAGAAAAGACAAGATTGATGAAAAAGATTTAGTCTTCGTTGGTTTAGTGGCGATGATTGACCCTGCTCGACCAGAAGCTAAACCTGCGGTTCAAAAATTTAAAGACGCTGGCATTACCACAATTATGATTACCGGCGACCATAAAGATACCGCTTTTGCAATTGCAAAAGAATTAGGTATTGCTGAGACCATTGACCAATGTGTAATGGGTAAAGAAATTGATAACTTATCTGAAGAAGAACTTCAAGAACTCGTTAAACATGTTAGAGTGTTTGCTCGTGTCTCTCCTGAAAATAAGACCAGTATTGTTAAAGCCTTTAAGGCAAATGGCAATATTTGCGCAATGACAGGTGATGGAGTTAACGATGCACCAAGCTTAAAAGCTGCTGATATTGGTATTGCTATGGGTATTACCGGTACTGATGTTGCTAAAGGGGCGGCAGATATGGTTCTTGCTGATGATAACTTTGCTTCTATTGAAAAAGCAGTGGAAGAAGGCCGCGGAATCTTCGCTAACATTAAGAAAACCATTATCTTCCTTCTTTCAAGTAATATCGCTGAAGTGCTCGTCATGTTCTTCATCATCCTTGTTGGCTTTGAGACTCCATTCATCGCTATTCACTTATTATGGATTAACTTGATTACTGACTCCTTACCAGCGATTGCCCTTGGTATGGATCCAAAAGATAAGGGAATCATGAAAGAGAAGCCACGTAATCCAAATGAAACCATCTTCGCTCATGGTGGACTTAGAGATACGATTATGCATGGTTCATTTATTACCATTGCTGTCATTATCGCTTATTTAAGTGCCTTCTGGCTTAATGGAATTACTGATTATAATGCGATTGCACATATTACTGATACAAATAAAGCAGTACTATTACAAGCACAAACAATGTCATTTACCGCTTTAGGATTTGCTGAACTTATCCATATGGTGTGTATGAGTTCAGTAGAACATAGCGCCTTTAAAGTCTTTGGAAACAAGAACTGGATGATGTTATTAGCGTTTGTTCTTGGAGCAGGATTACAATTCTTCGTCGTCCTTACTCCTGGAGTGCAAGATGTATTTAAGACCTCCTCACTTGATTGGCATGAATGGCTCATTACCGCTGCAGCAGCGTTTGTCCCACTTGTGGCTCATGAAATTGAAGTTTTGATTAAACACATCATTCGTAAAAAGAACTCCAAATAGATAAACTATTTATATTGCGAGAATAATTCTTGATTTGGGTCATTAAATCAGTTATATTATTTCTCGCTAGTTGGTCCCTTAGCTCAGCTGGTAGAGCAACTGACTCTTAATCAGTGGGTCAAAGGTTCGAATCCTTTAGGGATCACCAGTTTAGAAAAAACCGCCATTAGAAATAGTGGCGTTTTTATTTGAAATAAAAAGCATATATCTTTATAATTATGTTGCTCTAAGGAGGATAATGCGATGCTAATTGATGAATTAAAAGCAGCAAATATTAATGCGATGAAAGCTAGAGACAACACTGCTAGAGCGGTTCTCTCTGTTGTTCTTACTAGATATAAACTTCAAGAAGTTGAATTAAAATCTCAAGGAAAAGAAATCGGTGATAAAGAATTACTTTCCATCATTCAAAAAGTTCTTAAAGAACTTGCTGATGAAAAAGAAGGATATTTAAAAGTTAATAACCAAGAAAGAGCGGATAATGTTGCTCGTCAAGAAGAAGTCTTGTCTCAATATTTACCAAAACAATTAAGTGAACAAGAAATTAGAGACATCATTAATTCTTTAGAAGATAAAAGTGTTCCTTCAGTAATGAAACACTTCAAGATGAATTATGCAGGTTCTGTTGACATGTCTCTTGTCAACACTGTCCTTCGTAGTTTATAATCATATCTCGGTGAAAATCTTCACCAAGAGTGATAGGGGTATCGTACAACGGCAGTACAGCGGTCTCCAAAACCGTTAATGTGGGTTCGATTCCTACTACCCCTGCCAAACTATATGAAAATGCTCCCTAAATTCATAAAAGGGAGCTTTTGTTATGTTAAATTCAAGTGCCCAAAATGCGGTCATAAGTGGGATCAATACTTCATAAATAATAAAAGTTTGATGCTTATATGAATGAAAACGCCGATAACAAAGTAGGCGTTTTTTGTTATTTATTACTATTGATTTCTTCTTCCAACTCTTCAATCGTAGATAGCGAATTATTTGGCTTGTTTTTGAAGGAATTAATAATAATCGTATGATGCCCCCAAGGAACCAAAGACATCTTTTCAAAGACAAGATTGCTTGTATTCAATGGAAGTAATTCATTATCTCTTGCTTTTGTATTTTTGAATTTTGCAACAACTTGTTGCAAAATCTTTCTATATATCATATAGAAAGATTCAATGTACGCCAAATTTCTTACTGAAAAGTCAGATACATTTGGTAATTTTTTCTTCAGCTCGTTGTTTAGTTTTACAAAGAAGCCGCTCCCGTATTCGTTTTTGAATTATGATTCATTTATTTCTTTTCCTAATTCAATCAAGTCTTCGATAACATCAAAAGAGATTAATTGAAGCTAAAATCTCTATTTTTAAAAAAACAAAGCTTTTGCTTCTTTTTGTCTTATCTTTTTGTAAAAATTTATAAGATAATAGTTGCATGAAAGAAAGATTAACTAATCAAATATTTGTTAATAAAGGCGATTATCAAAATGACTATAGGTTTGATATTTGTCGAAGTCTTGAAGAACTCAATAGACTCCCTTTTGATTTTTATATTAGTGGTGGAATTATTTGTCGGTTCTTTTTTAAAGATCACTATAGATACGCGAACGACATTGATATTGTCACCAAGTGTGATTTAAAAGAAGTTGAGTCAATCTTTAGACAACATTTAAATGTTGTCACATTCATTATAAGTCCTATTTCTGATATATATTTTGTAGAAACATTTACTTGCTTAATTGAGATTGATGATAAGATCACTCAGATTGACGGCATGCGAGTAAATTTTTTTGATGAGATAGAACCAGAAATATATAAAGTAAATGAAATTTCATTTAAAGGAGTTCCGATTGAATATCTAGCAGCTACAAAGATTGATGCGATTACTAGTGAAGTTGAAAGACCGTTTAAACATCTCGTGGATATCTATACCATATCTTCGATTGAGACTTCACTAATCAATAAACAACAAGTTAAAAAATATATGGTTATTATTAATAATAATAGAAATAGACTTGCAAGAATGTTAAAAAAACCAGAAATTCCTTTAAACTGTTATGTAAAAAAAGATAAAAGTTTTAGCGGACATGAAATTCTTACCACTCTTCAAGCAGGGTATAATGTTTCTAAAGAAACAATGATTGAAAAAGTTAATGAATGGCTATCGACATTTTAATTATGTAATTCGTGTGGCACATTTGTGACACTGGTCTGATAAAATATAACTATCAAAAGGAGAATTCTGTATATGAAACAAGAATTATTAAAAGGCTTAACTAAAGAGCAAATTGAAAAGGCTCGTAACTGTAAATCAAATGAAGAACTTATCGCAATGGCAAAAGAAGAAGGCGTTGTTCTTAGTGATGAACAATTAGAAGCTGTTAATGGTGGTTTCTGTAGTGACACAAAAGTTACATCAACATGTCCAAAATGTGGCACAAAGGCTACTACAGAAGTTCATAAAGATTCATATGTTGAGTTAGTTGGCTATTTCAAATGTCCTAACTGCGGCCACAAATGGTCTGATAGATTCCCAAATAAATAATTGTTTGGTTTAGTTCTTAGAACTAAAACTGATAAAGTGGAGTATTATTTCTGGATATAACTGGGCTAGTACTTACTTATAAATTAACTCCTTTGGGAGTTTTTTATTTAAAAAAAGTAACGTTAAATGGTTTAAATATTGTTTTGTTTTATGCAAAAAATGCATAAATATTTATGTTTTCAAAGAATACGTCGTTATTTATAATAATATCAAGTGATTTTTAGGAGATAGTTATGAAAGTATTTATCGTTGGTGGTAATGGCTTACTTGGTTCAAAGGCCGCTGAGATTTTAATTGAAAGAGGTCATCAAGTTAAAGCAGTTGCATTACCTCCAAACCCAACTGGAGCCAAACTTCCAGAAAAAATGGATTTAACTTTCTGCGACATTAACAAGGTTAGCGACAAAAAAGTAGAAGAGCTCATGAAGGGATGCGATTGCTTCATCTTTGCTTCTGGAATCGATGAGAGACAAGAATGTCCTCATCCAGTTTATAGCTGGTATGAAAAATATAATATCAAGCCATTAGAAAGACTTGTTCCAATTGCTAAGAAAGTTGGAATTAAGAAATTAGTGGTCTGTGGATCATATTTCTCAATGCTCATCAAAGATGAGTATGGTTATAACAAAAAACTCCCTAAAGGTTTATTAGAAAGAAATCATTACATTAGAAGCAGAGTTAAACAAGAACAAGTAGTGGAATCATTTGTTGACGAGAACTTTGATGCGGCAGTTCTTGAACTCCCATATATCTTTGGAACCCAAAAGGGCAGAAAACCAGTTTGGACTATTTTAATTGAACAAATCGCTAGTATGGATAAATTATCATTCACTATGTATCCAAAAGGTGGAACAGCGATGCTTACTGTTAGACAAGTTGGTGAGGCTTTAGCGGGAGCGGCTGAAAAACTTGGAAACGAATTTAAAGGTTTCTACGCCTGGCCAATTGCTATGTATAACAAGACTTGGTCTGAATTCCTTAAGATTGTCTATGACGCTAGAGGAATGGGGAATAACCGTAAAGTTATTGGTGTTCCTTCCTGGATGATGAGAATGGGTGTTAAAGGCGTTATCAAAGAATATAAAGAAAAAGGTATCGAAGCTGGAATTGATGTCAATTATCTTCCATATATCATGAACCTCAACTTATTTATTGATAATAAATATGCGAAAGATTTAGGCGTTACTGAAGATGATATGCGCGCCGCTATATTTGATTCGATTGCTGTTTCAGTAGCTTCTTACAAAGGAGAAGTTGAACTTGTTCCAATGAGAGGGGAATTAACTCCTGAGGAAGAAGAAAAATACGGACTTAAATAATGAAAGTTTTATTAATATCATTTTCCGGTAGTGGTAATACCACTTTGTGCGGTGACTACTTAAAGGAACATTTCGTCAGCCTTGGACATGAATGTGAACATTATCAAATTAAACATAATGTTCCTTTTACCTATGATTTAAATGAATATGATTTAATTGGCTTTGGTTATCCAATCCATGCATTTAATGCACCTGAGGCATTTGTGAAGTTTGTTAAAAAACTTCCAAAACTTAAAGAAAAGAAAAATATCTTTATTTTCAAAGTATCAGGAGAACCGTTTGCTCCAAATAATGCGAGCAGTTATCATTCTTATTTAAAACTTAAAAGACGTAATATGGTCTTAATTGCCGAAAAGCATTTCTTAATGCCATATAACATCATCTTTAGATATCGCGATTCTCTCGCTAAACAAATGTATCTATATTTATATAGCCTCACAAAAGCATTTGTGTTAGAGATCTTAAATGAAGAAAAGCCAGAAAAGATTTGGTATGCACCTTGGCACGTAGTGTGGTCATTCCTTCTAAGAATTGAATGGATTGCTCCTAAGCTTAATTGTTTGTTTGTGGGTGTCAAAAAAGATAAATGTATCAACTGTCATAAATGTATTAATGAATGCCCTTGTGGTGCGGTATTTATCAATAAAAAGGGAAGAATACGTTTAAAAGCATCGAAATGTGCGATGTGTATGAGATGTGCGATGTTTTGCCCAACTGATGCTTTCACTTATGGCTTTATGAACCCTTGGAAAGTTAATGGTGCTTTCCAATATAAAAAGCTTGTTAAAGATAAAAATGTTCCAGCGGAATATATCAATCATGATACGAAAGGATATTTCAAATTATTTAACAAATATTTTGATAAACAAAAAGTGTTATTAGAGAAATATAATATCCCTAATCCAATTGAAGAGTATAACTCAGTCAAATAGTTAGCGATGCTTAAGCGTCGCTTTTTGTTGATTGAGGTTCGATTAGATTTCTTTGATTTCTTTTAAATCTTTGATGTAATCTGTTGTGTTAATTAATTGCTCTTTCATTTTTAAACCTCCAATTCAAACAAACACTTGTTTTTTCAAAGAAAGAATTGATATATAATACAATTTGTTATGGCGAATTTAGATAAAGAATTCTTCACTGTTGATGAATCAATTAAACAAAACGAAATTAAAGATATACTCTCCCCTGAAGAGGAAGTGCTTTTGACACTTAAACCAGATAGAAGAGTGTATATTGCTGAATCAATCCTTAAAGGACTACCTATTGCTCTTTTATGGGGTGGAATTGATGGGTTTATCATTTTCACTCTTATCGCCACAAACGCTTTTGCGGAAATGGGAATGATGGTGGGCTTTATCATTGGCTTCTTTGCAATTCACCTTATTCCAGTTTGGCTTTATGTCGCTCAAGTTGTAAAAAGAGTGATGGGATATAAGAATTTATCTTATGCCTTCACCGATAAAAGAATTATTGTTCGTTCAGGAATTGTTGGAATCGACTTCAAATTCATCTATTACACTGATATTGATTCAGTGAACGTTAAGGTTGGTATCTTAGATCGACTCTTCAAGGTTGGTGATATTACTGTTAGGAGTAACACTCAAACCGCGGTTCTTGATGACGTCAAATCTCCATATATTTATGGAGACAAGATCCAAGAAATCGTTAGAGACTTAAAAGCGGATATGCTTTATCCAAATGATTTAAGACCAGAAGAAAATAACGGATATCGTACTAAATACACAAAGAAATAAGAGAAGAAAATAATTAAGTTCTTCTCTTTTTTTGTTTTTTTGAAGATAATTGAAACATGATTAGTTTAAAAAACATCTCCAGAATCTATTCAAGAAAACAAAGCAATGAAGATGTTGTCGCTTTAGACAATGTTAATTTAACTTTACCTGAAACTGGATTTATTTCTATTTTAGGAGCTTCTGGAAGTGGAAAGACAACTTTATTAAATATCATCGGTGGAATTGACACTCCGACAAGTGGAAACATGATTGTCGATGGTCTTTCAACCGCAGAGTTCAAAGGAAAAGATTGGGATGCATATCGAAATGAGAAGATTGGTTTTGTTTTACAAAACTGCTTCTTACTTCCACATTTATCAATCAAAGACAATGTCGCAATAAAACTTCAAATATCTAGTCACAATTATCAAAACATCGATGAGATGGTGGATGAGGCTCTTAAGGAAGTTGACTTATTCGAAAGAAAGAATGATAAACCAAAAGCTTTAAGTGGTGGTCAACGTCAAAGAGTAGCGATTGCTCGAGCAATAGTTGGAAAACCAACAGTCATTTTAGCGGATGAACCTACTGGCGCGCTTGATTCAAAAACAGGCCTCCAAATCATGGAAACCCTCAAGAGACTCAGTGAAAATCATTTAGTGGTGATGGTGACACATAATAGAGACTATGCGGATAAATATTCTGATCGTATTATCGAACTTAAGGATGGAAAGATTACTTCTGATACTTCTCCAATCACCAAAGAAGTGGAAATCACCGGAGAAAAAATGGGTAAGGTCGCTTTCCCATTCTTTACTTCTTTGAAGTGGGGACTTAAAAATCTTGTTTTAAGAATTAGTTC
>OCTW011464351.1_pt1 | contig 12605 bp, 10 predicted proteins | sample 1539671 | NCBI WGS metagenome assembly OCTW01 (sample SAMN02144230, study PRJEB22623) | gut metagenome | biome: sheep rumen | host: Ovis aries | place: New Zealand | reverse complement strand
CGTCCCCCGAGCCGTAATGCTTTTCAACGTATCGAACTTTCGCTCCTTTTTTCAAAAAGAAACGATGCACGCCGTCATGCTCGGAATCGCCGTCTCCGCAGTTATCGATCCCGCAACCCGCAACGATCAAAACGTCCGCGTCTTCACCGACGTAAAAATCGTTATAAACGGTTTCTTTTAATCCGCTTTTCGTCATAACGACGGGGATATGCACACTTTCGTTCTTGGTTCCCGCTTTGATTTCGATGTCGATCCCCGAAACGTCTTTTTTCGGAGTGATCACGATATGTTCCGTGGATCTTCTTCCGAGCGCTTCGGAATTGGAGCGAATATTATACGCGCCTTCGGGAACGCCGTGCAGTTCGGCGATCTCTTCCAGCAAACGAAGTTGGATCTCGTCAAATTTCATACTTCTCTCCTTATACGTTCTTGGGACAAACGCCCACGAGCTCTTCGGTGGTCATCAAGGAAGGAAGGATCTCGTCTTTTCTTCCCGCTTTTGCGACCTTTCCGTTTCGGATTACGACGATCTCGTCCGCAATATTCAATATGCGTTCTTGGTGCGAAATAATGACGACCGCGCCGTCCGGATTGTTTTTCTTCATTTCGCCGAAAACTTTAATAAGATTGGAAAAGCTCCAAAGGTCGATCCCCGCTTCGGGTTCGTCAAAGATCGAAAGCAGAGAATTTCGCGCGATGATCTCGGCGATCTCGATGCGTTTGAGTTCGCCGCCGGACAAACTTGCGTTCAGCTCACGATCGATATAATCGCGAGCGCATAGCCCGACGGAAGAAAGATATTCGCAAGCGTCTCCCACAGAAAGCCTTTTCCCGCTGGCGAGGCGAAGGAGATCGATGACTTTCAATCCTTTGAATTTGACCGGTTGCTGAAAGGCGAAGGAAATTCCCATCTTTGCCCTTTCGGTAACGGATAAATCGGTAATATCTCGCCCGTTCAAAAGAATCCTACCCGAGATCGGTTTTTCGATCCCCATGATCAGGCGCGCAAGGGTGGACTTGCCGCCGCCGTTCGGACCGGTAATCACGACAGTCTTTCCGTTTTCTATTTTCAGGCTGACGCCCTTTATGATTTCTTTTTCCGAGCCTTCGTCCGAAACGGCGAAGGAAAGGTTTTCAAGCTCTAACATAACGCCCTCTTTTTTATTTTCGTAAATTTATTATAATACTTTTTTGTTGCGCCGTCTTCTATTTTACTCTCATTTTCGGGCGCAAAGGCAAAAAAAACGAGCGATCGAAGGATTTTCTTCGATCGCTCACCTGCTTTTTCTTTTTAAGATTACTCTTTTGCCAAAGAACAACGATATATTTTCAGTTTGGGCTCCGTTCCGGACGGACGGACAACGAGCGTGCTGCCGTCTTCGAGGACGAATTTTACGACGTTCGATTTCGGCAATCCGTCGATCCCGAGAGAATAGTCTTTCATCGAAACGACTTTTTTGCCTTCCACTTCTTTCGCCTTGCGGTACTCGTTCATGATCTCCTGCATCTTTACAAAGCCTTCCGCGCCTTCGAAAGTTTTGCTTTCGAGAGTGGAAACGAAATGTCCGAATTCTCGATAGATCTCGCTGAGTTTATCAAGGAGCGAAACACCGTGAGCGCGGTAGTAAGCAAACATTTCCGCGATCATAAACACACCGTCCACCGCGTCCTTATCGCGAACGTAGCTCCCCGTCAAATAACCGTAGCTCTCTTCGAATCCCAAGATATAGGAATCCGCTTTGCCTTGCTTTTCGAGAAGTCCGATCTGTTCGCCGATATACTTAAAGCCGGTCAAAACGTTCTTTGTTTTAACGCCGTATTTGGAAGCGATTTTTTCGGCAAGGTCGCTCGTAACGATGGTTTTGACCATAACGGGATCCTTCGGCATCGTTCCCGACTTCAAGCGCATTTGCGAGATAAAATCGATCAACAAGAAACCGACTTCATTTCCCGTCAAGAGGGAGAATCCGCCCTGCTTGTTCTTAACCGCGATGCCGACTCTGTCGCAATCGGGATCGGTCGCGATGAGGATATCGGCGCCGAGTTCTTCCGCGCGGTTAAGCCCGACTGTCAAGGCTTCACGGATCTCGGGATTGGGATAAGGGCAGGTAGGGAAATGCCCGTCCGGCAATTCCTGCTCTTTTACGACGATCACGTTCTCAAATCCCGTTTCTTTCAGAATACGTGTTACGGGAACGAGACCCGTTCCGTTCAGCGGCGTGTAAACGATCTTTGCGCTGCGATCCACTTTTTCGCCCTTTACGACCGATTCTTTTTTAACTCTCTCGATAAATTCGGTCAGCACTTCATCCGGGATATAGGAAACGAGGCCGTCGGAAAGCGCCTTTTCGAAAGGAAGCGCCGAAACGCCCTCGAACGCGTCTGTCTTTTGGATCGCGGAAAGGATCTCCGCCGCGGCTTCTTCGGTAATTTGGCAACCGTCAGACCCGTAAACCTTATAACCGTTATACTTCGCGGGATTATGCGACGCGGTCACCATAACGCCGGCGGAACAGCCGAGTCTTCTTACCGCATAGGACAAACAGGGCGTGGGCATCAGCGTTTTATAAATATACGCTTGGATCCCGTTAGCGGCGAAAATAGACGCGGCACGCTCCGCGAACAGGCGCGAATTGATGCGGGAATCATAACTGATCGCAACGCTTCTCTTGCCTTCTTCATAATGGGACAAAACGTATGACGCAAGCCCTTGGGTGGCTTTTCCTACGGTATAAACGTTCATTCGGTTGGTTCCCGCGCCGAGAACGCCTCTGAGCCCGCCCGTTCCGAATTCGAGGTCGCGATAAAATGCGTCCGAGATCTTCTCTTCGTCTTTTTCGATCGAGGCAAGCTCGTCCGCGAGTTCTTTCTCTTTTACCTTATTTTTCCAAAGTTCATATAGTTGTTTAACGTCTCTCATAGTCTCCTCTTTTTGCCATTTGGCTGGTTGTTTCTTGCTATTTTATTCCAAAACAAAGCTGTCTTGGTTGATAACGAATTTGAATACCGGCATTTTATATACCGAGAAAACGGCGGGAAGAACGGCGGTCACGTAAGAGGGAAATCCCTTTACGGAGCAATAAACGGCGTTCTTGTCGCCGATCCGATCCTCGTCGTATGCTTTGGCTTTTAACGTATTCGCCGCGTCCACCCTCTCGATCTTGTTCTTTTTTGCGAATTTTTTATCGAAAACAAATCCGATCTTGTCGGACAAAAGCCGCATCGTATAAGCCCCGTCTTTTACGCCGAGATCGGGATAAACAAGGGTTTTTCCGCCGACTTTGACGCTCGTTTTCCCGTCTTTCGTTTTTACGACGCAAGGCGCTTTGTTATCCGAAACTTTTTCTCGGCTGTTCAAGCGCAAACCGTCCTCGGAGTGGAAAGAAATATCCGAGAAAGCGATATACAAAGTTACTTCGTCGCCCGCTTTAAGAGCGGAATCTTTCATTCGGAACACGAATTGCCCCGTCGCAAGATCGGTGGTTGCGTAAACGGCGGTTGAATCGCTACCCGGAACGACGAAATCGACTTTCGCTTGAACGGCGATACTGTCGGGCAACGCTTCCGTGGAAACTTCGCCGGACGGAACGCGGATCTCTTTAAGATCGCGCAGCGTAAAATCGAAGAATCTCTCTTTTACGCTTTCGGGAAGGGGGAATCTTTGCTTTCCGAGAACGAGATCTCCGTTTTCCACCGCGGCGGGAATCTTGTTTACGTCCGGAACGCCCATGATCGCCTGCTTGGTTTCGCTATCGAAAAGGTGCGAGCGATCCATATCGAACACGAGGCGAACTTCCATTCCTTCGGTGATCTCGTAATTCGTGGGGATCTTAACGATGACGTTGTCTTTGAGTCCCTTAACTTCGGCGTACACGATGGTTTCGCTGCCGAGATGCTCCACGACGTCCACCTTCGCTTGGATCCCTTCCTTTCCGAGTTTGATATTCTCCGGGCGAATGCCGAAAAGAACGGTCGAACCGACGTAAGATTCGTTTGAAAGCTGCTTCGCTTTGGTTTTAGTAAATTCAGCGCGTTGCCCTTCTCCGAATGAAACGAAGAGATGGTCTCCTTCTTTTTCGAGCGTCGCTTGGAAAATGTTCATCTGCGGAGAACCGAGAAAGGTCGCCACGAACACGTTACGCGGCTGTTCGTATAAGGTTGCGGGAGAATCGACTTGCTGAATAAGCCCGTCTTTCATAACGACGATCCGATCTCCCATCGTCATCGCTTCCGTTTGATCGTGCGTCACGTAAATAAAGGTCGTAGCGAGTTTTTTATGCAGTTTGGTGATTTCGGAACGCATCTGCACGCGCAATTTTGCGTCCAAGTTAGACAAAGGTTCGTCCAAAAGGAAAACGTTCGGTTCGCGAACGATCGCGCGACCGAGAGCGACTCTCTGCCTTTGACCGCCGGAAAGAGCCTTCGGCTTGCGCTCGAGAAGATCGGTTATGCCGAGGATCTCCGCCGCTCTTTTGACCCGCGACTCGATCTCTTTCGGGTTGGTTTTACGCAACTTTAACCCGAACGCCATATTCTGAAATACGGTCATATGCGGATAAAGCGCGTAGTTTTGGAACACCATCGCGATGTTTCGATCCTTGGGTTCGACGTCGTTCATCTTGCTGCCGCCGATATACAAGCTACCCGAAGTGATCTCTTCAAGCCCCGCGATCATACGAAGGGTCGTACTCTTTCCGCAACCGGAAGGACCGACGAACACGATAAACTCTTTATCCGCGATTTTCAGGTTAAAATCGGATACGGCGCGCACGCCGCCTTCATACACCTTATAAACGTTTTCCAGCAAAAGATCAGCCATCTTTTCTCTCCTTTTCTTCTCTCGATAATCCTTTATTTATATAGTCGGTATAATAAACCGAATTTATATATTTGTCAAACAGCCGATGGCTGTAAAGCGTGGCGGCGAGAACGGTTACCCCGTCTCCCCAAAGCGCCCACACGAGACCGACTCCGATCAGACTGTAATAGCTGACGACGGTCAAAACGAGGGGTACTCCCATGCAAAGTACAAAATGCAATGCGGACGCGGGAAAAGAAGCAAGCGCGAAGGAAAACCCGTTTTTGAGCGATCCGAAAAAGGATAGCTCGTAAAATTGTTCCCCCGCGAGAAAGCATTCCACCGCGGCAAACACGATCAAAAACGCGATCGTAACGCCTCCGACGCCGAGCCCTTTCCATAAAGCGCTGTCCGAAACGGAGAGCAGGAAAGCGCATCCGATCTGCCATAAAAACGCGATCGCACCGAAGAAAAGCCCGATCAAGAAACCGCGTAAAGCGCCCTTTTTCAAGCCTTCGAAAAAGAGTTCTTTTACGTAGCCGCCCTCGTTATGCACGCGGTGTTTCATAACGCCGAACGCCGCGTAACGCCCGATATAGCGAACGCCCCACAGAGGGATCTCGATGAGCGCCGAGTAAAAGCATACGGAAAAGAACTTTTGCGCCGTAACTTCCCCCATACGAGCAAGCAAAGTAAGCTCGAAAGTGAATCCGCCCGCGAGAGGCAAGGAGAACAGAAAAAGAAGAATACTGAGTTCGGAAAGAAGATAAAAATCGTCTTTCAGGACGGTCAGGAACAGTTCTTTTCTGTTTTTCGGAAGAGACGCGTCTTCCTTATTTACTTTCAAAGCTTTATGCTTAAACATATCGAACCAGCCACTTTGCGAAATCGATCGCGCGATCGGAGAGCCTTCCCGCGTTTACGGAAGAAGCGACGACGAACACGACGTATCTCTCTTCACCGAATAAGAAGTAGCGCGAAAGAGCTTCTTTCGCTTGATCGGGGAGAAAAGCGCCGTATGCTTGCCCTTCCTGCAAGTACGGATCTTCGACCTCGGACAAAGGATAAAACGCCGTTTTGCATTCGGTTTTTTCCGCGATCGAAAGCGGAACGAGAACGACGTCCGCCCCGTTCAACCCGACGACGGAATACTTATGATGAAAGGTATTATCCTTGGGATCCGAGGAAGAAATCTCCACCTTTTTGATCCCTTCGACGCTCATTTTCGCGCTTTTTTCAAAGGAATAATCCTTTACTTTCCCCGCGAAAAACAAGTCGATCTTTTCCTGTTCTTTGGGCGCGTGATAAAGCCCGAATGCCGCCGTCATAATCAATATCGATAAAATGACGACCGCAACGTACTTGATCCATTCGGAAGAAAACGTTTCCTTAAAATAACGATTCATCTTCTTCCTCCAACGCGAGAAGAAATCCCGCGCCCGATTCGATCAAATATTTCCCGCCCTCTTTAAGCGAAAGAGGGGTAAAGGACTTGTATTCCCGCTCGTTTCCCCGAACGAGAAACAAGTACGCGACCAAACGAACTCCGTCTTCCGTTCGCTCTCCGTCGGGCGAGAGATAAACGCCGAAATCCTTTTCCGGAAGAGCGGAGAGGGCTTTTTCGATCCGATCTCTTTTCTTTCTCGAAAGATGAAAAGAAACGGTAAAGAAATACACCGAAAACACGCCGAAAGCCGCCGAAATAACGGAATCCGCGATAAGAAACGGAACATACGAGTCGGGAGAGAAAAACAAAAGGAGCAACGCCGCCGCAAGATAAACGCAAGCGATCGCAAGGTAAAGCGCGAAATCACGCTTAACCTTTTTATTTGCCCTCGTAAGGTCTTCCTCTCGGACTAATCGCATATTTCGCTCAATACGGCCTTGATCCTTTTTTCCAAAACGGCGTAAGCCTTGGGGCCGAAATGGAGCTTATCGTCCAGATAATTCTCGAAGATATAGTTCCCCTTCTCGTCCTTACAAAGATCCGCGGTGTCGATAAAGGTCAGCCAGTCAGACGACTTCGCCATCTCTTTTTGCCATTCGTTCAGCTCGCGAACGAAATCTTTATATTCGTCCCTTGCGAAACTGGTTTTAGTTGCGATCGTAACGATCTTAACGGTCGGAAAATCCTTCCGAAACTTCTCCCAAGTTGCAAGGAAAAGCTCTTTGGTCTCTTCCACCGTATAGGAACAAACGGGCTCGTTATCCCCGTAATACCAAACGACGACTTTCGGAGAAAACGGTTTCGCGACGCGCTCGTAATGAAAAAGAGCTTCGTCGGAGGTGGAGCCGCCGAACCCGGCGTTGATCGCGTCGTAATCCTTAAAGAGAATTTCGATCTCTTTCCATATGCCGAAGGTACTGCTCCCGTAAAAAAGCACCTTACAACTTCTTCCCTGCTTTTCGATGATGGATCGAAGCTCGGGTTCATAACGATACATATCGATTCTGTGTTCAATCATTTTCATAACGCTCCTTATCGTTTGCGATGACCGCTTTTCTGACTTCCGCGCCCCAAAGGACGTAACCTGCTTGCGACATATGCAATCCGTCGTTTAAGAAATACGCCTCGGAATACTTTCCTGACTCTTTCTCGAGAACGGTGCCCGCGTCGATGATATTCAAGTATTCGTGCGTCGCCGCGTACGCAATGACCCTATCGTTCGCGGCGTCGATCTGGGTTTTATACGCCGCGTAATACCCGGGAACGTGATTGATCAGGATAAAATGAACGGTGGCGTTCGGCAAACGATCGTGTAAATGTTCGAAAAGTTTGATGAGAGTCTCCGCCGTTTGCGCGCCGGTTTTTCTGAAATTGATAATATCGTTGATCCCGACGTACAAAACGACGGCGCGGGGGTTATAGGGAATGATCAAGCGATCGGCGTAACAATTCAGCCAATGATAGGAAGCCGATCCGCCGATACCCACGTTCTTGGTCGTAACGGGCGCCATCTTAAGGGTGGAATCCGACCAATTTTCCATAGAGGAAGATCCCCCCATAACGACTTTATACGAATCGAAAGAGGAAGATTCGTATCGCTTCGCCTTCGTTTCGAAGCTTGCGACGTTCATCGAAGAACCTTCCGCGTCCGTTACGACGAGAGAGGAAGTTACGTCCTCGACCGTTACATCGATTTTGGTCTCCTCAGCGTTTACCGCATAAGTCAGGCTGACGATCCCGAGAGAGTACGTTGCGCTTTTCAGTACCGTTTGCGACGAGCGCGTGTAATTCAAGAGCGATCGAACATCTTCCGAATAAGAAACGAGACGGTTAACGCCGGCTGTGGTCAGGCGAACGACGCCCTCTTTTACCGGTTGATTGCAAACACCGATCAGGCGGAACGGAGACGTTTCGTCTATCGTTTCGGTAAAAGTCAAAACGGGCTCGGCGTAATCTTCCGTTTCTTCGTTTTCCTCGTCTCTGACCCACTTTGCGAACAAATTTACGCTCCCCGTCAGCGGCTTGGAAAAATCAAATAAAGCGGTCCCCTCTTTATCCACTGCCCAACCGGAAAAAAGATAGCCTTTTCTTTCGGGAGAATCGGAAGGCGGCGTTAATGTTTCGCCCACCGTTACGGTGGTTTTATAAAAGAGCGTATTTTCGGAAATCGCTTCTTTCCCCGAGCTTAATGTAATGACCTGTCCCTCGGTATTGGTCATAAAGCGGGCGGTCGCACGGAGCGGTTCGTAAGCGTATTGTTTCCCCTTCGAGCAGGAAGGAAGCGCGATTAGAACGCTAAACGCGCAAGCGATCGCAATCAGAATACAGAACCGTTTTTTCATAATTTACCCTCTCGATACACACTTTCGACAAACTCTTCGAAAGGAGCGGTAGCAACGCAAACGAACTTATCCGCCGCGCCGTAATAAACGTACATAACGCCGTCTTTTACGGCGATCCCCGTCGGGAAAACGCAGCCGTTGTAATATCCGTCCGTTTCAAAGGAGAATTCAGGCTCCATAACGAAGTCTTTCGTGCGCGCGAGAATGCGGGAAGGATCCTTTTCGTCCAAGATCACCGCGCCGACTCTGTACGCGCCGTCTTTTTTCGCAACGCCGTGATAGAGAAGCAGCCAGCCGTATTTACATTTTACGGGAGGAGTGGAACCGCCGATCTTCGCGTCTTCCCACCACTCTTTGCCCTGCATCAATAAAGAAGGCTTACCCCATTCCATCAGATCGTCCGAATAGGCAATCCATATCGCGGGGTTTTCGTTTTCAAATCCCTTGCCGCACCATTCCATCGGGCGGGAAAGTCGAACGAAGCGTCCGGCTACTCTTTCGGGGAAAATGTAAACGTCGCGATCATCCAAACGGCTATCCGTTATGCGTCCGAGCTTTTTCCATTCCTTCAAGTCGCGGCTGATCGCAAGATGCGTCACGCTGTTGTTATTGATCAGCATCGTCGGCCCTTCCTGCGGCTGAAATCCGAAATAACCGCAATCTTCCCGCCAATACTGCCCCGGCGCAAACGTTCTCGAAGCGTACGTCAAATAATAATAATCGCCCATTTTTACGAGACGGGGATCCTCCACGCAACCGCCGTCGGCTCCGTTGAGATCTGGAGAAAGAACGGGAGAAGGAGATTTCCTTTCGAAAGTAAAACCGTCTTCGCTTTCGGCAAGACCGAGATAAATATGATGCGTGGCGTCTTGCCCCGCCGCGCGATAAAGCATCTTAAAACGCTTGGACTCTTCGTCGTATAGGACGGCGGGATTCAAAACGCAAAGGCTCTCCCAAGAGTCTCCGATCGGTTTCAATATAGGGTTTTTGTCATATTTTTTAAGTTTCATTTTTCAGTCCTTCTTTGCTGTATTTCGCCGTATTAAGCGATCGTATAAGTTTCGTAATCGATCGTTCCGTCGAGGACGATCTCGTCCAGTAGAACGGAAGACACATTGTAGTTCCCGCCGAAGCTCTTAACCGCAACGGAAACGCGCGTAAGAGAGGAAACGTATTTTTTCGCCATCGAGAAACTTCCGCCGTTTACGTCCGTAAAGTTCGAAAAGCCGATCTTATACGTTTTCCATTCGGGAGAGACGTTTTGGATCTCTTTGCGTACTTGATAATTCGTTCCGTTATACGAAACAAACAGATTCACGTACACGATCGCGCCGTAAGGATCTCCTTTCATCATAAAGGTTATACCGGAAGCGTCCACCGAGGGATCCACTTTGAGGGAAGTAAAGTATCCGACCGCGTCCATCTTGGTTTTGTAAGAGAGAGCGAGGCTTTGCCCTTCTCCCTCTTTTACGTCGGAAGACATAGTCAAACCGGCATACGATTCGGAAGAGGACGTTTCCCACGACAACGTTTCCGCGCTGTCTTCGTCAAACGATGAGATAACGGCGAGTTTCGCGTTATTTTGCGAAGGGACGATCTTATCGGAAAGCTCGGAAACGGAAGATTCGGAAACGGTAATAAAGCGGATATTATCGAGATATACGTAATTATTCGCAAGGTATTTCGGATCCGCGATCTTCGCTCCCAAAACCGACCGATAGAAGGAATACTCGAAAGAGACGGAGAAGCCGACGATATTGTCGCTCGAAAGAACTTCCGCCGAGCCGAAATAACCTTCCGCGAGCGTCATATCGGAAAATGCGATCTTATAGCTTTGCCAATCGGAAGAAAGCGCGTCCACAGTGTAAGAATAGGCTTCGCCCGTATCGGCGTACACGGTTACGGTCATTTTTGCCTTTATGCCCTCGTTCGAGGCGTCCATCGCCTGCACTTCGACGCCGTTATACCCTTCCGCCGCTTCGAAACGGACGCCGTAAACAGCCTCGCCCATATCGGTTTTATAGCCGAATCTCCCCGCTTGATTATGAACGCCGAACGCGTACTCGCCGTCGAGAGAGAGTTCTTCGTCTTTATTCGAAGAGGACGCTTGCCAAACGTAATAGAGATCGAGCGAATTGGAATAAGATGAGAAATCTTCTATCACGCCGTTTTCCGAAACCGAAGTATGATACAAATTTTCAACTTCGTCGGAGAGTGTTACGACGCGAACGTTCGACACGGTGACCGCGCCGCCCGACCAAACGCTTTCGAGGCCGAGTTGGAAGGCTTTTATATAATAAAACTGACGGAATCCGTCACCTTTGAACTCGGAAAGCATAAACGCCGAATACGGGATCACGAGCTTACCGGAAGAGGGGATCGAGGAGACTTTTTGCGAGAAAACCCACCTGTCGCCGTCTTCCTCTACGACGCGGATCAGGATCTTACCCGAAGCGAAATTCGACGCGTTCGTTAGCGAAAGATCGAGAGACAAAGCGTCTCCTTTTGCGAGAAGTTTGCCGATATCCGTTTTAACGAAGCCGTATCCTTGGATGCCGCGCTCGTTCCTTTCGTTCGCGCTGCCGCTGAAAGCATAAGTAAGAGAAGAACCGTCTTCCGAAACGTCGATCCCGAAGTTATAGTTCTCGCAAGTAAGCGAGTCCTTAAACGAATTAAAATCAAAAGAGGAGATAAAGAGGTCGCCGTACTTTTCGTAATTGATCGCGCGAAGATCGGAAAGATAGGCGATTCCGTCTCCGAAGGATTTTTCGAAAACGAGCTCGAAGGATTTGATGTAATTATAATCGAATACTTGGTTGAGGATCGGCGTTCCCCCTTTGGTTCGAAGCTCAAATTCGTCAAACCGAATGATCACGGTTTGTTTCGCGTTGTTTGCAAGTTTGATCGGCGCGTGCCAATATTCGTTATCTTCATCCACAACGCGGAAATAGATCTCGGAATCGTTTCCGGCGTAATAAAAATTGAAATAAAAAGCGTCCACGCCGTAAAACTCGATCTCTTGGCTGTGGGTCACCACGACCCAACCGTCCGACTCTTCAAACCCTGTTCCGCGATTGGTATCCTCTTCGTCAAAACGAACGGTCAAGGAATCTTTCCCGTTTCCGAAAAAGTCTTTTTTATCGATCGCAACGGTCGCTTTCGAACCGACTTCGTGTACCGTCCATTCGTCCGCATAGGCGATGTCGATCGCGACTTCTTCCTGCACGTTCGCCTGATAATAAAAGCTTTGGACTTCGTCCGAAAAGAGCTTTGCGTTGTTCGAATTGACCGCCGTTACGCGCCAATAATAGGTTTTATTCTTGGTTTTGATCGCGGCGCCGATGCGGAAATGCGAATCGACTATACCCGTCTTTTTCAAATAAGCGGCGTCATCCGCGGCGAATTCTTCCGTTGAAGCGATTTCGAGAACATATGATTCCGCCCCTTCCGCTTCCGTCCAAGAGAATTCGGGAACGGAAAGAGAAATCATTCCGTCTTTCGGAGAAATTGCGGAAAAATCGCCGATCTCCCCTTTTACGGAAACAGCGGTAAAGTCGTTTGAAGAAAGATTTTTTTCTCCGCCCGCGCAAGAGGCAAGAACGAGAGAAGCGATCAAAAGACAAAAAGCGATAAGCAAGATCTTCTTTTTCATATCCTCTCCCTATATTCTTTCACTGGAAACGAACACAACGGACGAAGGCGGAACTTCGACCTTGGTTTTTGCGTTCAAGCTACCGTCGATCACGTAATTCGGAACCACGAATCCGTCCGCGCCGAGTCTCAGGCTTTTTTCATTATAGATATAAATATAAAGTTTTCCGCTTCCGTTTACCTTTTCTTCGATCGCGAACTCTTCGGTTACGGGGAAGCGCGTGCTGTTTACCGCAACGAAACCGCCCATCTTCCGATCCGAGGAAACGGTGGCGAGAGTTCTGACGCCCGCCGCAGCCGAAGAAGCTTTATAAACAACGTTACCGGGGCGGAAAAGGTTGGTCAAAAGAACGGAAGAATGGAACCA
>OCTW011588845.1_pt1 | contig 12608 bp, 11 predicted proteins | sample 1539671 | NCBI WGS metagenome assembly OCTW01 (sample SAMN02144230, study PRJEB22623) | gut metagenome | biome: sheep rumen | host: Ovis aries | place: New Zealand | reverse complement strand
CTTAACAATCCTCAAAAACCTATAGCCAATTAAGGAGTATAGGTCGAATTATTTGATTTTTAAGTATAACAATTAAAACCCAATGCCTATGGAGATTCTTTACCGGCTTTAATCTTTATACGTCATATAATCAAAGCGATATCTTTTAACAACTACTTTTTTCTTCTCTTTTACTTATAAATAAAGTCGTAGACTTTTTCTGTGAACTTTGTACCTCTGTGGTTTTATTAAATTATGTGTGCTCGCCTTACGGACTCGCAATGAGTAACAGACAAGAGCATTCCGCCCTTCACAATCCTCATAGAAATATACAGTCACAAACTAAGACCTATCAATTCTTTTTTCTTCCTGCTTGGCTGCACCTAATTCTTAAATTTTAACTTTTAATTTTCAACTCTATATATAAATCGCTACCTTTGCATATTATTTTGAATTATTATGTCAAATTGTAGAGTAATATTAAAAAACGGAAAGGAAGAAGCTGTATTCAGATTCCATCCGTGGGTGTTTTCAGGCGCGATCGCTAAGATTGAAGGCAATCCCAAAGAGGGAGACGTGGTGAAGGTTTTCACTTCCAAAGGCGAATTTTGCGCGGTGGGACACTATCAGATCGGAAGCATAGCCGTAAGAATTTTCTCATTCAAGGATGAGGAGCCGACAGCCAAATTCTGGAACACTAAACTGAGCGAGGCTTACAAGATGCGTCGCGCTATCGGCATAGCAGGACGAGCTGACAACAACACCTATCGTCTTATCCATGGTGAAGGCGACGGAATTCCCGGATGCGTCATCGACATCTACGGCAAGACTGCAGTGATGCAGGCTCATTCAGTGGGAATCCATAATATCAAGGATTTGCTTGCCAAGGAGCTTATCAAGGTGATGGACGGTCAGATTGAGAATGTCTACTACAAATCAGAAACGACTTTGCCTTACAAGTCTGAAACAGACAAGGAAGACGGATATCTTATCGGAAGCGCCAACGAGGCTGATTTCATCGCCATCGAAAACGGTTTGAAATTCAAGGCAGACTGGATAAAGGGTCAGAAGACGGGATTCTTCGTCGACCAACGCGACAACCGCGCGCTTCTTGAGCACTATGCAAAAGACAAAGATGTGCTCAACATGTTCTGCTACACAGGCGGATTCTCATTCTATGCCATGAGAGGCGGAGCCAAGAGCGTCACTTCCGTCGACTCTTCTGCAAAAGCTATCGAGCTAACAAAAGAAAATGTGGAATTGAATTTCCCTGGCGACACACGTCACAAAGCGGAGGCCACAGACGCTTTCAAATTCCTTGATGATATGAAAGACGGTGAATACGACCTTATCATCCTTGATCCACCAGCTTTCGCAAAACACAGAGATGTGCTCAAACGTGCGTTGAATGGATATAAGAAGCTGAATGCCAAGGCTTTCGAGAAAATCAGAAAAGGTGGCATACTATTCACTTTCTCTTGTTCTCAGGCAGTGAGCAAAGAGCAATTCCGTCTTGCGGTATTCTCTGCAGCCGCAATGACAGGACGCAACGTGAGAATACTCCACCAGCTTACTCAGCCATCCGACCATCCCGTCAACATCTATCATCCAGAGGGCGAATACCTGAAGGGCTTGGTGCTATACGTAGAATAAAACAGACACAGCTTATATCATGACATACACAACTTTATTTTTCATAATCGTCGCATTCATCGTCGTGGAGACGGCATGGGAGAAATATCTCGACCATCGCAACAGAATCGCGTCGACACAGCCTCTTCCAAAAGAGGTGGAAGGGCTTTACAGCGAAGAGGAATACCGCAAACAACAGGAGTATTTCGCAGCAAACAATAAGTTTGGCAATTTCACCGATATCGTGTCTCTTTCAGTGACCTTGACCCTGCTTTTCACATTCGCGTTCAAGTATATCGATGATTTTGCAAGAAGTTTCGGATTCTCCGAACCATGGACAGCCGCAATTTTCGTCGTCGCTACAAACTTGATTTCCGACGTCATCTCGATTCCGATGTCGGCATACAAGAATTTCGTGATTGAGGAGAAATTCGGATTCAACAAGATGACCGTCGGCACATTCATTGGCGACACAATCAAGAACATGCTTATTTCAATGGTTCTGATGACGGTGGTAGTGGCTGCTTTAGCGTATGTTTACCAATGGCTTGGCGTGAACTACTGGATTATCGGCTCTGTGATTTTAGCTGGAATCATGATATTCTTCATGACTTTCTACACGTCGGTAATTCTTCCGCTTTTCAATAAGATGACTCCGCTTGAGGATGGTTCCCTCCGCACAGCGATCGAAGAGTTTAGCAATAAGACGGGATTCAAGATCTCAGACATCTACATCATCGACGGAAGCAAACGCAGCACCAAAGCAAACGCATTCTTCTCAGGTCTGGGCTCAAGAAAAAGAATATGTCTGTACGACACATTGAAAAATAAGATGACAGACGAAGAGATCGTAGCTGTATTGGCTCACGAAATCGGACATCAGAAATGCAAGCACACCACTAAACAGTTGGCATTGGGCATTTTGAATATGGTATTCATTCTGTTCCTGTCGTCATTATTCTTGGGAGATCCTGAGACTGGCAACGCAGACTTAGCAGCCGTGTTTGGCAGCGACAAACCGTCGTTCCACTTGAGTCTATACGCATTCATGCTATTGATGTCGCCAATCTCAACCGTAGTTGGCTGGCTTGTGAATATTCTGACCCGCAAATACGAATATGAGGCAGACGCTTTCGCAAAGAAGCATGGTATGGGAGACGAATTGGTAAGCGCATTGAAAAAGCTGTCAGCCGACTCACTTTCCAACCTTACTCCAGACTCATTATTTGTGAGCTACCATTATTCACATCCGACATTGGTGCAGAGAATAAAAGCAATTCTTAACTCTTAACTCTTAATTTTTAATTAATTCAGAAGAGATGTCAGAGAACATTGACAATCTAATAGATAAATTTTACGCAGAAGTTGAAGAGTCTGTGGCAAATGCCAAAAACAGGCTCAACGAAGCTATAGAAAACAAAGAGACAAACATCGAGTTGCTTGACACGATCATGCAACCAATTGTGGACACACTCACATACGAAGACATGGATAGTGAGGAAGTCTACAAGAAATACATTGACTATTTAGGCAGTTTTTCGTGGTCTGCAAAAAGAGCCGCACAGATTCAGTTGGAGACGATATGCGGATACAAGCACCACATCACCATCGCGGCATTGCTTGTGGCAGAAGATAAGTTTGGCAATAAAGTGCCAGGCGATTTCTTCCATTTTGCGAAGCAGAGCGACAACTGGATCAACAAATGCGCAGGAATCCTATCATGCGTTTCCCGCAACACGGAAAATCCAAACTATAAAGAAATAGTCAAAAAACTCGGAGAAAAGGTAGAATTGGTCAAGACTCTGGATGAAGACAGATTAGAAAGATTGTGTAAAATCACCGACGATTATCCCTCTGATGAGATGCACGAATTAAGTTCCGTGGATGCCAAAGACATAGAGGATGCTTTGGAAGTGTTGGACAAAGCGTTGGCTGAGACAGATCTGATGCAGCGCAAGAGAATCCTCAGCGACAGTGTCATCGCATTGAATATCAGACTGTCGATGCTTGATTTTGAACGCACGTCGACAGTACTTGACGGAGAAAACATAGAGTTTGAGATGTTGTGCGATTGATGGTTGAGGGTTGAGGGTTGATGATTGATGGTGGATGGTGGAGCGGTTAGAGATGTTGCAAGATGTGAAAGACCACAAGTCGGCATCAGTCAAGCAGATGATGATGAATTTTGCATTCTGATTTGAGATATAAAAATTTAACCTATGGCAACGTGGAATCATACCAACATAATTGTCAACGGCCAGACAATGAAAGCCCAGGCTCCAGTCATTGTGTCTGCCAGCAGGAGCACTGACATTCCTGCATTCTATGCCGACTGGTTTTTCGATAGATTGGAGAAGGGCTATTCAGCATGGACAAACCCATTCAATGGAGTAAAGTCATACATTTCTTACGCCAACACACGCTTCATCGTGTTCTGGTCGAAGAATCCACGTCCGTTACTACCCTATCTGCATATTCTCAAAGAACGCGACATCAAATGCTATATCCAATATACGCTTAACGACTACGAACAGGAAAAACTGGAGAAAGTTCCACCTCTAGAATACCGCATCGAGACATTCAAGCAGCTGGTTGAGCAACTTGGGAAAGGGGCTGTGGTGTGGAGATTCGACCCTATGATACTGACTGATGATATATCGGTAGATTCCCTTTTGCAGAAAGTTCAGAATATCGGCGACCAGCTGAAAGGCTACACAGAAAAATTGGTGTTCAGCTACGCGGACATAGCCATGTACAAAAAGGTGAAGCATAATCTCGACGTGAATGGCATCCATTATCACGAATGGGAAGCAGAACAGATGGAAGAATTCGCAGAAAAACTTTCCGTCATGAACCAGGAACGTGGATGGCACTACCAGCTTGCCACATGCGGAGAGAAGATAGACATCAGCAAATACGGAATCCAGCATAACCGTTGCGTCGACGGAGATTTGATCACCCGACTTGCATGGAGCGACAATAAACTGATGGATTTCATGAAAGTGAGGATAGAGAAAGTACCGTCGCCAAATTTATTCGGAGATTCACAACTGCCCGGCAATGCGATACTTCTGCCCGGCAACCATTATTTCATCAGCACCCACAAAAAAGATCCCGGACAACGGCAATTCTGTGAATGCATGGCATCCAAAGACATCGGAGAATACAACACCTGCCCGCATCTCTGCGAATACTGCTATGCCAACACAAGCAAAGAATCCGCCTTGCTAAACTGGAACAAACACAAAGAAAATTCTTTTGGAGAAACGATAACTGGGAAATGACTATGATAGAAGAAAAGACAACATACGCATACAAACTCAAATATCAAGAAGATCTGTCGTTCGACAAGATAATGAGTTTTACAAGAAATTTAATCAACGACCTGCCACAACAGCTCGTTGACGACATGTATGATATGCTTGACCGCGGTGTGGTGCAAATAGACACCGAGCCTCAGATGCTAGTGTATATCTATTCATTCGGCAAGATGCACAAGGCAAAGCTCGACTGTGCTTTCGCCCATTTACCCGAAGATTTCCTTCAACAGCCAGAAATAAATATCATCGATTATGGCTGCGGACAAGCTATTGGCACAATGTGTTACGTAGATTTTCTGAAGGAAGAAGGCATAATCCAAAACATCAGAAAAGTAACCCTGATAGAGCCATCCGAAACCTGCCTGAAAAGAGCAGCACTGCACACATCCGTTTTTTTGCCTGAAGCGGAAATCACTACCGTCAACAAAACCTTCGACAAACTTTTAATGACCGATATTGAAACCGACGAAAACATTCCTACTCTGCATATATTATCGAATGTGTTGGATTTAAAATTTAATTTATACCGATTTGCAGTAGTGATAAACGAACACATAAAAGGATACAATCAGTTTGTCTGCGTCGGACCCTATTTCAGCTATTCCGATAAAGATGAACGAATATCAAAATTTTGTTCGCTTATAAATGGCAAAGAAAACTTCAGCAAAGTTTATGACAAATACGAACTCAATCCAGACAAACCCTGGACAGCCCATATCAAACTTTTTTCTATAGGGATAATATCAACAGAGTCGACAGAAAAGGACATAAAGAATAGAATAATAGAAGCACTTATCAACGATGATGATCTTCCTATTTATGCCACAAAATATGATGATATTGTTTACTTCAACGTAGATTCAAAAAGAATCTATTGTCGTGAAAAAGATTTAGAAACCGCAACTAAAGATAATGAAATCATTTTATCGTCATTGAACGACGGCAACAACTACGTGCTAAGCTTCGGTGGAAAGAAAAAACGCACTTTCGTATTGGACATAAAGATGGAATCAAAGAATGGAATTATGGAAGCAAAAGTTAATCAAGCACTTATGAATGGTGTTGATCTTTATGCCTCAAAACGAAATAGTGGTATTGTTTACTTCAACGTAGATTCAAAAAGAATCTATTGTCGTGAGGAAAAATTAGAAGCCGCAACTCGAGAAAATTATATAATCTCCTTTCTTTTATCGCCATTTTACGACAACTACTGGCTAGACATCGAAAGAAAGAAAAAAAACACTTTTGTATTGGACTTAAAGCTGGAAGCAAAGAATGGGACTATGGAAGCAAAAATTAGTGAAGCTCTTATGAACGGAGTTGAACTTTACTCACCACAAGATGGTTTTGTTTACTTCAATGTAAATTCAAAAAGAATCTATTGTCGTGAGGAAGAATTAGAAGCCGCAACTAAACATGATGAAATCATCTTATCGGAATCGGACAACTTCTATTGGATAAGCTTCGGAAGAAAGAAAAAACACACTTCTGTATTGGGGTTAAAGATGGAAGCAAAGTATGGAACAATGGAAACAAAAATTAGTGAAGCTCTTATGAACGGAGTTGATATTTATGATTATTCAGAACGTAAGGGTGTTGTTTACTTCAACGTAGATTCAAAAAGAATCTATTGTCGTGAAACTGAATTAGATGTTGCAACTAAAGATGATGAAATCATCTTATCAGAATTGAACAACGGCTACTGGATAAGCTTCAAAAGAAAGAAATAACACACTTCTGTATTGGGGTTAAAGATGAGGTCAAAGAATGGAATTATGGAATTAAAAATCAATGAAGCTCTTATAAACGGAGTTGATATTTATGACTCAAAACATAAGGGAGTTGTTTACTTCAACGTAGATTCAAAAAGGATCTATTGTCGTGAAAAAGAATTAGATGTTGCAACGAGAAATGATGAAATCACCTTATCCCAAATAACGACAACTACTGGATAAGTTTCAGCAAACTGTAAAATATTCTGTCAAAAAGAATAAACATAAAAAGATATAAAGAATGACACTCCTCATTTTTTCATTTTCTATTCGATTGGAGGGGAATTCAAAAACAATCCGCAAAAATGCGGATTATTTTACCTTTTTTTATGGCATTTATATAAGATCAAGAAATGCAAAATCTCCTTAACGTATATCTATATCCACCCCAGCCAAAGATCTCCTAATATCTTTATCAGCTAAAGATTTAGGAACTGCCAATTCGAGTTTCGCATTGTAAGCAAGCAGACCTAAATAACATATTTCTGTGAAAAATCTGCTTTCAAACTAGCTTTGGTTCTATTTTAACATGTTTTTTGCCATTATATATGCTTATATGAAATGTTTCCATTCCTACTATAATCATAAACAAAAATGGAATCACAAGTGATGCTGTTTGATAATTATCTTCTATAGAACTATAATCTATAGTCGATGGTATAGGGCTATTTTCGGGATGTGTATGCCACTCTCCTATATAGAAACGAGTATGTTCAGATTGTTCGTAGTCTTCTTCTATGAAATGGTTCGCCTTTGTTGCATCTCGTTCACAACCACAACGGGAATGTCTTTTTATGCATGGTGGCGAAATCTTGCTGATTCTGTAACGATTGTCGCCAACCTGAGTCCCCATTAACACCCCACAAAGTTCGTCACCGTCACGTTGTGTGTAACCTTTTAATTCTTCAACGACTTCCTGCTTTATCTCGAAGTGATAGCTGTCCACATTTACACAAGCAGTTTTTGCAATGTGTTTTTTGACAAATTCAACGATGACGCAAGGCATATGCCTTTTTCTGTTGCTATATTTATGTTTCCTACCCATTGATAGCATTCTGATTCTGATGGTTTCTCTAATATTTTGTCTATAAGTGGGAATATGGCCGAAAGGAACATTGTCACATCATTTGCAGAATACAGTGAATAACTTCCATTGCACCCAGCATCACGCATCGTGAGTTTATCTCTTTCATATTCTTCTCGCTTAATCAAACAATAGTCCATAAAGCCGTCATTGGCCTTTTCTCTCAATCGTTTAATAGACTCCTCATCTTTGGGATTAACATATATCATGAGACCAGATATTCCATAAGGCTCAAGCCAAAGGATAAATGCAGGTATTTTTATATATCCTTCTGCCATCTGGCTAAGTAGCCATTTTTCAGACATTATATCGCCTGTACAAACAAATATCGCATTGGCTTTGTTGATTTCTTCAACATTCAGTTCCTGTATTTTTTTTAGGAGTGCGTGTACATTTCTATCTGGTCTGTATTGCCGTAGATAGTGTGCTACGGCAACCGACTTGTATTGATCAATGTACTTAAAGCCAAGTAGATGTCGTCCAATGTTATCAATTGTTAACCTTTCTCTGTCTGTCAAATCAAACATGGCATTATTGTAACCATTAAGAAAGTAGCATAGGTTACTACCAACGCTACCAAGCCCAGCTACTAATAAACGCATTTCTGTCATCATTGCTCCAGCAGTCCGTTCGGCAATTCGATGATCTGAATATACCGAAACATATAGTCTGTCAATTTTTTTGTTTTTATTTTCAAAAGATGTCAATACTTTGAACGAGGTCAGAGTTCCTTTCCGATAGCCGTTCCTGTTCACTTTCAGGCCGTGTATATCAATGCCGCCTACAGCATAATTAACCCCTATAGGAAAGAGTATGTTCGCATTCTTATTGTGGTTGAGGTATTTTTTGAACGTATTTCGGTCTTCATCATTACTTATCCTATCTATCACTTCTTGACCCGTCATGCAAAATGGAGGCACATTGGGTATTTGTAAAGATGCAATATAGAGAACCGAAATGCCTTTTGTCCTATACTGTAGCTTGAGACTTGCTAATGTCTTATCGTCCTCATCAGAAGCAACAACGCTTTTTTTATACGTACTGCCATCTTTTAGGTTCTTGACGATATAAGCTACACCTGTCATTTCACAGGTTTCTGTCGGTATATCGCCTAACATAATCCAATGGTCATCTACATTTTTTTCTTCTTCATATTCTTCATTCCAATAACTCCTGATTTCTTTAGCATATTCATCGGAGTTGTCTCGACCATAATACTGCTCAATCCACCTTCTTGTTCTATCGATATTGTCACGTATTAGTCCTTCTATATTTTCTGCATCATAAACTTCACCATCCTCATACAAACATAGTTTGCGTGATTTTACTGATATATGAGGCAAATATCTAAACCTGTCATCTTGTATGAACACGTATGGCATAGTGTATGGGAAGTCGAATGGAAACAGGATATAAGTTTCTATGTCTTCTGCCTTGCCAGATACCAATGCTGGAATCTGAACTTTCCAAATACATGTTCGGGGCAAACGCACCTGTTGAGGAATACTATCAACCACTTCTATGTCGTATTCTACTGAAAGCGTATGGAGAATAGTATCTAATATTGTTGCAATGTTAGGCATATTGACTATTTTTATTTATCGTGCCACAGAATCTCTGTTGCGAAGCATCTTCATCAACATCTTTGGCAGTTGAGCAACAGAATCTTTCTCCAAAATGTTTTTGCCATCTAACACATCCATCATGTTGATTCTTGCTGGCTATTGCCCTCTCTGCATCTTCCTTAAATGACTTCAGTTCTTTTAAGAAAATATCTTTTCTGCCTTTAGTATAATTGCCAAACAAGTCTTCATAAGGAGCGACTGGTCTCCAGCAATGAAAACGGCCTTCAATACTGAGATCATCATACATGTTTTTCAATATATCTCTCATGGCAATATCATAACGATTTTCATCATTCCATTGATAATACTTAGAAGTAAGCATCGACATGATACAGCCACTCGGCATTTTAGTTCCTTCACTACGTTTGTATTCGCACCACGCCTTCATGAAACGAACGAGTTCCCGAAATTTTGTTTTATCATTACACTCATCACTGAACCAATCTATCATTTCATCAGGATTAGATTCATGCCATAGCTCAGCCCTATGCGCAAGCATCGTCTTGTCTTCTGTCGTATGCCAAAAATAGATAGCAAGATCTATGTGATGCCCATCGGCATATTGTACTCTTATGCAAGGATCAAGATCTTCCGCTCCGTTATCAGTATGGTCTTTTACTGCTTCATACACTTCCTGATGATACCAGTCAATTGACTTGCGGTCATTTATGTCATCGCTTTCGAAATAAACTCCATCATCGAGATCATATGCGCCTAAGCCATTTTCATCCTTAATAGGGTTAAGTAGCGTATGCATAGCATATGACCCCTGCCAATAAAAGGTCGGTTGAATATAATCGCTGTGATTATCTTTGAAGTACTTTTTAATTTTGGCTCTCAAGGCATCTCGGTTCTTCTTGAGAGTATCCAGTCGCGTTGCAGTTGCCTTTATAGCATCGTGAAACGCCTTAAACTGTTCATGATTATTTGCCATATTAATAGTCTTTTGGATTCAGTGTTTTATTTGTTATGAAGTAATGGGCTATCTCTGGACGCATTTTTTCGTTCATAGCCGTATTATCTGCTATTTTTACTAGAAGTTTCATAGAGGCCTCACTTGCATTATCCATATCGATTATTTTATCCTGGTCTGGAGATAAAGGCTTGTTCTCAATTCGGTGAAAATCGAATGGGAATGACAAAAAACCTTTCAGTTTGGACAACAAAAACATTGTTGATTTCGACTGACCGATAGAATATGCATCAAAAAGCGTATCAGACCAATCAGTAAAAGCCCTATTCAACTTATGATGTTTCTCTCCTTTCGTTTTCTGACAACTACTTATTGAAAGGATTTCGAGTCCGTTAAAGCGCTTATCCTGCGCAAACTTATACAAGTATTCTGTTAGAGCCACAAGAATAGGATTGTTTGCCCACAATCCTCCGTCAACAAACAGATCCCCTTCAATTTCCATAACAGGTAAGTATGTAGGTGCAGCAGACGTAGCCAATGCTATATCAACATAACTTTTGCGGTCATCCTCTGTGAAATTGTCAAAGTCTTTTTTGAAGACTCTCGGATTTGCGGTCAATGTGTTATAGGCTGGAATACACAGGAAATTATTGCTCTCTGCAATTTTTCGATTTCCAAAGACCGATTCAAGAGCAGAGCGCAAAGGCTTTGATGAGTATTTCCCTCCAAATGCAATCTGCCTTGAACGCAGATAGGCACCTCCGAATGGTTTATGTTTAACGTTTTCGTTAAAAATGGAAGGACCATGCGTTTGATAAAATTTTACAACTTCACTCATTGGAATCTTGAGCGATGCTGCAAGAGCGATGATACCTCCAGTGGAAGTACCACAAAGCATATCAAAACAATCGGAAATTACACAACCAAAGACTTCTTCGAATTTCGCAAGAAGTTGGGCTGAATAAAGTCCTTTTATGCCTCCACCATCTATACACAATATTTTAAATGGTTTAGTTTCCATGCACTTTGTTGTTATATATAATTGCAAAACTTACACAATTTTTTACTTGTCTCTTTACTTCCTATTCATCACGCTTTCCGCCAACAGATATACTCTTGTGCCAAGTGTCTGTGGCCAGCGGTCAGCAGGATTCCTATCCAGTGCCTTTGCTCGCTCTATAGCCTCCTCAACATGAGTTATCAGCATTTGAGCATCGTAGTCCGCCTCGTGATAAGCCCCCATCTCCTGACGCAATCGAACCTTCAAGTACGGATCTGCATTCTTCGACTTTCGGCGGTTTTCCAACCATTGTCGCTGTTCCTCCTGGGACAATGACGAGACATCCACCAGATGCAACAGCAACCAGAGTTCGATGCATGGATTGCTCAAAGCCATGTGCATATAATCGTCTTGGGCACATTCAGTGGCAACACGAGACAGCATTGCCTCTGTCCAACGGTCTTTATCTACGACAAGCCAAAGTTCATCGTCTGCTTCCAAAGAGTATTGTTCTTTGTAGTCGTTCAGTTGCTTCAACACATGTTCCGGGCTGGAGTTATTTTGCTCAGATTCACTTCGTTCCAAAATATGCACATGCACGCGGGGATTGACATATTCCTTTGCCAAAGCATTGAAATATATCCGTTCCGTGTCTTTACCCTCTGAGGCTATGACTATGAGACGGGCGTCACGGAATGCTTCCCGACGTTCACGCATCAGACTATTCCTGCTTCGCATCGTCCCAATGAATATTATTCAGTTCACCAAAGAACGGAATTGCTCCGTATCGGCCATTCAGATAACCCTTCTGCACATTCTCCCTCGGCTTGTACTCACAGAGCGAAGACAAATGGCTTTCACCCTTCTTGTCTTTCTCCACAAACCATATTTCGTCCTGACGGACAGGTGCAGTGGAAAGCAGATTGGACTCGTGCGTGGTGCATATCAGCTGCATCTGTGAATCACTTCTGAGCAGACTGTTGTACATCTCCAACAGTTTCAAAGTCAGCATCGGATGCAGACTCCTATCGACCTCGTCAATCACATAGACGGCATCATTGGCACGCATATCAATGAGCATAGGAATGAAATCGAAAAGGCGAGACGTTCCATCGGACTCCTCAAACATCTCAAATATATAGTCAGAATTGCTGCCTTCTGTCTTGTGGATGGTCTTCAATTCGTACCACTTTAGGTTCTTCGACTCGTCTTTCTCGGCAAAGATGAAGCGGCTCTCATTGTGAATCACTACACCAGTCTTTTCATCTTTGCCGTCAAGGCTT
>OCTW011601201.1_pt1 | contig 12609 bp, 9 predicted proteins | sample 1539671 | NCBI WGS metagenome assembly OCTW01 (sample SAMN02144230, study PRJEB22623) | gut metagenome | biome: sheep rumen | host: Ovis aries | place: New Zealand | reverse complement strand
GGGCGAACCGGGAGATCATCAGCGCGCACCTCGAGGGCTGTGTGCTCGACGCCATCGAAAACGGCACGGGCGAGGAGAAAATGCAGGAGATCATCCGCCTGCTCGACAAGCTCGCGCGGTGAACCGCCGGCATCCGCCCCCGGTTTGTGCAAACTGCAAAAAACACGTTGCGATATGCGCGCAGGTTTGATATAATAGAGACAATCAGTATCTCCATGAAATGCAGACAGGCGCGTCACAAAAAACAACAGAGGGGATGCGCCGCGGAGAGAGATAGAAATTGAGGAGGAAGAATCATGAAACGCATCGGTATGCTGACCAGCGGCGGCGACTGTCAGGGTCTGAACTCTACGCTGCGCGGTGTTGCAAAGGCGCTGTACGAGGAATACGGCAAGGAAGTTGAAATTTACGGTTTCCGCGATGGCTACAAGGGACTGATTGAGGGCAATGTCCGCCTGATGACGCCGCGTGATTTTTCCGGCATTCTGACCGTCGGCGGCACGATTCTCGGCACATCCCGTCAGCCGTTTAAGAACATGCGCGACAAGGACGAAAACGGCGTCGACAAGGTCACCAAGATGATCGCGACCTATAAGAAAATGGAGCTGGATTGTCTGGTTATCCTCGGCGGCAATGGCACGACCAAGACGGCGAACCTGCTGCGCGAGGAGGGCCTGAATGTCATCTCCCTGCCGAAGACGATTGACAACGACCTGTGGGGCACAGAGGTCACCTTCGGCTATCAGACCGCAATGGATATCGCAACCGATGTCATCGACAAGATTCACACCACAGCGACCTCGCACAGCCGTGTGTTCCTCGTGGAGATCATGGGCCACGGCGCGGGCTGGCTGACGCTGACCGCAGGCATCGCGGGCGGCGCGGATATCATCCTGATTCCGGAAATTCCGTACAATCTGGACACGGTCGTACACAAGCTGGAGGAGCGCCGCAAGAACGGCCACACCTTCACCATCGTAGCCGTCGCAGAGGGCGCGATGTCGCAGGAAGAGGCGATGATGTCCAAGAAGGAATTCAAGGCGGCGCGCGCGCAGATGACAGATCCGTCCATCAGCTACCGGCTGGCGCGTGAGCTGGGCGCGGCGTGCGGACAGGAGATTCGCGTCGTCAATCCGGGCCACTTCCAGAGAGGCGGCGGACCGGACGCGTACGACCGCATTCTGACCACCCGTCTGGGCACGGGCGCAGCGCGGCTGATTAAGCATCAGCAGTACGGCAACATGGTTGCCATCCGCCACGATCAGGTCATCGCAATGCCGCTCAGCGAGGTCGCGGGCAAGCTCAAGACCGTGCCGCAGGACAGCGATCTGATTCAGTCCGCGCGCGACATCGGCATCAGCTTCGGTGACGAGGAACCGAAGAAGGAAAAGAAGGACAAAAAGGACAAGAAAGACAAAAAAGACAAGAAAAAGAAGAAGAAAAATAAGAATAAGAATAAGGAAGAAATGCCCGAGGCGTAACCCTTCCTCTTTCTGAAACTGGAGGCTGTCCGGCGCAGTGCCGGGCAGCCTTTCCCGATCAACGGAGAAATTGGTATGAACATCACACTGATTTACGGCTCACAGCGACACGGCAGCACGTGGCACATCGCGCAGAAATTTGTCTCCGCCCTCGCCTGCGGCGGGGAAATCCGGGAAATATACCTTCCGGATGCGCTGCCGGTTTTGTGCACGGCGTGCGGTGTGTGTCTGACGCAGGGCGCGCGCTACTGTCCCCACCGGCAGTACGTCGAACCGATCGTCCGCGCGCTCGACCAGGCGGATCTGGTGATTCTGGCGAGTGAGGCGAGCGCCCTTCATGTGACGGGCGCGATGAAAAATCTGCTCGATCATCTGGTTTACCGCTGGATGGAGCACCGCCCGTCCCCGACCATGTTCACAAAGACCGCGCTTGCGCTGACCACCGCGCCGACGGGCAGCACGCGCGCCGCGTGCAAAGACATGACCGATTCGCTGGCGCACTGGGGCGTCGGCGCCATCCGCACCTATGGCAGGACGGTGCACGCGCGCACATGGGAGGAGGTCTCCCCGCGCATCCGGCGGGAGATCGACCGCGGCGTCAGCCGGCTGTCCGCGAAAATCGGCGGCTGCGGCATGGCGGTTGTGCCGTCCGCCGCGGTACAGCAGCGGTTTTATTCCGTCCGGCTGATGCACCGGCTTTCCGCTCTGCCGCGCCCCGACCGCGCATACTGGGGAGAGAACGGCTGGCTCGGGCGCGTGCGGCCGTGGGATGCGGTCTCGCGTGCGCCGGAGGATTTGAAATGAACGCGGCGCTGCTTCAGCTGCGCGTGAGCCGTGCGGAGACCGCCGCACAGCGGTGGCTGCGCGTGGAGCAGCTGCTCGCCGGGCTGGAGGGACAGGCGGCCGATCTGCTCATCCTGCCGGAGCTGTGGGGCGTCGGCTTTGCGAACGCCGACCGGTGGGCGCACGAGGAGGAGCCGCTGTACGGGCGCACGGTCTCCCGTCTCGCGCCGTGGGCGCGGCGGCTGCACTGCCATATCCTGACAGGCAGCTTTGTCGAGCGCACGCAGGCGGGCACGCGCTGCAACACCTCCGTCCTGCTCGACGCAAACGGCTATGTGCTCGGCAGCTACCGCAAAATTCACCTGTTCGGCTATGGCGCACAGGAGCGCGCCCTGCTGACGGCGGGAACGCAGACGAGCGAAATTTTCACCCCGTTCGGCATTGCCGGACTGGCGACCTGCTATGACCTGCGCTTTCCCGAGCAGTTCCGCCGCATGGTGGACAACGGCGCGAGCCTGTTTCTCGTTCCGGCGGCATGGCCGAAGGCGCGGCTGGACGAATGGCGGCTGTTCTGCCGCACCCGCGCGCTGGAAAACCAGAGCTTTCTGCTCGCGTGCAACTGCGGCGGCGACGGGGACAGCGCCGGCTTTGCGGGACACAGCATGATCGCCGCGCCGGACGGCACGGTTCTGGCGGAGGCCGGGGACGGGGAAGAGCTGCTCACGGTCACGCTCGACCTCAACGAAGCCGCCCGCTTCCGCAGACAGTTCCCCGCGCTGCGCGACCGCGTTCCGCTGTAACACGCAGTGCGGCAGAGTTTGACAGCAGGAAAGGGGAGAAACCATCGTGACAACGGCAGATGTGCTGCGCTATGCGGCGGAGACCTATCACAGCGAGCCGGAGTATCTCTGGGCGCGGTATCCCGATTATGCGGTTCTGCGGCATCGGGAAAACAGAAAATGGTACGCGCTGCTGGCGCCCGTGCCGCGGCACAAGCTCGGTCTGGACGGCGCGGGAAGCGTGGATATTCTGAACATCAAGTGCGACCCCGACCTGATTGCGGTGCTGCTCGCGCAGCCCGGCTTTTTTCGGGCGTATCACATGAACAAGCGGCACTGGCTCACGATTGCGCTCGACGGCAGCGCGGCGGAGCAGGACATCCGCTCCCTGCTCGATCTCAGCTATGCGCTGACAAAGGGATGCATCGGAAAGCCAAAGACGATTACGGACAAACCCGTGCGGCAAAGGGGGAATGAGGCGTGAAAATCAAAGGAATCAAATTGGGGTATTTTGCGGCAGGCCTTTCGGTCATTGCCATCCTGCTTGGAATCTGGACGACCTTCTTCCAGTCAAGGGGCTTTGTTCAGACCACGGCGACCATCGTATCCATAGAGGAGGTGCCGGGCGAAGTCGACGACACAGAGTATGTCGTCACCGTGGAGTACGACGTGGACGGAACGCACTACACAGAAAAGCTGGATTCCTACAGCCCCTCCTACAAGGAGGGCAAGACAGTAAACATTTTATATGACCCGGAGAATCCCTCCGTCATACACAGCGGCGGCTGGATGGGAATCTATATGATTGTCGTCGGTGCGCTGATCCTCGCGGTGGTGCTGGTCTCTGCCGTCAGAGCAAAAAAAGACCTTTCTGCCCTGCGGGAGATGCGTCCCGAGACCTCCTACGCACCCTCCGTCACGGGCGAGGAGCGGCATCTTTACTTCCTGACCGATCGGGGAACGGCAAAGTTCGGCCACCGCATTGAGGATAAGGACCGCAGGGTGCTCTACGAGGCGAAGGTGACGAAGTTCCGTCTCACGGCGCCCGTCAGCTTCGATTTTATCGACCACGAGCACGGGCGCACGACGCCGCACCTCATCGGACAGACGGAGAACACCGAGTGGGATACGCTTCTGATCGACAACCACTCCACCTTCTCGTTTGACGGGGAGGATATCTGGAAGCACCTCAAGCGCAGCGGCATCACCGTAGATGCCCGCTTTCTGGAGGGCAAGCCGCTTTGGACGAAGTACACCATCTGCCGCGATGGCAGGGAGATCGCGCGGGTGGAGAGCAGCAGCATGTATCCCCACGAGGAGGACGCCGAGGCCAGGGGCAGGCTGGGCAATCTGGTGCCCGTCCGCGGCTTCTACCGCATCTGGACGCGGGAGCAAAACCTGTCCCTGCTGTTTGTGACCCTTCTGGCCTTTGCGCGAAGCGAGGCAAACGACGGGGAAGGCGGAAACTATGGGCTTTTGTTCCACAAAAAGCGCAGGACGTGATGGTCCCCCGGCACGGCTGATTTTCGGAAAAATACCCTCTCAGGATGAATGTTGGAGGCGGAAAAATGAACATCAACAAAGCACTCTCTTATGTCGCGTTCGGATTTCTGTTCACACTGGTCAATCTGAACCTGAATTTCGGCACGATAACCGTCAATGTGTTTCCGGATTTTGTCGGCTGGATCCTGTTCTTCCTCGCGTTTGACGAGCTGGGAACGTATTTGGAAGGCAAGCGGTATATGAAATGGATTTCGCTCGGCATGATTATTCTGACGGCTGTCATTTGGGTGATGCGGATGATGAGCCCGGAGCTCGAGCTCAATATTCTGACGACCGCCGCAACGATTGTTTCGCTGGTCTACATGTTTATCCTCTTCGGCGCGCTCGAACAGGTCGCCCGGGACTATCAGTCCAAACGGGAATCCACGATCCGCATGCTGAAGATTGTCAACCTGATCCTCTATGTCGCTTTTGTCGTGACCGCACTCGGCTTTATCGCCGTGCAGCAGGCGGCGTGGGCAATGGTCGCCGCTGTGGTCGGCGCTGCCGCTTTGGTTGCCGCGATCATCACGCTCGTGGTGCTGTTTCAGCTGCGCAGGGAAATCAGGGAGCGCGGCTGAAGGAGGGACCGGCGCTTGGAACGCGTGACGAGCAAATAGAAAAAACAGCTTCCCGCTGCCGAAGCACACGGCGGTGAGAGGCTGTTTTTGTTGTGCGCAAAAAAACGCCCCGGCGCGGCTCTGTCCGGAGCGGAGCGATGCGCGGCAGGGGCATTGGACGAAAAAAAGACGGTCCGGACGAATCCGAACCGTCTTGCTTGTTTTAAGCGGGAAATTACGCCTTCGGGCCTGCGTTTACGATCTCAGCCGGCATGTTCGGGTACTTCTCGGAGAAGTTCTTGACGAACATAGCGGACAGCTTTGCAGCGGCCTCCTTGTAAGCGTCCTGATCCTTCCAGGTCTTTGCCGGGATCAGCAGGTCATCCGGAACGCCTGCGCAGGTGGTCGGAACGGACAGACCGAAGTACGGATCCTCAACGAACTCGCTCTTGAGCAGCTCGCCGGTCAGTGCAGCGGTGACCATTGCACGGGTGTACTTCAGCTTGGTGCGCTCGCCGGTGCCATTCCAGCCGGTGTTGACCAGATAGACGGAAGCGCCGGACTTCTCAACCTTTTCCTTCAGCATCTCAGCGTACTTTGCCGGATCGAGCGGCAGGAACGGCTCGCCGAAGCAGGTGGAGAAGGTCGGAACCGGCTCCTTGACGCCGATTTCGGTGCCGGCAACCTTGGAGGTGAAGCCGGAAACGAAGTAGTACATTGCCTGCTCGTTGTTCAGCTTGGAGATCGGAGGCAGGACGCCGAATGCGTCAGCGGTCAGGAAGATAACGGTCTTCGGGATGCCGCCCATACCGGACTCCTCGGCGTTGTTGATGAACTCAACCGGATAGCCGACACGGGAGTTGACAGCCAGGGAATCGTCGTCGAAGTCGAACTCGCGGGTCTCCGGATCCATGACGACGTTCTCAACCAGAGCGCCGAACTTGATGGCGTTGTAGATGTCCGGCTCGTTCTCAGCGGACAGGTTGATGCACTTTGCGTAGCAGCCGCCCTCGAAGTTGAAGACGGAATCGTCCGACCAGCCGTGCTCGTCGTCGCCGATCAGCTTGCGGTTCGGGTCAGCGGACAGGGTGGTCTTGCCGGTGCCGGACAGACCGAAGAATACAGCGGAATCGCCGTCAGCGCCGATGTTTGCGGAGCAGTGCATCGGGAATACGCCCTGCTTCGGCAGGATGTAGTTCATAACGGAGAAGACAGACTTCTTGATCTCGCCGGAGTAACGGGAGCCTACGATGAGAACGAGCTTCTTCTCGTAGTCGATGACGATGCACGCCTCGGAACGGGTGCCGTCGCGCTCCGGAATGCACTTGAAGCCCGGTGCCGCGATGATGGTGAAGTCCTCAGAGAAGTTCTCGAGCTGCTCTGCGGTCGGACGGCGCAGCAGCTGATGGATGAACATATTCTGGGAAGCCAGCTCATTGACGATGCGGAAGGACTTGGTGTACTTCGGGTCAGCGCCTGCGAAGCCGTCGAAAATAAAGATTTCCTTGCCCTGCAGGTAAGCGATGACCTTCTCGTACAGTGCGTCGAAGCATTCCTGGGTCATCGGCTTGTTGACCTTGCCCCACGCGATCTCGTCGTGTACGCCCTCGCTGTCAACGATGAACTTATCGTTTGCGGAGCGGCCGGTGTACTTGCCGGTCTTAACGACCAGAGCGCCGGTGTTGGACAGGGTGCCCTCGCCGCGGCGAAGTGCGTGCTCTGTCAGCTGAGCCGGAGTCAGATTGCGATAAACGGTGTCGGTATTGATGATACCGAGCTTTTCCAATCCATAAGTGTTCATTGGGTTTTCCTCCATTGTATTATTTTCTGAAAAAAGAAAAACAACGCGGCAGGCATCCGTCAAACGGGTGTCCGCTGCGGCATTGTCCCTGTGGATGAAAACAGGCGCGTTCCTTCAGGATTGCCCCTTCTTTTCCAACATATCAAAGATATCATATCAAAAGAAGAAAATCAAGAGAAACTTACCTTATTTGGCTGATTGTGTGCGTGAAAGCGCAATGAAATACAAAACAGGTGCAAAAAACCGGACGTTTTTGTGCAGGTGCACCAAAGGCGGGCGGGGGGAGCGCGGAACCGTTTTTGCAGGATGCACACAGGAGGGCTTTCAGTTTTGCGGCGCGGGCGGAACGACGCCGCTGCCGTCAAAGCGCGGGACGAAGCTCTCGCCGATGGATTCGGCGTCCTGCGTCCAGCCGGACAGGCCGAGCGCGGCCATCTGCGCACACGCGTCCGCGTATTCCGCGTCGGACACGCGGCGCGCCAGCTCGGGGAAGCCGTCGGGCACCGCGCACGGCGTGTACTGCCGCATCAGGCTGAACAGAATGCGCCCGCCCCACCGCGCCGCCGCCGTGCGCACAAGCTGTGCCGTGTCGCCGCCCAGACCGGGCAGCATCAGGTGGCGGACGATGGTCCCGCGCCGCAGCATGCCGTCCGCGCCCCACGCCGGCGCACCCGTCTGCCGCACCATTTCGTCGATGGCGGCACAGGCGCACTCGTAATAATCGGGCGCCTGCGAATAGCGCGCGGCGTAATAGGAGCTGTAATATTTGAAGTCGGGCAGATAGATGTCCACCAGACCGTCGAGCTGCCGCAGCGTCTGCACACACTCATAGCCGCCGCAGTTGTACACAATGGGGATGGTCAGACCGCGCCGGCGCGCGAGCGGAATCGCCCGCATCAGATGGGCGGCGTAGTGGGTCGGCGTCACGAGGTCGATGTTGTGCGCGCCCTGCGCCTGCAGCGCGAGAAACGTGTCCGCCAGACCGGACACATCGGTCACCGTGCCGCACCCCGCGGCGTCCCGCCCGGAAATCGCGCGGTTCTGACAGTAGACACAGCCGAGCGGACAGTGACAGAAAAAGACCGTGCCCGCGCCGCGCGTGCCCGACAGGCACGGCTCCTCCCACCGGTGCAGACCGGCGAGCCCGATGCGCAGCGTGTCGTCCGCGCCGCAAAAGCCGCGCTGTCCCGCCGTCCGGTCCGCGCCGCAGCCGCGCGGGCAGAGCATACAGTGCTTCAGCATGGCAAACGCCTCCTCTCTCCGACTCATCATAGCACATCGGGCGGGGAACGGGCAACACGGCGCGCCGCGCGGGGCAAAAAAAGCGGCGTGATTTTGGGTTAATCGACAGATGCACTGGGATTGTCCGGCATCTCATCCATTTTCCGTTTGACTTGTGCGGACAGATAGGCTATAATATTTTTACTAAATTAGTTATGGCTAATCACGAGGGCGCGCGGATGTCCTGTTGTCCCGTTTGACGGCTGCCGAAACAGCGGAGCAAACGGGGAAAATCAGGGGAAGAATTTTCTCTGCCCGGCCGAACATCGCTTTTATTTGCCGGATGCGGGAAAATTTGACCTGTGCTGCGCAGCTTATGTGCAGACAACGCGGAAAAACCGCCCGCTCTTCGCGTTCCGACAGGGCAGACAGGTGAAAATGTGTGGTGCGAAAATCCATTGGATTTTCCATTTTTTTCGCCAAAGGTTAGCAAAAGCTAATGGTAATAGGTGACAACAGCGTCTGATTTTTCCAATGAGAGACCGGACTGCTGTTTTCATACCGTGCGCTGTCGTCCCGTGCGGCCGCGGTGACAGACGGCAAAAAGACTCCAAACAGAAAGGAGACGGCACAGAACACACGAACCACCGGAAGCGCGGCGTCCGCCGCGCGGCGGAACACAACGAGCATGTGTCAAAGACGCATGGAAAAGGAGTGAAAGCATGAAGTTCAGAACGAAAGGGCATCTCCTGCGCGCGCTGCAGGCGTTTGCGCTCGCGCTGGTGATGGGTTTTTCGACCATCGCGTTCTCACCGACGGCGGCACAGGCGGTCAGCGGCAGTGAGATTGCGGCGGACGGGACGTATACGAGCACCGTTCGGGCAGACAAGTACAAGAAGGGAAAGTATGACAAGTCATACTACGGGCAGATTCATGTTTCGGTTGCGGACGGAAAGATCACCGGACTTTCCATCACCGCGGAAAAGGATAAGCTGAAAAAGCTGCTCACCGCGGAAATCCGGAGCACCTATATCGGCCAGGACGCGACGGTGGACGCGGTCAGCGGCGTCGATGTTGTGACCTCGGCTTCGGTTGCGGATGTCGATACGACCACCTCCGCGACGCAGAAATCGTACACCACGGAGAAATATTATGTCTCCAATGTCAAGCAGGCGATTGCCGACGCCCTCGCGACCGCACCGGCGAGAAGCGACGCGGGCAGCGGGACGGCGGAGGAAACGACATACATCGGCACAGCAACCGATACAAACAAGGACGGAAGCCATACTTATACGCTCAAGCTGAATGTAACCGTAAAGGATGGAACGATCACCGGTCTTTCTGTTGCTGACGGAACAACCGGCAGCTGGGATTCTCTGGTGAGCAGTGAAGCGTCCAAATATATCGGAAAGTCTGTAGAGCAGATAGATGCGGTTGATGTTGTGACATCGGCCTCCACCCCCGTCTACGGCGGGTACAGCAATGTCATAAAGGCTGCGGTCAAAAATGCCTTGGCTCAGGTGTCGGGCACCGGGGATTCGGGCACGCCGGCCGGCGGCGGAGATGCCGGCGAAACCACCTCCGTTCAGGTGACAAAGCAATGGTCGGACGGCGCGGACGCACATGCGGGCGAGACGGTCACGGCGGCGGTGTGCGGCAGCCAAAACACCGTGGTTCGGACGGTCACGCTGAACCGGCAGAACAACTGGACAGCAGCGGCTGACGGACTGCCTGCGGCGGATACCTATACCGTACGCGAGCAGAAGGTCACCGATGCGGGCGGAAAGGATGTCACGGCACAGTACACCGCCGAGGTCACGGAAAAGACGGAGACCGGCACCTCATCCGGACAGTGGAAAAAGACGGATGCGGTTCACGCGGGCGGAACGTATGCCATGACCTACACATACAGCGGCAAGGAATATCTCCTCGGCGCGAACAACGGACAGGTATTGCGGGCCTACAACCCGCCCGATCTCACCGACGGGGTCATCACGTCGGAGGTGAGCGATCAGTTCCAGTGGACGTTTGAGGACACACAGGACACCGACTATCCCACCTCGAAGGGATATTACCACATGAAGAACAACGGCGGCTACTCCAACTGCTACCTGTACGCGATGGACGAGCAGTACGGCGGCTATTTTGCCATGAACAGCGAGCCGGACAGCCTTTGGGTGCAATCCGCCGGAGATTTTCATTATCTGCGCGGCTATTTCAGCTATTCGAGAGGGTGGGATTACCTGAGCAACGGAACGTTCTCGAGCGCCAAATCCAACAAAGCATCCAACGTCAAATATGCCGCACACATCACGTTCTATGAGCGCACGGCGGGTGATGATGCCGTGACCGCCTACACCATCACCAATACGAAAAAGGCGGAGGAGCCTGCTGCCGCGGGCGGCATCAAGGTAAGCAAGCAGGTCGACAAGAGCAGCGGAAAGGTGGGCGATTCGTTCGCCCTGACCATGGATGCCTATGCGACGGCGGCGGAGGTCAAAACCACGACATCCTCCGGCAGTGCGGCGATTGTTCTGGCGCTCGACCTGTCCGGCTCGATGGACAGCCAGAAAATTTCCAGACTGAATACAGCGGTCAATAACCTGCTCAAATCGCTTCCGGCGGGACAGAAAATCAAGGTCGTCACCTTCGGCAGCACCGCCGACTATTACGGCGAGATGGGCAGCGGCGATACGGCCGCCTTCCGGCAGATTTCCGGCGATGCGCTGACCAATTTTTCCGCCGCGCTGACCAAGGCGTATGACCAGATCAAAAATGCGACGGAGGAGAGCAAAAATATCATTCTGTTCTCAGACGGTCAGCCGGAGGACAGCAGCTCGGCGCATGACACGGCGTGGGTCAATGCGATCCGGACGGCGCAGCAGGTCAAGAACAACAATGTCAGCATTTATACCGTATCGGTTGCCTCCTCTGCCGATGCCGCGGCACCGGTCGCAGGTGCGGGACAGAGCTTCGGCGAATTTTTTGCATCCAGCACTGATATCGTAAACAATGTCATGCAGCTGGTTTCCAGCAATTACAGCGGGGTAAGCGTGACGGGAAGCGGCTATGGCAGCGTGACGGTAGATGCTGCGGAAAAGCAGGATTCCAAATATTATGTGGCGAACACGACCAGCGACTGGAGCGGTCTGTTTACGGGAATTACACAGGAGATCATTTCCTATTCCACCGTTTCGCTGGATGCCTCGTCCGTCATGAAGGATCAGGTGAACACCGATTATTTCGATGTTTCCGGCATTACCGCGACCGCAAAGGCATGGAGCTATGACCCGTCCGCGGGGACATGGACGGAGACGGCCGATACCTATACGCCGTCGGTCGATCAGAGCACGGGACTTGTCACGGTAACCGGCTTTGACTATGCGAAGCACTGGGTATCCGAGGACGGCACCCAAACCGCGCCGGACGGCGGACAGAAGCTGGTTCTCACCATTTCCGGTCTCAAGGCAAAGGATGCCTCCGCCGGAAAGACGGTCGACACCAACAAGGCGCCGCAGGGCGTCTATGAAAACGGCGGCGCCGCAGAGCCGGCCGCCGCGTTCACCAGTCCGCAGGTGACGGTGGAACAGAAAAAGACATTCACCGTCTATCATCAGTCGGACAAATCGACGGAGACCTTTGACCTCACGGACAGCTTTGACGTGACGGAAACGGTCAAGGCGGGCTGCCTGTACGGCGGTCTGTACACAGACGACACGTTCACCACGCCGGTCACAGACATCTGCGGCAAGGCGTTCCGTCCGGAGGCGGACAAGACCTATTATGTCAAGGAAGTCAGCACGAATTATCTGAATCCGAAAATCTATTCGGTCTACAACAAAAAACAAAACAACAAGCTGAAGTTTGTCTATCTCGTGACGGCGATTGACGACACGAATTACAGGCAGGTCGGCTTTGACATCGACAGCGGCGCCGCGAAAAAGGAACAGGAAGTCAAGGGCGACGCAACCGTCTATCAGAGCTTTGTCGTAGACAACAGTGCGGATGATTCGTACAGCAAGGGCGCGTCGGCCACATACAGCCTGACAAAGTTCTTCCCGAAGCTGACGACCGGCTATCTCAACGTGCAGAAATACAACAGCGAGGCGTACACGGGCCTCGAACCGAACACCGCATTCACCATGGTTCCGTACTATGTGACCATGGACGGCGTCAAGGTCACCGGCACGGTATCGCGCCATGTCGACACGAGAAACGGCACCGGCATCAAGGCGTCCGGCGGCATTCTGGCGACGGATACGACGGTCGAGTCGGTCTGCACCAAGGAGACAGCCGCAGCCGCAGCCGGAGCGCGCAGGCGCCTGACTGTGCGCAAGGCGTACACCGCGGGCAGCGAAGAGACTGTGACGGAGCAGAAGACGGAGCAGACGAATGCAGATCAGTCGCCGGATACACAGACAAAGGCCGGCGGCAGCACAGCC
>OCTW011576314.1_pt1 | contig 12610 bp, 11 predicted proteins | sample 1539671 | NCBI WGS metagenome assembly OCTW01 (sample SAMN02144230, study PRJEB22623) | gut metagenome | biome: sheep rumen | host: Ovis aries | place: New Zealand | reverse complement strand
TCTAGAGTCAGAAGATGAAGTAGCTGAAGAAGTAGTTTCTGAAGCAACTAGCCTTGATGAAGATGCGGAATCTGCGCTTGAGGTAGCTGATCATCAAGTAGAGAAAGCTCAAGAAGATGAAGAACTTGATAATCTTGACATTGAACAAGAGGAAGAGGTTAATAATGCTTCTGAGCCTAACTTGCCAGAGATTAATCCTAAGGATGCTGTGAAGCAGTTCCGTCATTATCTTTTCGATCACAAGGGAATGGTCTACGTCATCGATGCTGGCGAAGATTTGAAGCGTGAAATCAAGTTTTATAACCCATTTGATCGATTTGAAGGCGCCTCTGATGATGTGACTGCGTCTTTAGTCATCTTGGAAGAAATTTTAGATGATTTGCGTAGTCGTAAAAAAGAAATCTTTGGTGCTGAAGGGAACTTGATTAGCGAAGCGACTGAACCAATTCATTTAATGGTTTATGGTCAAAATGTTTTGATGCAAGATAGTCGTTTTGAAACCTTGATGTCTGAAATTGCTCCTTTTACTGGCCGTTCAGACTTACACATTCATTCTTATCAAGCTTATAAATAATGAAAAACTTATTTCTTGACAATTTTTTCCGATAACGTGTTACAACACATTTAACGCTAAAGTTTGAAGATACTTATAGCACAACGCAAAAAAGACAGTAGCTGCAACTACTGTCTTTAATTTTGTTTTCAAAGAAAACTCAGGTTAATGGTTGTTGCGTTTGTTTTGAATGTGTTGCTTAAATAATCTGGGAGATTGTTTAAGGTTGGGGATAAGAGAAGCGAAGTTTCTCTTACATTTCGAAAGTTTTAGGAATTCCTTAGTTTCCTAAAATATTGAAGCTACCGTTGGCACCACATAAGGTAAGTATCACGAGAATAAAAAGGATCTTCACTTGCTACAAAAAATAATTGACAAGCAAATGAAAACGCGTTATAATATTTAAAATTTGAAAACCTTTAATTAAGTTCAGAGAGACTTTCAAGGTTACTGTAAAAAAGAGTTTTATCTCTAATAAAAAGTGTGAGTATGCTTTGGTGTGCTCTGCTTATTTTGCTGTAACCTTGCCTTCTGGCGAGGTTTTTTTGTGTGAAAGGAACACTATGCATTCAAGTTGTAAAGACAAAACGTCTGTATTGAAAGAAAACTTATTGATTGTTAGTCAACGAGAGATTGCTCCTCGTATTTTTGAGATGAAGCTTTCTGGTGAGATGGTCATGGACATGGCTCCTGGTCAGTTTTTGCATCTTCGAGTACCTGATCCAAGTAAATTATTACGTCGTCCGATTTCGATTTGCCAGATTGATAAAGTTAATAAAGTCGCAACCATTGTTTATCGTGTGGAACGCGCTGGGACAGCTATTTTATCTCAGTTGAAAGCTGGTGATCGTGTCGATACTATGGGACCTCAGGGAAATGGTTTTGATCTTTCTGTGGTTTCTGCAGGGCAAAAAGCTTTGTTAATCGGAGGGGGAATCGGTGTTCCGCCTTTGGTTGAAACAGCTAAGCAATTAGCTGCTAAAGGTGTTGAAGTGATTTCTGTTCTTGGTTTTGCGAATAAAGATGCTGTTATCCTAGAAGAGGCCTTGTCAGCATATGGTAAGGTTTATGTCACCACTGATGATGGATCATATGGAACTAAAGGATATGTATCAACGGTTGTTGATGAGCTTACAAAAGAATATTCTTTTGATGCTATTTACTCGTGTGGCGCACCAGGAATGTTGAAATACGTTGACCAAAAATTTGAAAACCATCCACATGCTTATCTGTCTATGGAATCTCGTATGGCATGTGGTATGGGGGCTTGTTATGCTTGTGTAGTGCATTTGAAAAACGCCCAAGATGCTGCCAATCAACGTGTTTGTGAAGATGGACCGGTTTTTGAAACTGGAAAAATCATCTTGTAAGGAGGTTTATTTATGTCAGAAAATCGTTTAGCTGTTAGCCTTCCAGGACTTGATTTGAAAAATCCGATTATTCCTGCATCAGGTTGCTTCGGTTTTGGCCAAGAGTATGCCAAATATTATGATTTGGATAAGTTAGGTTCAATTATGATTAAAGCGACAACTAAGGATGCTCGTTTTGGGAATCCAACGCCACGTGTGGCAGAAACACCTTCAGGCATGTTAAATGCTATTGGGCTTCAAAATCCAGGTGTTGATGTGGTGCTTTCTGAAAAATTACCTTGGTTGCAAGAACACTTCCCAGAATTACCAATTATTGCTAATGTAGCTGGTTTTTCAAACGAAGAGTATGCTTATGTGTCTGAAAAGATTTCAAAAGCAGCAAATGTTAAAGCTATCGAACTTAATATCTCTTGTCCTAATGTTGACCATGGAAATCATGGCTTGTTGATTGGACAAGTGCCAGAGCTAGCTTATGCAGCTGTGAAAGCTAGTGTTGAGCATTCAGATGTGCCAGTTTATGTTAAATTAACACCGAGCGTGGCTGATATCACAGCAGTTGCTAAGGCAGTTGAAGAAGCTGGAGCAACTGGCTTTACCATGATTAATACTTTGGTTGGTATGCGTTTTGACTTGAAGACTCGTAAACCAATCATTGCTAATGGTACAGGTGGCATGAGTGGACCTGCAGTTTTTCCTGTAGCGCTTAAATTAATTCGTCAGGTAGCTCAAAGTACAGATCTTCCAATCATTGGTATGGGGGGGATAGATTCAGCAGAAGCAGCTATTGAAATGATGATTGCTGGAGCATCAGCTATTGGAGTTGGAACAGCTAATTTTGCAGATCCTTATGCCTGTCCTAATATTATTGACCGTTTACCTGAGGTTATGGATCAATATGGCATCAAAGATCTTGAAACGTTACGACGTGAAGTTCGCCAAGAATTGCGTGGCAAGTAAGTTTTGCTATTTTATTAAAAAAGTCAGTAAGTTTTTGACTTTGATATTAAAAAAAGATATAATAATAACAACTGAATAACCTTTAATTGAGTCCAGAGAGGCGAGAAAGGTTCGTGAAAAAAGAAGATATCATCTTTGAATAATGGGTGCTTGCTGCCCTACTTTTCGTGTAACCTCGCCCTTGGGCGGGGTTTTCTTTGTAGAAAAAGGAGAAAAAATGCACGAAAGTCGTCCGATTATTGCTCTTGATTTTCCGTCATTTGATGATGTGAAATCATTTCTTGCTTTGTTTCCTGCTGATGAAAAGCTCTATGTCAAAATTGGTATGGAACTTTATTATGCTGAAGGGCCAGAGATTGTTCGTTATGTGAAATCTCTTGGACACTCAGTTTTCCTAGATTTGAAATTGCATGACATTCCAAATACGGTTAAGTCAGCCATGCGTGTGCTTTCAAATCTTGGTGTTGACATGACTAATGTTCATGCGGCAGGTGGTGTTGAGATGATGAAAGCTGCGCGTGAAGGTCTTGGACAAGGTCCAAAATTAATCGCGGTAACACAGTTGACATCAACATCAGAAGAGCAAATGAAAGAAGATCAAAATATCCAGACAAGTCTTGTTCAATCTGTTATGCATTACGCGAAAAAAGCAGAAGAAGCTAGACTTGATGGGGTTGTCTGTTCTGCTTGTGAGGTTGCTGTCATCAAAGAGGCAACGTCAGAAGATTTTGTTTGCTTGACACCTGGTATCCGTCCGGCAGGAGCTGCTGTTGGTGATCAAAAACGCGTGATGACACCAAGCCAAGCAAGCGCCATTGGCTCAAGCTATATTGTTGTTGGACGCCCAATTACAAAAGCGGATGATCCTGTTGCGGCTTACAAAGCCATTTACGATGAATGGAATGCTTAGTATTGGAATACTAAAATTATTTTAGAGTTGGTATGGAGTTAACAATGAGGAAATCTTACACAGCGGTTATTGATAGACCAATCGGTTATCAAGATAGATACGGGAATAACTATCCAATCAATTATGGTTACATTCCAAATTTGATTGGAGGTGATGGTGAGTGGCAAGATGTCTATATTATTTCAGAGAGTGTCTCAGCTCCCCTAGAAGTATTCGAAGGGGAATTAGTAGCCATTATTCATCGTGCTGATGATGTGGAGACTAAATGGATTTTAACAACCGCTGGTGAAATAGTTACTTATGACCAAATAAAACAAGCAACCCATTTTTTAGAACAATATTTTACATCAACCATTGAGTTATTATAGAAAAGAGGAATATTATGACTTTAGCATCACAAATTGCATCAGATTTGCTTGAAATTCAAGCGGTTTACTTGAAACCAAATGATCCGTTTACTTGGGCATCTGGGATTAAATCACCAATCTATACAGATAATCGTGTGACACTTTCATATCCTGAAACACGTACATTGATTGAAAATGGATTTGTAGAAAAAATCAAAGAAGAATTTCCAGAAGTGGAAGTTATTGCAGGTACAGCAACAGCAGGTGTTCCTCATGGAGCTATTATTGCTGACAAAATGAATCTTCCATTTGCTTATATTCGTAGCAAACCAAAAGATCATGGTGCAGGTAACCAAATTGAAGGTCGTGTGAGAAAAGGTCAAAAAATGGTCGTCGTTGAAGACCTTATCTCAACTGGTGGTTCTGTGCTAGAAGCAGTTGCCGCAGCTGAACGTGAAGGCGCTGATGTTATCGGTGTTGTGGCAATCTTTACTTACGAATTGCCTAAAGCAACTGAAAACTTTGACAAAGCAGGTGTGAAATTGGTGACACTTTCTAACTATACAGAGCTTATCAAAGTAGCTAAGGTGCAAGGTTACATCACTGCAGATGATTTGACTTTGCTACACAAATTTAAAGAAAACCAAGAAACTTGGCGTGACTAATAAAATTTAGTATTTGGCTACTAAGGATAAAACTTTAGTGGCCTTCTTGGTTTAAAGCTTGAAAGGAGTTATAATGAAACTATTATCAACATTTGAAAATAATGTTTTGCCTGATGCATACGCTAAAAAAGCAAGTGTTCAGGTTAGGGGAAATGCAGTCATCTCTTTCCCGTTTACGATTGAGGATGCTCCTGAAGGTACGAAAACATTTGCTTGGACATTCGTCGACTATGATTCTATCCCAGTCTGTGGTTTTGCTTATATTCACTGGGTAGTTGCTAATGTTCCAGCTGATGTTCCAGCTGATGTAAAAGCTATTTCAGAAGATTTTTCTCGTTTAGATACTAATCATACTCATGGTAAAAATAGCTTAGTTAGTAAGTTTCTAAATGAGGATAACTCAGATATTTATGATGGCTATATGGGGCCATATCCACCGGATAGAGACCATATTTATACCCTAACAGTCTATGCTTTGGATTGTGAATTGCCATTAACAGATGGTTTTTACATGAATGATTTGCTTCATGCCATGGAAGGGCATGTCTTGGCAAAAGAAAAGCTAGATTTAGTAGGGAAATACTAAAGCTACAGAGGAGTGAACATGCAACATTCAACATGGCATGAGTTAATTAAAAATGAATTACCAGAGCATTACTTTGGTCGCATTAATCAATTTATGGATGCTGTTTATCAGCAAGAATTGGTATATCCGCCACGTGAGAAAGTCTTTAATGCTATTCAAACAACAGCATTAGAAGATGTTAAAGTAGTGATTATTGGTCAAGATCCTTATCATGGTCCGAATCAAGCGCAAGGACTATCATTTTCAGTACCAGAGAATATTCCAGCACCACCATCTCTTCAAAATATTCTTAAAGAATTGGCTGATGATTTAGGTCAACGCGATCACCACGATTTAACCCCATGGGCACAGCAAGGTGTGCTTTTGCTAAATGCTTGCTTAACAGTTCCTGCAGGTCGTGCCAATGGTCATGCTGGACAAATTTGGGAACCATTTACCGATGCGATTATCAAAGTGGTTAATCAAAAAGAGACACCGGTTGTCTTTATTCTCTGGGGTGGGTATGCTCGTAAGAAAAAAGCTTTGATTACGAATCCAATTCATCATGTCATCGAAAGTGCGCATCCAAGTCCACTCTCAGCTTATCGCGGATTTTTCGGCAGCCGTCCTTTCTCACAAGCTAATGCTTACCTCAGTCAGGATGGCCTAGAACCAATTGATTGGTTGAAATGATAGGAGTTTAACATGTTACTTATTAAAAATGGTCGTGTCGTTGATCCAAAGTCTGGTTTTGATCAGGTTGCGGACGTTCTTGTTGATGGAAAAAAAGTTGTTAAAATTGCTGACTCAATCGAAGAAGCAAATGCAGAGGTCATTGATGCTAGTGGTCTTGTTGTAGCTCCTGGTTTGGTTGATATTCACGTGCATTTTCGTGAACCTGGTCAAACTCACAAAGAAGATATTCATACAGGAGCTCTTGCAGCAGCAGCTGGTGGTTTTACATCAGTTGTTATGATGGCAAATACTAATCCGACTATTTCAGATGTTAAAACGTTGAAAGAAGTATTAGCGAGCGCTAGCAAAGAAAATATCCACGTTTATACAAACGCTACAGTCACTAAAAACTTTGATGGTCAAAATTTGACTGACTTTAAAGAACTTCTTGAAAATGGTGCACTCAGTTTTTCAGATGACGGTATCCCACTTCAAAGTACTAAAGTGTTGAAAGAAGCTTTGGATTTGGCAAAAGCAAATAATACCTTTGTTGCTGTTCACGAAGAAGACCCAGAATTAAATGGTATCCTTGGATTTAACGAAGGGATTGCACGTGATAAATTCCATTTCTGCGGAGCAACTGGGGTGGCAGAGTATAGTATGATTGCGCGTGATGTTATGATTGCTTATGACCGTGGTGCGCACTTACATATCCAACATTTGTCAAAAGCAGAATCTGTTAAAGTGGTTGAATTTGCTCAACAATTAGGCGCAAATGTCACTGCAGAAGCAGCACCACAACATTTCTCAAAAACAGAAGACTTGCTTCTCATCAAAGGCTCTGCAGCTAAGATGAATCCACCTCTTCGTACTGAAAAAGACCGTTTGGCAGTTATTGAAGGTTTGAAATCTGGCGTTATTTCAGTGATTGCGACTGACCACGCTCCACACCACGCTGATGAAAAGAATGTCGAAGACATCACAAAAGCCCCATCAGGTATGACAGGACTTGAAACATCATTATCTCTTGGCTTGACAAACTTGGTGGCTACAGGTGATTTGACCTTGTCAGAGTTGCTTGCTAAGATGACCATTAATCCATCATCAATGTATGATTTTGACGCTGGATATTTGGCTGAAAATGGTCCTGCAGACATCGTTATCTTTGCTGACAAAGAAGAACGTGTCGTGTCTGACCACTTTGCTTCTAAAGCTTCAAATTCACCATTTATTGGTGAAAAACTACAAGGTGTCGTGAAATACACTATCTGTGATGGAAACATTGTCTACAAAGCTTAAGAGTAATAAAAAAGAATTAGCGTTTTGCTAATTCTTTTTTTGTTCTTGATGACTTAAATTCAATCCCCAAGGAACAAGATTTTCCTTGTGTACTTTAATACGTGTAATGTTATCTTTATGTCTCACAATAATAATACCTGCAATTAAAATAATCACTAATGTGAAGAGCAGGTCGTAGTGCGGAAGCAAAAAGCCAAAGGCTGGAAAAATTAGAACACTAACGACAGCAACGCTAGCGGCAACTACACTTGATAAAGAGATCATACTATAGAGATAAAGGGTAATGACAAAGACAACAACAAGGAAAAGTAAAAATAGTGGCGCAAAACCAAGGAGTACACCAGCGCTTGTTGCAACTGCCTTACCACCTTTAAACTGTGCAAAAAGTGGGAATGTGTGACCGATTATGGCGAAAAGTCCGATTAGAATTGGAGAGACGCCAGTAACCCCAAAAATAAGAGGAAGAAGTGCAGCAAGTGTCCCTTTTAACATATCAATGATAAAGGTAATCGTACCTGCTTTAGCACCTAGGACTCGGAAAGTATTAGTTGTTCCAGTATTTCCGCTACCATGTTCTCTAAGATTTGTGTGGTAGAAGAATTTTCCAATCCAAAGTCCAGTTGGGATTGACCCCAATAAGTAAGCAATCAGAATCATAACTAAAATTTTCATGTTTTCATTATAACACAATCGCTTATTAAGAAAAGGAGAAATTTGAAAAATAAATGACTTGAAGAATCAAGCTAAATTTGTGATAACGCTTTAAATTTGATATACTATTTCATGAAAAAATTGGTGATTTTCCTTGTAAAATCGTTATTAACTTTGATTTTTTTTTGCAAAATACTGAAAAAACTTGTAAGATAAAAAAGATGAATTATTTGGAGGTCGCTTTTGGCTAAAAAAGAAATTAATGTAAATAATTATAATGACGATGCCATTCAAGTATTAGAAGGATTGGACGCTGTTCGTAAACGTCCCGGAATGTACATCGGTTCAACAGATGCGACAGGACTACATCATTTAGTATGGGAAATTGTTGACAATGCCGTCGATGAAGCACTTTCTGGTTTTGGTAATCAGATTGATGTGATTATTAACAAAGACGGCAGTGTTACGGTAAAAGACCAAGGTCGAGGAATGCCGACTGGTAAGCATGCCATGGGGATTCCGACAGTAGAGGTTATTTTCACGGTTCTCCACGCTGGTGGTAAATTTGGACAAGGTGGTTATAAAACCTCTGGAGGTCTTCACGGGGTAGGTTCTTCAGTTGTTAATGCCCTTTCTAGCTGGCTAGAAGTTGAGATTACTCGTGATGGCGCTGTTTATAAACAACGTTTTGAAAAGGGTGGTAAACCTGTTACAACTCTTAAAAAGATTGGAACAGCACCAAAATCTAAATCAGGTACTATGGTTACATTCATGCCTGATGACACGATCTTTTCAACGGTTGATTTTAAATTTAACACGATTGCTGAACGTTTGAAAGAATCAGCTTTCTTGCTTAAAAATGTTACCTTGACATTAACTGATAATCGTCCAGAAGAAGCAGAACACCTAGAATTCCATTATGAAAATGGGGTGCAAGACTTTGTTGAATACCTCAATGAAGATAAGGAAACCTTGACACCTGTCATTTGGGTAACTGGTGAAGATCAGGGCTTCCAAGTTGAAGTAGCACTTCAATACAATGACGGATTTTCTGATAACATTCTTTCTTTTGTTAACAATGTTCGCACAAAAGATGGTGGAACTCATGAGACTGGTTTGAAATCAGCTATTACCAAAGCTATGAATGACTACGCTCGTAAGTCTGGTTTATTAAAAGAAAAGGATAAAAACCTAGAAGGTTCTGATTACCGTGAAGGGCTATCTGCGGTGCTTTCTATCCTTGTTCCAGAAGAGCATTTGCAATTTGAAGGACAAACCAAAGATAAATTAGGAAGTCCTCTAGCACGTCCAATTGTTGATAGTATTGTATCTGAAAAATTGACTTTCTTCCTTTTGGAAAATGGTGAAGTGGCTTCAAATCTTGTTCGTAAGGCAATTAAAGCGCGTGATGCCAGAGAGGCGGCTCGTAAGGCGCGTGATGAATCTCGTAATGGTAAGAAGAACAAGAAAGATAAAGGACTTCTTTCTGGTAAATTAACACCAGCACAATCTAAGAACCCTAAGAAAAATGAACTTTACCTAGTCGAAGGAGATTCTGCCGGCGGTTCAGCCAAGCAAGGTCGTGACCGTAAATTCCAAGCTATTTTGCCATTGCGTGGTAAAGTGCTTAATACGGCAAAAGCAAAAATGTCTGATATCGTGAAAAACGAAGAAATCAATACCATGATTTATACAATTGGTGCAGGTGTAGGTGCAGAATTTAACGTTGAAAATTCTAACTATGATAAGATTATTATCATGACCGATGCCGATACCGATGGTGCCCACATTCAGACACTTCTGTTGACTTTCTTTTATCGTTACATGCGTCCATTGGTTGAAACTGGACATGTTTATATTGCCCTTCCACCCCTTTATAAAATGTCAAAAGGAAAAGGTAAGAAAGAACAAGTGGAATACGCTTGGACTGATGGTGAGTTAGAAGAATTACGTCAAAAATTCGGTAAAGGAGCTCAACTCCAACGTTACAAAGGGTTGGGTGAAATGAATGCTGACCAACTTTGGGAAACAACTATGAACCCAGAAACACGTACACTTATCCGTGTGACTATTGATGATTTGGCGCGTGCCGAACGCCGTGTCAACGTCCTTATGGGCGACAAAGTTGAACCACGCCGTAAATGGATCGAAGACAACGTTAAATTCACCTTGGAAGAAAATACAGTGTTTTAATCGCTATTTACAAAGTTGATTTTTAATGAGTGATATTATAGTCAATTAATATCTTTAGAGGACAAGCTAATGCTTTTAGATATCTGGACTGAAAAATATAGTATTCAATGGGCTGGAGTTTATCATTTGGTTTTATCAGAGTATCCTTTGATAAAAGATTGGGAATTGGAAAAAATTTCTGCTTTTATAGCATACGAGAAATTAAATGCTCGAACTACCCAAATTATCTGCGAGAATAAAGTACTTCGTGACAAGATAAAAGATATTGAGAGAAGGCCGTGTAAGGAATTTCCATATACTCCAAGTTCTAAAATAGTTGCTTCAACTTATGAAGAAAAAGGTAAATATGTATATTCAGATTTTTTAAGCCATACCTGTACCGTTCAAGTAGCGAAAGAAATATTTAGAGAAAACAAGATTCTATCAGCGGTTAAGGCATTTAGATTGTCACCTGAGAAATTAGTTCAGAGTTCTCGTAATGCTGCGGGAGATCCAGCTGACTATTTTCAATATGTGATGCTTGGCTGGTCAAATACAACGTCTGGTTATCGTCTTGCTATGGAAAGGCTTTTGGAACGAGAACCTACAAAAGATGAATTAGGTCCGCTTTTTGTTCCGGGGGTAAGTTTCCATTTCAAATATGATGATATTATTGAAAGTGATGGTTATGTATTTGATGGCTATCACGCTGCGAAGGTTAAAGATGAAATTTCTTTGAACAAGCTTTATCTTTGCATTATTCCTGAGGATAAACGAGAGGTTATTGAGCCTTTGGTTCCAAGTTGTTTAGTCCCTAAAGTATTTTATTTGAAGTACGATGGTGATGGTCTTTCTGCCTGGTCAGAAAAAGTTTTTAATGTTGTAAAAAACTTTGTTAGTTAATATAGAAAAAGTTAATTTTTTGACGTGAAATGTAAAGGATAATAATTATGTCAAATGTACAAAATATGTCTCTTGAAGACATTATGGGGGATCGTTTTGGACGATACTCCAAATATATTATTCAAGAGCGGGCTTTGCCAGATATTCGTGATGGTTTGAAGCCTGTTCAACGTCGTATCCTTTATTCAATGAATAAGGACGGCAATACTTTTGATAAAGGTTTCCGTAAATCGGCTAAATCAGTCGGTAACGTCATGGGTAATTTTCACCCACACGGTGACTCGTCTATTTATGACGCCATGGTGCGCATGAGTCAGGACTGGAAAAATCGTGAGGCCTTGATTGAAATGCATGGTAACAACGGTTCTATGGACGGTGATCCACCGGCAGCCATGCGTTATACCGAAGCACGTTTGTCAGAGATTGCTGGCTATTTGCTTCATGATATTGAGAAAAATACTGTTCCATTTGCTTGGAACTTTGATGATACTGAAAAAGAACCAACGGTTTTACCGGCAGCCTTTCCAAATCTTTTGGTTAATGGTGCAACAGGTATCTCAGCTGGTTACGCAACAGATATTCCACCACACAACTTGGCTGAAGTGATTGATGCGGTTGTTTACCTCATTGACCATCCAAATGCTAAATTGGACAAATTAATGGAATTCTTGCCTGGACCAGATTTCCCAACAGGGGCAATTATCCAGGGTAAAGACGGTATTCGTAAAGCTTACGAGACTGGTAAAGGTCGTGTTGCGGTTCGCTCACGAACTGACATTGAGAACCTTCGTGGCGGTAAAAAACAAATCGTTGTTACTGAGATTCCTTATGAAGTCAATAAAGCGGTGCTTGTTAAGAAAATTGATGACGTTCGTGTCAATAACAAAGTACCCGGCATTGCGGAAGTTCGTGATGAATCTGACCGTGATGGTCTTCGTATTGCTATCGAACTTAAAAAAGATGCTGATGAACAAACCATTCTCAACTATCTTTTGAAATACACAGATTTGCAAGTCAACTATAACTTCAATATGGTTGCCATTGATAACTACACACCACGTCAAGTTGGTATTATTCCAATGTTGACAAGTTACATTGCACACCGTAAAGAAATTATCGTTGCCCGTTCAAAATTTGATAAAGAAAAAGCTGAAAAACGTCTTCACATCGTAGAAGGTTTGATTCGTGTCATTTCAATTCTTGATGATGTTATTGCACTTATCCGTGCCTCTGAAAATAAAGCTGATGCTAAAGAAAACTTAAAAGTCAGCTATGATTTTTCCGAAGAACAAGCAGAAGCTATTGTAACTTTGCAATTGTATCGTTTATCAAATACCGACATTGTTGCGCTTGAAAACGAAGAAGCAGAACTTCGTGAACGCATCACAATGCTTAAAGCCATTATCGGTGACGAACGTACCATGTACAATGTCATGAAACGTGAACTACGTGAGGTTAAGAAGAAATTTGCTAATCCACGTTTGACAGAATTGCAAGATGAAGCTGAAACCATTGAAATCGATGTGGCAAGCTTGATTGTTGA
>OCTW011617284.1_pt1 | contig 12611 bp, 11 predicted proteins | sample 1539671 | NCBI WGS metagenome assembly OCTW01 (sample SAMN02144230, study PRJEB22623) | gut metagenome | biome: sheep rumen | host: Ovis aries | place: New Zealand | reverse complement strand
CGCCAACGCAGGAATCCCCTACTTTCGTATGGATCTTATAGGCGAAGTCGAGAGGCGTAGACCCGGTCGGGAGGTCAATGACCTTGCCTAACGGGGTGAAGACATAGACGTTCGCGCCGAAGACGTCGTTGGTCAAGGCTTCCATATATTCCTTAGCGGTGCCGTCTTGTTGGCCGGACATATTGACGAAGTCGCGGAACCAATGGAGCTGTTCCTCGATTTCCTTCTGCTCTTCCTTCGCGTTGTAATGCCCGCCTTCTTTGTATTTCCAGTGGGCCGCGACGCCGGTTTCGGCGATCTTGTCCATCTCTTCGGTACGGATCTGGATTTCGTAGGTCTGACCATCACCGGCCACGACGGAGGTATGGAGAGATTGATACATATTCGGCTTCGGCATGGCGATATAGTCTTTGAATCGCCCTGGGATTGGCTTATATGTCTGGTGGATGATACCGAGGATCTCGTAGCAGTTAAGCTCGGTCTCGGTGATGATACGAATGGCCAAAACGTCGTAAATCTCATCGAAATTGTATTGTTTGAGATACATTTTGCGGTAAATCGAATAGATCGATTTGATGCGCGATTCCATACGGAATGGGATATTTTGTTCAAAGACAAGGTCGGCGATCCGTTTCTTAAGGTTATTTAACGATTGGTGACGGTTGCTTTCTCTTTCGTTGAGTTTATCAAGAATGGCCTGATATTTTTCTGGCTCTAAGTATTTCAAAGCAAGATCTTCCATCTCGCTTTGCATCTTATAAATCCCAAGACGGTGGGCGATGGGAGTGAAAACTTCCAACGTTTCTTTGGAAAGGGCCTTTTGCCGTTCTGGCTTTAAGGATTGAAGAGTTCTTAAATTATGGAGACGGTCGGCCAATTTGACTAAAATGACGCGGATGTCTTTTGCCATGCCAAGGAAAATCTTGCGATGGTCTTCCGCTTCGAAATCCTCTTCTGTGCGATGAGAGAGTTTCATTCTTTGGATTTTTGTCAAAGAATCGACGATCATTGCCACGTCTTTGCCAAATTGGGCTTCGATTTCGGGAATGGTGAGGTCAGTATCTTCGACCGTGTCATGCAACAAGCCTGCCGCCAGAGTCTCTGGCCCTGCCTGAAGCTGAGCCAAAATATAGGCGACTTCGATGGGGTGCTGGATATAGGCTTCGCCCGAACGACGGAAAACCCCGGCGTGTTTTTTAGCGGCCAAATCATAGGCTTCTTTGACTAATTCCCTGTTTTTTGGGTCTTTGATATAGACGTAAAAAAGCTCACGGAGATCCTCGTAAGTGTGCATCGGGTATCCGCCATTGGGGACCAATTTGTTTTCTTCCTTGTTCTTATTAGCCATAGATAATTACTTCTTCATTATATTACGCCCGCACGCGAGAAAAAAATCAGATCGCTCGCTCCGATATCAAATCCAACGTCACTTTCCCCTTGAATTCGTTTAATTTGAACGTCAAAAGCAAATCCACTTTCTGATCCATCGCAAATGAATCTTCATTCAAAGAGAAGGAAAAAAGTCGGGTATCGGGGCTTAATTTGGTGGAGAGATATTTCCCATCCCTGGTGTAAGTGAAGGTCGTTGGATTCAAGCCGCGAAGGATGAATTTCGGTGCCTCCCATTCTAATCCAAACGGCGAGAAAGTTTTCAGGAGGCGATAGCTTTTCATATTGCATTCATTAAGATAGATCTCGATTCCATCGGTATTTTTGGGGGCTAATTTGTGTTTCAAGGCCGAGAAAATGAAATCTTTCTTAAATCGTTCGAAATCTTGTTTTTGAAGGGAGCATCCGCCAGCAAAAGGGTGCCCTCCTTTCGTCAGCAATCTCACTTTGCTCTCTTCTAAGGCTTCTAAGATATTGAATCCTTCCTGAGAACGAAGGGAAGCGACTAAAACATCAGGGTTTTTCTCGGTTGGCGAGAAAACGGCGATTGGCTTTTGGAATTGGCTGAGCAATCGGCTGGCTAAAAGCCCATTGAGCCCTTCCGGCAAGGAAGTGAGAACAACGATCGCGGCGTCATTAGGATTGAAATCCAACCCATTGATGCCTTCTTTGGTGATGGATTTGCGATTTTCGTTCACTTTGTTGATCCATTCGGCGATTTTCTCTTTTTGGGGGTTCATTGGATCGGCGAAATAATGAATCAGACGGTTGATTGTCGTCCCTTTTTCCAACCGTCCAACCGAGTTGATCTTAGGCACGATTTCCATTTGGAAGGTCGTCTCATCGATGTTTTCTTTATCCGTCAGGGCGACGATCTCGAAATAACGGTTTTTCTTTACCGTCTCTAGCATCAAACGGACGATTTCGCGGTTGTATTCCCGGAACGGCATCATGTCGGAAATCGTCGAAATGGCTCCAAGGCACATCAAATATTCGTCATACCGCCCTAACAAAGCATGAGAAAAGATGAATGAAAGATAGCCAGCGGAGATAGCCACTTCCCCATAATGGGTCGTGAGGGGGTGAATCACAAGATCTGTTTCGGGAGAAAGGGAATCGAACTCATGATGGTCAAGGATGATCACTTCAATCCCTTCTTCTTTGGCAGTTTGCAACGCTTCGTGAGCGGTGACTCCATTATCGCAAGTGAAAATCATCGAATAGCCATTTTTGGCAATTTTTCTGACATTTTCTGCGGTTAGGCCATATCCATCGAGATACCGCGAAGGCAAATATCCCGAGACGTCGATTCCAAATTCTCGAAAGGAACGGACCAAAATCGAAGTTGACATCACTCCGTCCGTGTCATAATCCCCATATACAAGGACTTTTTTATGCCCATCCCGCATCAAAGAGAGACGCTCGATTGCCTTTTTGACGATTGGGTCTTCATCCAAGAGAGGGAGATTAGAAAAAGAAGGAGGAAGAGAAATTTTCTCATATTCCTCCTTCGTGATTTGATAATGGTTGCAAATTCTTTCGAGCAAAGTTTCCATCAGTCGTTGATTCCAATGAAGACTGCCTCTTCTGGCTCCGAGCTCTTCTTCTTTTGCACGGCATTCTTGCCGTTTTTGCCATGCGTTCTGTTGTTCCAAGAATCGCGGACGGATCTTCTTAATGAAGCCACACCGAGGCTGAGATGGACGGCGCTGGCGGAAACGATGGTTAGAACCATCACTAAAGCAAGCAAAACCGCCAAAGCGATGCCTAAGAAGATAACTTTGTCAATCGTCGGGGCGATGCCAATGAAAGGCAAGGCCATACCAATGGTCAGCAAAGAGAAAACGATGATGTCGCCGGCGATTTGGGAATTAGCCTGAAGCAAGAGATGATTACGGAATTCTAGCCCGTTTTTGTCTTTTTCACGGCTGTCTTTGATCAGTTCTTTCTCTTTGTTGAGCAAGAATAAGGAGAGAACCGCGCCAACAAACAATCCAGAAAGGATCGAAATGGTTACGACTGGGGTGACGGCGATTCTGGTCAAGGCGAAGAAACCGGCGACCACTACCGAGCTTCCTAAGGCAACGACAATCACCGGCAAGGCGCGGGCCAAACGGAAACGGAGCCAATAATAAGCAAGCAAGATGGCACTCGATACGCCAAGGGCGAGGAAGATGGTGCCCATGGCTGGGGTTCCGGCTTGATAAACGACACGATTGCCTGAAACAGTAATCGCGCTGGCATCGGCATTTAAGTCAATGGCATTTTGCAATGCAACATTAAGATAGGTGTTCTCAGAGGCGCCGTTGATGGTGAAATCATAGGTTTTCTCCGAGTCGAAATAAAGGGAAAGCGGGATATCGAAATGATAGACGGTGTACATTTTCACTTCAGTATCATCGTTAATGGAGACGGTGGATTGTTCCAAAACGATATCGCCATCAACGTATTTTGCCAAAGTTTTCCCGTTATATTCGACCAAATCGAGCAGGGATTCATGGACATTATCAATGGTTGCCATCGTCTTGGTGGCTTGAGAATCGACGCCGATTCGATATTCGACGGAAACCGAGGTCGTATTTTCATAAGCGCCCGAATAGTTGAGAATGCCAAGGGAGGTGTTCGCAAAAACGGAAAGTCCAACGATGGAAGCCAAAAGCAAGCTGCCTCCGAGAATGCCCCAGATGCGTTTGTGTTTGGTGAAATCTTTTTCCGCATAGGCACCGAAATAGGTTTGTTTTTCTTCCTGAAGAAGGTCAGGAATTTTGCTTTCATCGACGAAATAAGTCTTGGAAAGATGTTTTTCGCTAGAAGAATCATTGGCCAACATCCAGCCCAAGAATCTTCCGGCGGTGAGATTGAGGATGGTGCCAAAAGCGGCAGTCCAAATCAAGGAAAGGCCCAATTTTCCGACACTTCCTGGAATAAATCCATAGATGCAAAGACCGATGATGATGGCAACGATTCCTGCGTCGACTGTTGGCCATAAAGCCTTTTTGCCCGCTTCGGATTCTGCTTTCTTCAACGATCTCCCTTTATAAAGTTCTTCTTTCAGTTTGTTGTAATAGTAAGCGCCGCCAAAGGATGTCACCAAAGCGCCAAGGATGAACCCGACTAAGGCGCCAATCCCGAATTGGGCAGAGAAATAGCCAAAAAGCAAAACGCCAAGCTCAACAGAAAGAATCGTGTTGCTCATGATGCTTAAGGCGCCAAGGCGATAGAACAACGCTAGGACAAGGCCACAAACGACAAAACTCACGATAATGGCGATCATCGTCGAGCTCATATTGACTCGCAAATGCCAATCGTTGGCTGCCATTAAAGAATCGACGGAGGCGGTCACGATCGTCGAATAATCGAAAGTGACGTCATAATCATATTCGGCGGCATTCAAAATGGAAGAATAATAAAGCGCGGCTTTGTAAGCAGCTCCAGCTTTTGAGGAATCATAATTCCCATTGGCGATGGCTTCGCTGTTTGGGATGATTTGGAATTTGGTGTAATTGTTGTTTTCGTTGGTTGAATCGACATACCAGGCATTGGCCGGGGCTTCGCCGAAAATCAAACGTTTGGACATGTTAGGATCATAATCATCAGCCGAGGTGTTGGTGGCGGCAATGTAATTGTCACCCTCTTGGAAGTGATTCCATAAGACGACATAGCAATTTTGAGCTTCGCTGCCTTCTTCTTCGTCGGCTGACTTGGTGTTGTCTGAGCAGAATTTGATCAATTCGTTGAATTTTCCGTTCTCCCCCTTCTCATTGACTTCAATCGTAACGACTGGGACGTTGTTAATATATTCAATGGAAGCTTTGTTGCCTTCGAACATCTTGTGATGGAAATAAGAAGTATCCGAAGGGGCTTCGGCTTGGAGATCTGTCGTCGGGGCGCCGGCGCCGACGGTGATATCTTGTCCGGAGAAAGAAAGATAATCTTCGAGATAATTGTATTCGGTGTTGTCGTTTCCGGCCGTACGAACGACGACGCGGACAGTGTCGTAGCCCTCTTTTTGGACTTCGGCGTTGATATCCCAGGCTTCAAGACGGTTTTCCATCTCTTCGGCAACGGCGTCAACGGCACCATAACCATCGGTCTGCTGAATATAATTTTCTGGCAAAATGCCTTTGTAAGTGCTGCCTTTGTCAGAGATTTTGAAATAGAGCGTCCTGCTATCTCCGTAGCTAACGTCAGTATCCATCATCGAAATCGCATTGCCCATCGTGGCTAACGATCCGACCATCAGGAGAGTGCTTGTTAGGATGTAACCCAGTTTACGTAACATATAGTTCCTCCGAATGTCCGACACAAAAAACGTGCCGACAATTGCGTTAATTATTTTACGCACGCACGCACATATAGGCAAGCGACAAAAGCGAAAAAGGGCTGATTTTCGGCAAAAAAGAAAAAGTGAGAACGAATTCTCACTTCCTCAAAACAAATATCCTTGATTCGGGAGACCAAGGTGTTTTCTGGCTTTTTCGGTGACCTCACGTCCTCTCGGAGTTCGATTGATCATCCCAATCATTACCAAATAAGGCTCATAGACATCTTCCAGATTGGTCGCTTCTTCTCCGATGGCTGAGGCAATCGATTCCAAGCCGACTGGCCCCCCATGAAAACGCTCAATGATCGTGCGGAGGTATTTCAAGTCGACATCATCAAGCCCAAGGTCATCGATCTTTAAGGCAGTCATCGCTTCTAAAGACAAGGTTTTATCGATTTTTTCCAATCCTTCATAAGAGGCAAAATCACGGACGCGGCGATAGATTCTATTAGCGATACGAGGCGTCCCACGAGAACGGGAAGAAAGCAAATCGGCGGCTTCTTCGGTGATTGGCATTTTTAGGACACGGGAGGTGCGTTTGATGATGCTGCCAATCTCTTCTTGGGTGTAAAAATCGATTTTCGCGGAGATTCCAAAACGTGCCCTAAGTGGCGCGCTTAAATCACCCGCTCTGGTTGTCGCGCCCACCAAAGTGAACGGCGGCAAGGCCATATTGAGGGGCTTAGAAACGCCATCGTGGTTGATCATAATGGTCAGCTGAAAATCTTCCATCGCCCCATAAAGGACTTCTTCCACTGGGCGAGGGAGACGGTGGATTTCGTCGATAAAAAGGACATCGCCTGGCTCCAATTCGCACAAAATCGCGGCCAAATCACCGCTTTTTTCAATCGAAGGTCCGTTAACGACTTTGATATTGCCGCCCATTTCGTTGGCGATGACATAAGCTAAAGTCGTCTTGCCTAGGCCTGGTGGGCCATACAATAGAACATGATCAAGAGGTTCTTCTCTTTTTTTGGCGGCGCCGATAAAAACGCGAAGATTGCGTTTGAGCTCACTTTGTCCGACATATTCCTCTAGCGTTCTGGGGCGGAGGGTGATGTCCGAAAAAGCGTCATCTTCTTCTTTTCGCGCGTCAAGTAAACGTTCTTTTGCCATTATTTCAAGAATCCTTTGCTGAGTTTTCTTAAAGCCAAACGAAGGATTTCTTCGTTGGAGGCGTTTGGCTCGTTGATGCTTGCAAGCACAGAGTCCACGTCTTTTGCTTTGAAGCCAAGCTGTTTGAGAGCAGCTCTGACTTCATCGTACTGATGGGGGTTGCCTTTGGCGTCGCTATCGGCCAGTTTCCCTTTCAAATCGAGAATGATTTGAGCGGCTGCTTTGGGGCCAATATTCGGCAATTTCTTAAGGTAAGCCGTGTTATTCGCGGCAATGGCTTTGAAAAGCTCGTCTGGGGTTGTCGCTCCCAAGGCGGTGATGGCCGTTTTTGGACCAATGCCTTTCACTTGAATCAAAGATCGAAACGCCTCTTTCTCCAATTTGCTGGAGAAGCCCACAAGATAATGGTCGTTTTCGCCATAGACTTCATAGACAAAAATGGTCGTTTCTTGCCCCTTAAGCCATTCTTTCGGTCGGGAAACGAACAATTCGTAGCCGATGCCATTCACTTCGATGGCAATCTGTTCTTCCATGACGTCAACAATTTTTCCGGTAAATGAGTAATACATATCAAATTAAACACACAGTCAGGAGAATGAGGAGGAGGCCGACAAAGGCGGCGACAAGAGTCATAATGCCGACAAACACTTTCTCTTTCTTCATAAAAATATTATAGGGTTTTCGCCTTATTCCGTGTAGGTGAATTCAAATTCTCCGATGATCACGCTGTCGCCGTCTTCCGCCCCTGCCAAACGAAGTTTTTCGTCGACGTTGACGGAATTGAGGATTTTGATGACTTGCTCCACCCCTTCATCGGTTGAAGTGTTGATCAAAGCGACGCGTTTTTCTAAAGTTTCGCCTTTGATTTCGAAGGTGTGTTTGGCCACTTTCAGAGCGACGAAAGAGTCGCTGTCGTTTTCATGGGCGTCATAGATTTTCATCCCCGCCTCTTGGACGCCTTTCAGAGGGAACATCGGCGTTTTATCGACTAAATCGGCGATCTGGTAAAGCAATTCGTTGACCCCTTCGTGAGTCAAAGAAGAAAGAGGAAAAGAAGGGAAGCCGAGTTTCTGATCGAATTCTTCTTTTCTTTCTTTCGCCCCTTCTTCATCCATTTTGGATGCGACGACGATTTGCGGCCTTTTCTCTAAATCGGCGCCATATTCTTTGAGTTCTTCGTTGATGGCCAAATAATCCTTGTAAGGGTCGCGTTCGCCGCTCATCGAGACGACATGGACTAAAACGCGACAACGTTCAATATGGCGAAGGAAAGTGATTCCTAGGCCTTTTCCTTGATGGGCCCCTTCGATAAGGCCGGGGAGATCGGCTAAAACGAAACTTCTTTGGTCGGGAAGATAAGCCACGCCAAGATTCGGAATCAAAGTCGTGAAAGGATAATCCGCGGTTGGGACATTAGCTTTGGTAACGACGTTTAAGAAAGTCGATTTACCAACCGAAGGGAAGCCGATTAAACCTGCATCCGCCAACATCTTCAATTCCAGAATTAGTCTTTTTTTCTCGCCTGGATGGCCATTTTCCGCGATTCTTGGAATCCGGTGGCGGGAGGATTTAAAACAAGCGTTTCCTCTTCCACCACGTCCTCCTTTTGCGACACAAACCTGTTGTCCTTCCTCGTGGAGATCAGCCAAAACACGGCCAGTCTTTTCTTCGCTGATGATGGTTCCGCAAGGGACTTCCACAATGACATCCTGGGCATTATGGCCATACATCATCTTACGTTGGCCCTTCTCCCCATCCATTGCCATAATGACGCGGGAATGACGGAAATTATAAAGAGTGTTGAGATTCTTTTTGGCGACGAAATAAATCGAACCGCCCCGGCCTCCGTTCCCACCGTCTGGTCCGCCTCTCACGGTCTGTTTGTCTTGCAGGAAAGAGATGGCGCCGTCGCCTCCTTTTCCACTTCTTACTTCGATGATGCAACGATCGATTAACATAGTATCACCTCGTTATTTGGCATTGCTTGGCAATGCGGCTTTAGTCTTCTCGTCAAGAAGGTAATTTTTCTTGTTTTTCTTGATTTTGCAAAGGTCCTGGTAGAATTTGATCGACGTTTTTAAGGGGTTGCCAACGGTTGAAGAAGGATCATCCCTCCAACGGGCTGGGATTTCTTTGATGGCATAGCCGTTCAATTGCAGGAAATAAAGATATTCCACGTCAAAGGCAAAACCAGGAATGATTTGGTGTTTGACCATTTCGTGGGCGATATCGCGCTTAAACAATTTGAAACCACACTGGGTATCGTGAATGCCTTTTAGATGAAATTTGTTTTTCACGATCGTTCGGGCGCCCCAGGAAGTGATTCTCCGAATGAAAGTTTGCTTCGTCGTGATTTCCGATCCTTTTGAATGTCTCGAAGCGATAAAACAATCGTATTTGTTAATCTCAGGGAGAATTTTGTCCAGCGTGTGAAGGTCCGTGGCAAAATCGGCGTCCATAAAAAGAACATAATCGCCTTGGGCGGCTAAGATTCCCTTGCCAACCCCATGGCCTTTACCAGCAATATCCTCATAGGGCAAAAGTTTTACTTGAAGCGGCATTTTGTGCATGCCTTCTTCCAATGCCTTCTGAGAAGGCTCGTCAGAATGATCGGAGCAAAGAATGACGTCATAGGCGATGCCTAAAGAATCAAAATAAGGCAATCCTTCTTTGATTAGATGCTCTAAGAGCTTGGCCGTTTGATTTTTCACGGCGATAACGACGTCGATTTTCATACTCAAACATTATAATGTTTTCTCTTTTGAAACGCTACGAAGAGAAAACGAGATCAAAAAAGCAAAAACGGCCCCTGGTGGAGCCGTCTGCTTGCATAGAATTATTTCGCTTCGAGCGGATAAACGGAAACTTTCTTTCCGGTTCTTCCGACACGTTCGAATTTCACGACGCCGTCGATGATGGCATAGATCGTATCATCGCCACCACGCTTCGTGCCAGCCCCTGGATGAATCTTGGTCCCTCTTTGGCGATAAAGAATATTGCCAGCAAGAACGTATTGTCCATCACCAACTTTGGAGCCTAATCTGCGACCAGCAGAATCACGGCCGTTTTTCGTGCTAGAAACGCCTTTTTTGGAGGCGAATAATTGCAAATCAATGACGAAATTCATTTGTGCTTCCTTTCTAGCTTCGCGTTCTTCGGATAAGAAGACGCGATGCTCTCTAATTGTCTCTCGATAGTTTCGAGAACGATTTTGTCGTGTTCAGAAACTCTTTCCAGAGCCTCTAAAGAGACATAGCCTTCTTTCACTTCGTGTTTGTACTTGAGATCCCCATCGGTCAGATTATTCAATCCCCCGAGGATGATTCCACTAACGGCGGCGCATACTAAGTCATGCCCATAAGGGCCATTCCCGGCATGCCCTTTCACTTCTAAGGAAGCGAATTCACCGTCATGTTCAACAAAAGTGATTTTAATCATTAGGCGTTAATGCTTTCGACGATCAAGGCAGTATATGGTTGACGATGTCCTTGCTTTTTACGGACATTGGCCTTGCTCTTGTACTTGTAAACAGTAAGTTTCTCAGCTAAGCCTTGTTTTTCGACTTTGGCAACGACGACGGCACCTTTGACATATGGTTTGCCGACAATCGCTTTCTCGCCACCGACGAAAAGGACTTTGTCGAGTTTGACTTCTTGGCCGGCTTCAACATCGAGTTTCTCGACGAAGATTCTATCGCCGACAGAAACCTTGACTTGCTTGCCACCAGTCTCTACGATTGCGTACATGCTTTTTCCTCCTTTTGTCTAATACTCGCTTTAATGGCCTGATTTCGAGAATCAAGTTTGGTGCCGTTTCAATGCGGTTGAGGCGCTAAGGAGCGTCACAACGTTAATAACTATACCATTAAAAATCCAAAAGACAACGATAAAACGTCTTCTATGAAGACATTTTTGCTGATCTTAGGCAAAACGACGCTCTTCATCTCCTTTTTTGAAGGGGAATGTTAAACCAACAAACCATTTTCTTTGAAAGAAAAATACGATGAAGCCGAAAGAATCATATGATCCAAAAGTTCAACGCCCAGGGCGAGAGACCGCGCCTTGAGGTTCGCAGTGAATTCAATCTCACCTTTGCTTGGCAAGACGATTCCTGATGGGTGATTATGCATGATGATAAAAGAAGAACAACTTGGGTCATTGAGTTCCGAAAGAATCATCTTGATTGAGGCGGAAAGCTCATTCTCATCCCCTTCAAAAAGGTATTTTTCCTTGCGGATTCGCTTTCTTTTGTCATAGCAAAGCAAAAGAAGAGATTCGTTCTTTTTCTGGCCTAACGACAATTGATAATGGTCATAAAGCTCGCTAGGAGAAACCGTCGACAGATAAGGCGCTTGTTGATTGCTTCTTCTAGCGATTTCAAAGGTTGCGGCAAGGGAAAGTGCTTTTGCTTGAGAGATTCCTCGGATGGAATAAAATGAGTCAATTTGAGTTGTCGCAAGGGTCGGAAAATCTCGATAGATCGAAATGATCTCCGAAGCCAGTTCCAAAACGTTTTTCCCTTTCGTCCCGCTGCCTAGGATGATGGCCAGAAGCTCTTGGTCGCTTAGGGATGTGATCCCCTTTTTGAGAGCCTTCTCCCGAGGAAGAGAATCTTTGGACAATTCTTTGAGTTTCATTTCCAGGTAAATTGCCATCCTCCAGGCATTTTGGCGCTCCCCTGCGACGTTCGGAAGATCCGATAGACCACCACTGCGACGATGGCAATGGCTAGAATCGCCATCACCGCGGCTAGACTGATGGCTTCTCCGGGGATGGTTTGTTCCATCTCCTGTGAGTTAAGAATTCGGCTGTTCATAACAAAACCCCCTTTCACTTATATAAAGGGGGTATTTGGCAAAAATGGTCGAAAATTTTCCGCTTATTTTTTGATTTGCTCGATTTTATCGAGTAAATTTTTTAATAAATCGTTGTTGTTTTTCAATTTTTCGCGTTCCAGTTCAACTTTTTCTTTCGGGGCCTTGGCAACAAAACCAGGATTAGAAAGGATTTTCGTCGAACGGGCGATTTCTGATTCGAGCACTTCCCTTTGTTTCTCCAACCGGCCTAACAACACGGTTGGATCGACATCTTCTTCGACGACCATCTCACAGCCTGGGTAGATGAATGGGTTGCCGCCTAAGATCTCCTTTTTGACGGCATAAGAATTAGCGAAGGCAAATCTCGAAAGGTATTCGCCTGAGCCTGGGAATGGCTCTTTTGGCGAGACGACAAGACGAACTTTCGCATTTGGTGCGATGTTGTTGGAGGATTTGTAATTCCGGATGTCCCGAATCATGGATTGGAGGATTTGAACCTGGTCAGAGGCTTTCTTATTCAAAAATTGCTTCTCATAGGTTGGATAAGGCTCGCACATGATCGAATCTCGATGCCCTGGCAAGGAAAGATACATCTCCTCGGTCACGAATGGAGTATAAGGATAAATCATCAAGATGATGTCTTTCATGACCTTATAAAGAACGTCTTTGGTGACTTCCGCCTCTTCTCCTCCGTGACTTAAGGAAATCTTCGAGAATTCGAGATAATTCGAGCAGAAATCGTCATAAACGAAATCATAAAGAACACTGGAAGCCTGACCGAATTCGTAAGAATCCATCTTGCTTCCGACCTTTTTGATCGTTTTTTCCAAACGGTTCATGATATCGGCATCGAGGGTGCCAAGTTTCTTTTTCTCAATCGCCCGAGGCGTGTAATTTTCACCGAGCACTCCTTCGACATAACGGCAAGCGTTCCAGATTTTGTTCAAATAAGCCTCCGAGGAAGCG
>OCTW011584694.1_pt1 | contig 12623 bp, 2 predicted proteins | sample 1539671 | NCBI WGS metagenome assembly OCTW01 (sample SAMN02144230, study PRJEB22623) | gut metagenome | biome: sheep rumen | host: Ovis aries | place: New Zealand | reverse complement strand
AGGACGCTGGATCAGGAAGGGCTGGGCGCTCTCCTTGGCACCGAACTCGCCGTTGAAACCGGCGTAGTTGTACCAGTCGTAGCCGTCGTAGGGAGTGGTCTCGTCCCAGGTCTTGCTGGCATAGTCGTTGTACTGGAAATAGTTCTGGCCTGCCTCAGCGGTAGCGCTCTTCAGATAGTATACACCATCCTCGCCTGCCTCTACGCTGAAGACCTCAAAGTCCTCAATTTCGTTAACCTGGGCAACGGTTCCGCCGTTGGTGGACAGGTACTTGTCGTTGTAGGCATTCTTGAGAACATAGGTGACACCCTCCTTGAACTCGGTTGAGGGCTCCTCGGCAATCTGCCAGAGGTCGTAAGCTGCAGGCTTCTCTTCCTTGGCAGCTTCGATGGCTGCGAGTACAGCATCCTTAAGAGCGGTGTACTCCTCAGCTGTGGTGAGGATATCGTAAGACTTAGCCTTCTTGGCTGCCTCGAGGGCTGCGTAAGCATCCCTGATAGCCTGCTTGCCTGCCTCAGACACCTTGCTGTCCTCTGCCAGGAGGGCGGTGGTGTCAGCGGCTGCTTCGTCAGCGGCTGCAGCTGCCTCACTGAGGGCTGCGCCTCTCTCCTCATCGAATGCCTTGGTGGCAGCAACGAGTTCGTCAACCTTGTCGGCGGGAACGGGGATAAGCTCCCAAGCGTTGTACCACTTGTTCTCGTCGGTGATGTTGTCGGAGGTGGTGGTCCAGCCGTAGACGGTGCCGTTCTGCACACCGCTGGTGCGGATGACGCGGCTTACGCGAGTATCGGTCTCGTCGGATACGAAGAACTGGCCAGTTTCTGCGTAGGGAGTGAAGATCTGGGCGTTCTCAGGCTCCTCGCTGATGGTGGTGAGCTCACCGTACCAGCTGTCGCCGTTACCGGTGTTGAGGTAGTAGTCGGTGTAAACGCTCTGGGCATAGAAGCCGTTGGCGACACCTTCCTTCTGGGTCATCTTGAAGATGTAGTTGGCATTGGTCTCGTCGAACTTGTCGAAGCGGACGATGTGCTTGCCGGTGTCACTGGTGCTCTGGCCGGGAACGGCATACATGGCGGCGGGAACACCAAACTTTTCTGCATAAGCAGCCCACTTGTTAACCAGGAAGTAGTAGCCGCCATCCTCGATGGGAACAACCTCGGTGCTGGCCCTTACGTAGGCGGTGTTGAGGTTGGAGACGGCCTCAATCTTGTCGTCAAGGTCGGAGGCGATGCCGAGACCGTTGGCGGTAGCGTAGGCATCGTTGAAGGCCTCAACGTTCTCGGGCTTGGCATAGCCCGGCTGGTCCTTGGCCTCGAAGGTCTTGTCCTTGTATTCGGCAAGAACGTCGATCAGGGCGTTGTTGACCATCAGTTCGAGATCGGCCTCGTCTATCGGACGCAGGGTGAAGGAGGCCTCGCCGTGAGGACCGTCAACATTCCAGCCCCAGACACCGTTGGGACCGTCGGACTTTCCGTCAGGATTGCCCTGCGGGCACCAGCGCTTGCCGTTGGCGGTGATGAGGAACGAACCCTCGCCTTCTGCGATGAAGGTCACAGGATAGGTGTAGTCCAGGGTGGCGCTGACAACATCGGGATAGAAGCCCTCGCCGGTGAACAGGCCGCTCTTTACGCCCTGAACACGCCAGTTGTCGCCGTCCTGAGTAAACTTGAAGACGAACTTAAGGTCAGTCTGGTCGAGCTTTGCCCACCATACCTGACTCTTGTCGGTGTTGATGTAGAGGGCCTTGGTCTCCTTGCCGTTGGCGGCAATATTGGCATTGTCGGAAATGATGAAGTAGTAGCCGTCAACAACAGGATTGGGCTCGAGAGCCAACTCGTATGCATCGGCGAGATCTTCAATGGCTGCACGCATAGCTGCCACATCGCTGGCATCCACTGCTTCAAGAGCGGCCTTGGCGGTGTTATAGTTGGCAACATTGTCGGAATTGTACAGACCGGGAGCAGTACCTACATACTCAGAAGTGAAGTCATAGTAGGCAAGGGCAAGCTCTTTCTCCTTCGAGAAATCGGTGCCGCGGGTTGCCTCGTAGAACAGCCAAGCCGGAGCATCCTGCCAGGGAGCAAGGGCGGCGTTGGTACCGCGCTGGGTATCGAGCTTAAACAACTTATTGAGGAAAGGCTCGGTGGCGGTAACAACGTAGCTGCCGTCAAAGACATCCTCGGTGCCTACGCCGTCGATGCCGTCACCGGCTGCTGCGGGCAGGATGGTAAAGGCCTGGGCCTCTTCGACAGAGCCGAACTCAGCGTTCATACCGGCATAGTCGTACCAGTCGTAGCCATCGTAGGGAGTAGTGGCATCCCAGGTCTGGCTTGCATAGTCAACATACTTCCAATAAGCGTTCTCACTGAAGGACTTGAGAGCGAAGCTGGTATTGGTAGTACCATTGTTCACAGCGCTATAAACCTGGAAGCGGCCGAGGGATACGTAAGGATTACGATTAGAATCGTAGCGGGCTGGGTAGTCCTTCATGGTGGTCTGCTTAACTACGAAACGCACTGCAGTGTATGCTGCACCAAGGTCGATGTGAGGCGAGGTGTAGAATGTGGGATGTGCGTTCTTGATAGCAATCATATCGCTGAGAGTAGTGATGAGCTGCCATGATGTCTCGTCATCAGGAGTGTTGGTGGCATAGATATCCACAATATCAGGCGTATCATAAGTGGAGTTCCACTCAGAGCTGATCATACTGAAGATGATATGCTGCTCTGCATTAGCGAATGTGGTTTGCAGATAAGTGTCGGTACCTGCGGGCAGCGGTGCATCCCATGAGGAGTGCCAGATGTACTGATTGAGACCATAACCGTCGCTCTCAGGACGAAGCAGGTTGCCGGTCGGGAAACCGCTCTGGGTGTTGTTGGAAGTAATCTGCGAAGCGTCGGTGAGCAGTGCATCTTTCTTCTCCCAGTTGTCTTCAGAGAGAGTACCTGCATCCTCAAGAGTCCATATGTACTCGGGAGCATACACGAAGTTGTCCTGTACTAATGCCGGAGAGTTCACGCCCTTCTCTTCACCTGCGAAGAGGTAGAGGTCGTTGTAGGCGTTCTTGATGATGTAACTCTTTCCTGCCTCGGGAGCCGAAGGCTCAGCAGCTACCTGCCAGTAGCGTGGCTCAGGATGGAGTTCCTCCTGTGCCTTAACAAGCAGGTCCTCTGCATCCTCAAGCATCTGCCTGATTTCGGCAGCGGGGGTGATGATGTCATAGCTCCAGCGAGCAGCAGCAGCAGTGATAGTTTCGACAGTCTCCTGCACCTCAGCCTTAGTGGATGGAGTGATGGCAGCGTCTTCTGCGGTTACTTCTGCAATGGTTGCTGCATTGTCGGTAACGAACTGTGTCAGCTGAGCGATGGCCTCTGCCTTATCGGCGTCAGCGGTCTTCTGTGCCTCAACAATTTCGTTAACCTTATCCTCGGCAACGGGGATGAGCTTCCATGCATTGTACCACTGCTTGTCCTCTGTAATATTGTCAGAGATAGTGGTCCAGCCATAAACGGTGCTGTTCTGTTCTGCAGGACGAATGACACGACTAACGTTAGTGTCTGTCTCGTCGGCTACCCAGAAGAGACCGGGCTTGTACTGGCGGAAGAGCTGTGCATTGTCAGCTGTCTCGCTGATGGTGGTGAGCTCGCCGTACCAATTGTCGCCAGCACCGGTGTCGAGGTAATAGTTGGTATAAACGCTCTGTGCGTTGAAACCGTCAACTACGCCTTCCTTCTGAGTGAGCTTGAAGATGAAGTTAGCGTTGTTCTCATCAAACTTCTCGAAGCGGACGATGTGCTTGCCGGTGCCGCTGTGTGTCTGGCCTGTAACGGCGTACATGGCTGCGGGAGCACCGAAGGTCTCCTCGTAAGCCTTGGAACCGTTGACGAGATAGTAGTAGCCGTCAACAACGGGATTGAACTCGGAGATAGCCTTGTTGTATGCAGCCTTGAGTGCGCTGATAGCTGCCAGCTTAGCGTCGGTTGTACCGTCGAGAGCAGCCTCTGCTTCAGCCAGGGCAGCGTTGAGGGCATCCACATTAGCAACTACATAGTCGCCGGGAGCCTCGCCAGCCTCAATGCCGGCAGCCTCAATCTCGGCGATAAGATCGGCAAGGCCGGCGGCCATCTGCTCCTTGCCTGCCTCTATCTGGGCGGTACTAACGGGATAGAGGTACCAGAGGTTCATCTTGTAGTTGTTGGCAGCCTCGTTGCCGGTACCCCAAATATTAAGTGTTCCCTCTGTATTGCCTGCTGCGCCATTGTGACCGGCATTGAGGGCATAGACATAGGGATTGTCCTTGAACTTGGCTGTCCACTTGCCTTCCTGGTCTGCCACTGCCTCGAAGGTCTGAGCAGTGGTGGCCTCGGCAGAGGTGGTGATATTGCAGGAATAGCTGCCGGTACCACGGTTGATATAGGTCTCGTCGGCAAGGCTCTTGGCAAACCAGCTGCCATCGCCGTCGGAGGTGAAGTAATAGTACTCGGTGTAGTCGTCCTTGTCGTAGGCCTTCCACTTTACTATGCCATCGGCATTGTAGAGGGCATACTTATTTTCGTCGTCGTAGGGTCCTCCGCTGTAGCCGCTGCCCTTGCCGGCGCTGACTATGGCGTACCATCCTTCGGATATCTCGGTGGCGGGACCTTCTACATACTCAACGGGCTCAAAGATCCAGCAGGCAGCGGTGCCGTCGGCATTGTAGTTGAGCCAAGAGGTCTGGCGGATAATACCCTCAGTGGCATTGACATCGTTGATGGCGATGCACTGGCTAACTCCTGACTTGTTCTGACGCATGGGCTGCATGATTATCTGCGGAACGGCAGAACTGTAGGTGAAGCATACAGGGTATGCATTCTCCTCGGTGGTGCCGTCAACTCCCATACCAGCAGAGTTCTGCTCCATGTTGCCAGAACTTACATATAGCTTAGTGGCCAAGCTCTGCAGTGAGAACTGCTCATGAGGCTGACCGTCGAAAGTATAGGTTGTACCGAGGTTCTTAACATCAAACACGAATTCTTTGGCATTGGCTTCGTCATAGGCCTTCCACTTAAGGGCACCGTCCTCAGCCACATAGAGGGCATACTTGGCATCCTCCTTAGCTGCGCTGACGATGCGATAGGTGCCGTCCTTAAAGGTGTTCTTCTCAGAAACGGCCTTATCGTAGGCTGCGGTCAATTCCTCTGCCATAGTCTCCTTCTGAGCGGAAGTCAGGCCGCCCTTAGCAGACTTGTCAAGATAGTCCTCGTAGAGGGCCTTGAAGGCATCTACATTGGCCTTGACATACTCGCCAGGATTGGTGCCGCCCTGCAGGCTCTCATACTTGTCGGCCAAGTTGTTGAGGGCGTTCTTGAGAGGATCCTGAGCGTCAAGTATCTGCTCGACGGTGCTCTGATCAACCTCCTCAAAGCTCCATGCACGGATAGAGTTCTCATACGGAGCAGCAGCATCGTCCGACCACGCATTCATACGGAGGAAACCTGAAGTAGCCGCCGTACCGTTGAGTGAGATGCACTGCTGCACGGTGCTACCCGTGTCATGAGCAGGCTGGATGAGGAACTGGTCGGTAAACATGGCATCGCCATGGCCACCCGTTCCCATCGGGATGATACACTGGTTCCAGGCACTGGCTGCGGAAGCGATATAGAAGTTTGCGTTCTCTGACGCATCGCCCCAGTAGCCCCTACTGCACCATTGTACAGCAGCCTTGCCTACATACAGGTCGTTACCTATAGCCTTGAGGTTATAAGCATTATACCCGTGGAACGTTCCGTTTGCAGTGGCCAGAAAGACCATGCTACCATCCATGGCGTCGTAGCCTTCGTCATAGACCTTGTACTGCATGCCACTGGCATCTGCAAACATTACCACCTTGTCGGCGAGCTCGCTGTAAGCGCTGAAGATGCGATAATACTTGCCACTGGTAAGGGAAGTAACATACGCTGCACTCGCCGTCATGGTCATGCCCAGCATAAGGGTGAGCATAACCAGCATTGACTTTAGATAGTGTTTGAACATAGGTTAATAAATTAGGTTAATAAAGGGTAAAAATATTTTTCGTGTGTAAAAATAAGAAAAAAAGACTGGACAATTATAAAACGCCCCCCGAAAAACGACTTTATCTTGAGAAAAAATGAAATTCGGGAGAAAAGGTAGGATATTTTAATTACTGACCGCTTACAATAGTATTATAGACTGTCACCACATCGGCGCTGTTGACTTCGCTGCTGTCATCGGTATCAGCCGAAGTGAGGCCTATGCCCGACTTGGGACCATTGATGATATAGGCATATATGGCCACCACGTCGCCACTGTCTATTGAGCCGTCACCATTAACATCGCAGAAGGCTGCCGGCTCATAGGCCACCGGCCTGAACATCCAAGCGCAAAACCACCAGGTGGTGCCCTTAGTGACCTTGGTCTCCTTGCCAGAGGGGCCCATCAAGTGGGTCTTGCCATCAGGCGAAGTAATATCGAAGACCAGTCGTTTGCGCACATTGTCGTTAGCATCATTATTCCAATAGGTAAGGCCTTCCTCATAGCGGTTGACTATCTTGAGGTCAACGGGGTCATCTGACCATACATGGTTGCTCTTCTCCACCGAACTGAGATACTTGCCGTTGCCTACATTCTGGATATTCCAGTAGTCGCCATTGCGCAACAGGTGGAAGATATAGGCAGTGTTGCCCTCCATCATCGGCGACTTATACACATAGTTGTCAGCCGCCGAGTAGGTCATGGCTATACCTGTGCCAGCTGACTTAGCATCGGCAGCAAATCCTGAGATGATATAGTAATAGGCGTCGTCCTGCAGGGGATTGCTCTTGGCCGTACAGGCTGCATAGGCGCTCTCAATAGCATCGCACAAGGGGCCAAGCACCTCATTACGCACCTCTTGTTGCTCTACGGCGGCCTTGCCTGCCTCCACAGCCCGGGCCAGAGCCTCCACTTGGGCTACGGTAGTTACCGCACCGCACTCCGAGCCATCAACATAAGGAGCCTCGGTGTCAAGCAACGGAGTAGTAAAGATGTTGGTCTCAGGATCGCACTGTGTCACCAGCTTTTGCAGGCGGTCCTGCAGAACCGTGTAGGTTCCCTTTGTATAGGATAGCAATATACTCTGGTTGGCTGCGAAGGCTGAGTCGTGATCAAGCAGCACCAGGTCCTCGCCGGCAGATTCAGTGGTGTACTCCACCAACTTGGCACTGTGGATGGTACCACTGCCGTCGCCCTGCGACGTGTTGACATATATAAAGTATTTGACGGGAGCCTCGGGGTCAAGGCGCTTGAAGTAGGGGGTCAGATCGTAGTGCAACTCCGTGGGAGTAATCAGCAAATCGTCCTCCAGGCCAATCATCACCTTGTCGATTGGCAGTTTGTCTATGGTAAAACTCTCGTCGGGTGTCTCGGCATCGGTGGCCGTGGCATAGCCCACCACCAGGCTCACCTCAGAGCTCTTGGTGTAGTCCACATTCAGTACCAGCTCATGGGTCTTCACATCGGCCTTCTCGCCGTAGAGATAAAGGCCCAAGTCAAAGAACTGTCCGCCGGAGGTCTGAGTCACGTGTACAGCTATAGTGTTGTTGCCCTGCAGGTTGAGGGCCTGACGTGCCGTGGCTGAGAGCTGGTAGTTCTCATAACTGGTGGTATAGCCCGAAATCTTGAGAGCACTGACACCATTGAAGAAAATCTGGCAGTCTTCATCGTGATAGAGCTTGGCGCGTATCTTCTTCATCTGCTCATCGGTAATATTGAGCGGCAGCTCATAGCGCAGCCAAATATCCTTGGTGTTCCACTGGGTGTTTACCACCATGTTATCAAAGCCCGGCATACCAAATCCAGCCTTACCAGTACGCCACTTGCTGTCATCAAACTCGGGACTCTCCCATCCCTCGCCGGGGTCGGTAGTGGTATATTTCCACATCACAGGCTGTACATCAGCAGAAGTCAGCACATAGTATAACTCGTCAGCATAATCATCTATCACATGGCGATTGGCAGCATAGAGCTTGTTTATGTCACTCTTCACCTCTCGATCGTAAGTCATCATGCCATTCAGTTCCGACTCCACGTCGGTCAGTTGAGTATAGACAGCACCAGACAAGGAGTTCTTTATCTTCTCCTGAAACAGCTTGTCTGCATACGAAGCATAGATACTGTCGTAGGCAGTAGCATCCTTGGCATAGCCATACACACTGCCGGCGGCACCCCATGTATGGCCGTCCACAAGAAGTTGCACACCGCCGTACTCACCAAAAGCCGTTACCTGATCACTACTGCTGATACTGCTGGGAGCCGGATAGGAGTGTATATCCTTGATATCACCAGCACCTGTCAGAGTCCAGCCGCTGGCCTCATCCACCAGTCGAGTGTCATCATAGTTCTGTACCAGGTTAACGTATGCCTCAGTATCATGCTGACCACCAGCCTCGTTGAAGTTGATCCATGTCACAATGCTGGGCACATTCTTCAGGTTGTTAAGCATGGCAAATAGTTCCTTGGTAAACCACTGGGCGTTATTCTCCACATCACGATAACTGCCGCCGTAGTTCATACCTGGCATATCCTGCCATACCATTAAGCCCATCTTATCGCACCAATAGTACCAACGGGCTGGCTCTACCTTAATATGTTTTCTCACCATATTAAGGCCTATCTTCTTCATAAATAGGATGTCGTTCTGGATAGCTTCATCGCTCGGAGGAGTAAGATTGCTCTCCGGCCAGTAGCCCTGATCCAAGCACCCCATATTGAAAAGGAACTTATTATTGATGGTCATCCTCCAGCGATTGCCTACCTGCTCCTTGCCAACCTTGCGCATACCGAAATAAGCCAACACATTATCAGAATTGCCAATTTCATCGGAGAGTTTCACTCGCAAATCATAGAGGAACGGATGGTCTGGGCTCCATAGGTCGGGGTTGCTGATTTTTATTGCCATGGTATAGCCGACCTTACCCTCGGCAGTGGCCACAACCACGCTGCCATGCATCACCTCTGCCTCCACTTTGGCATTGCCGGCATTATCGCCACTGGCCATCACCGTCAAAAGCAGTTGCTCGCCGTCAACATCTGGCACCATCCTGATATCGGAGATATAAGTCTTGCTCACAGCCTCCATCCATACCGTCTGCCATATGCCCGAACAACTGGTGTAGAAGATTCCACCCGGACGGCTCACCTGCTTACCACGAGGATTAGACTCCTTGTCGGTAGGATCATAAACCTTTACCAAAAGCTCCTGCTCCTGGCCAGGCTTAACCTTATCGGTGATATCAATGGAGAAGGGGTCATAACCACCCTGATGGTTGCCTACCGAGTCACCATCCAACCATACGCTACACTTCCAATCCACAGCACCGAAATTGAGCATCACGCGCTTATCACTCCAACTCTCAGGCACCGTCACCTTGCGACGATACATCATGTTCTCAATCTTTTGCTTGATACCACTCATGGCACTCTCCGTACAGAAAGGCACCAATATCTCCTGCCAGCCACTGACAGGTACTGGGGCGTAGAGCGAAGTGGTAGTGTGGAAGTCCCAGACGCCATTAAGGTTAATCCATCCCTTGTCGGCGGCACCCTTTGCCATGAATTCCGTGCGCCACGCTTCGGTGGCGCCTGTCAGTTCACTACCAGCCATACGTACCATCTGAGGACGCGGATACTCTGGCAGCACATTTTCGGGAGTCACGGCATCAGCCCACCTTGTCTTAATAGGCACACTAGCCATTTTCCACTCTGCCAACACTGCCATCGGCAGCACCAACAACATTGCCATTAGGCAACACCTGAAAATTCTTGTTTTCATCTTGTATGTGTATTTATTCGTTGTTTCCTTATTCTTTCTTTGTTTTACTCTTGAATATGTCTTTTGCCGTTTATTGCGTTCTTCTTTTGTATTTCTCCACGTTGAAACCGTGGTTTTTCACATTTATGCCATGCCACTTAGGCTCATTACTATTCCGTCTATGGACTTAATGGCGCAGTCTGTTACTTCTTGTTTCCTCCCCCTCCATTAACTCCTTTTTTGGCGGATATTAGCTGTTGTCAATTGGCAAAGATACACTTTTCTGCAAATAAATACCACAAATCAAACCTTGAAACCGCACAAAAAGCATCATCGCTTCCTCTTTTTTTGGCACAACTTGCAGTAATTCTTAAACCATATTATATTCAACACACACAAGAATCCCGCAGAAGCAAGGGCTTTCTGCGGGATTCCTGTTCCGTATGTGTAAAAGTTTAGTGTCTCTGTCTGCGGGCCGAGAACCTTGGTTGCGAGGACGCATTGCCAGTGGTGCGTTCACGCTTTACCTGAGCACGGCTGGAGTTAGACTCGCTGACTTTCTCATCCTTTCTTCTCTTGTAGGACTTCTTGGCCTCCGCCTTTACATCGTCTGCAAGTTCCGCCTGCAACGTGTCTTTCTTTACCTTGCTGGAATCCTTGCCCCATACATGATCCTGCAACGTGGTTATCTCCTTCTCTATACGAGTCTGCTCTGCCTTGAGCGCAGAGTCAGTCTCACAATAGTTCTGGAGCACACGTCCCTGCAGATTGACTGTCTTATAAATCTTGCCGTCATACTGATTAGTGGTGAAATAGTCATCAGCAGATATCTGAGCTGCGTTATTGTAATTGGAGTTCATCAACACTATCTTGGCAAGGTAGGGACTGATCTCAGCATAGTCGAGCCAAAAGAGAGGCGTGGGAGCTTCCTCCTCACCAAACTCGTCAATACCCTTACGCACAGGACACAGAGCGGTCACCTGAGTATGGAACTGGGCTGTATTCTGGTCGTAGTAGGTGGACTCCTTTATATAATAACTCTTAACCTGGGATGAGGGGATGTCACTATTATCAACGCGTATTTTGCCCTCATCGTTGGTTTCATAGTTGATTTCAAAACGAGTAAGCATCTCCTTAGGCTGCATGACATTCTTAGCAGTAAGATTCTCATTACCATCGATGGTGTACTCATATGCCTTTACTTGCTTACGCATCACAAGTTTAAAGAGATAGGTGAAGAGATTCATCTTGTCACCCGTTGGCTCTTCGGGGAAATAGAGCACAGCATTGCGGTCGGACGAGAGGTCAAGCACCTTATATACATCACGACGCCAAGCAACATCCTCAGGCATGGCTCCCTGGGTGGGGAACTCAAGGGCTGCACGCGAGCTGGTAGCAGGGGTGGCGGCTGAGGCACTCTTCTTGACCGCAGTGCTAGCTGTAGTCTTGACAACAGGAACTGCTGGGGCGGTACGGTCAGCAGCATCACTGCTCTTAGCCTGCTGGCGTATGCGTGCCGGTGGCTGTGCCACAGTGGCGATGGCCATTAGCATTATTGATAACAGAATAAGTGTGCGTTTCATATCTTTTTTTCTTTAGTTGGCAAGTTGTTTTTCTTTTTCAAGAAGTTAAGCAGTTGAGAAACAGAGCCATTAGTCGATTTCTTCTGATAAACTCATGACAATTTATTTTCACTACCCAGCTCCATACTTGGCTTTTTATCACAGTCTTATTACCTAACAATTACCTCAAGAGCCTGAGGCAGGTCGCGCTGTATGCCGTCAGGACCAACAGCCTTGACGCGGGTTATGTAGAAACGTTTACCTGCAGAGAGCTTACGGAACATCTCGCGCTGACGCTCGGAGAACTTATTGCCACTCGACTTCTCGGGGATGGCATTTCCCATGTTGTCGTAAAAGACGGTCTCAAAACTGAGAACATTGAACGAAATATTAAGCAACCCGTCGTCGATGGCGGCTCCTATGCCTTCGGTCTGCATAAGTGTGGCCTTGGCAAAGGTACGTCCACCGAGGAAATGGCTAGTATTGCCATCCTTGTCCTTATAAGGAATATAGGCAGTAGGATCGGGCAGTTTGCGTACCTTGAAGGTAAAGGAACCCATGTTCTGCGTAGAACCATTGACCACGCCGGTAACGCTGAAAGTCACATCCTGTCCCACAGCGGAGGGTCTGGCTATATAGTGGCCATTGCCACCGTTAGGGGTAAGACTTCCACCGCTCATGCTGAGACTTATCTTGTCTGGCGAGATGCCGCTGGCACTTACGCTAATGGGGTTGCTATACCCGGCATAAAGCACATTCATCATATCAGCGGCCACGGTAGCTCCTGACGGAGGCGCTATGACATTATACTTCTGTGTGAACTCGCGGCGAATAACATCGCCTGCCGCATTAGGCATAGTGATGTAGCCGCTGAAGGAGTATTCGCCAGGCCCTCCTACACGGAAATTGTAGGATCCATCGGGGCGAATCTTATTTCCGTTAACGTAAATCTCAGGGCGCTGGGTAGTGTCAATGGCGGCCATGAATATACGGCTGCGAAACTCATCGCCAGGGAACAGTGTAGTTGCCTCCGGCAAGCAATATGCGTTGAGCTCGTTAACACGGATATCCTTGATATCAATATTGGAGAGTAGCTCGCGGAGCACTTCGCTCTCGGCCTGTTTGACGTCGGTCTGCAGTTTAGTGAGCATAGTAGTAGCAGCTATGGCGGGCATAGCCTCAAACATATACTCTTGCCAGTTCTTACCCAGGGTGCTCTCCGACTTGGGTACATCGGTAGCCAGATTGGCCGAAACGATGGCTGCTGTTCGTTT
>OCTW011609493.1_pt1 | contig 12624 bp, 9 predicted proteins | sample 1539671 | NCBI WGS metagenome assembly OCTW01 (sample SAMN02144230, study PRJEB22623) | gut metagenome | biome: sheep rumen | host: Ovis aries | place: New Zealand | reverse complement strand
AGGTGACAGCGTCGAAAGATGCGTCCTCGAATGGCAGATGCTCGGCGTCAGCCACTTTCCACTCTCCACTCTCCACTTTCCGCTTTGCGATGGCCAGCATCTCCTCGCTCAAGTCTACGCCCGTGACGGTTGCACCGCGCTTCTGCAGCTCAACCACCATATCACCCGTTCCGCAAGCCACATCAAGCACCTTGCCATGCAAGCCCTGCACAGCACTTTTTCGCCAACGACGGTCGAGCCCAAGGGTCATCAGGTGGTTCATGCGGTCGTAGTCGCGCGCTATGGTATCGAAGTTGTAGGCCATCAGGGACGAGAATTAAGCAAGCCTAACAACAATGGCATCACTCCGCTGTACAACACTGCCAAAACAAAAGTAGTGATTACCAAAAGCGGCAACATCGGGTCGAGTCTTCTCCCTTCACGTGTCCATACACCGTACAGATGCCATACAAAGAAGGGAACTGTAATGCAGCAAGCAACAATCTGAGCAAGAGCTACTGATGCAAAAAAGAAACTTGCAACACCCAGCACAATCAAAAAAGTATGGTATATCCGTGCGTTGCGAACGCCAATGCGCAGCGGTATCGTGCGCCTGATACCTTCGTCGCTCTGCATATCGCGAATGTTGTTCACATTGAGCACCGCCACACTGAGCAGACCCATACCAACAGCAGGGGCCAGAAGCCATATTCGGAAGTCGATGGTATGGGCCACAACAAAGTAGCTGCCCAGCACGCTCACTAAGCCGAAGAAGATGAAGACGAACAGGTCGCCGAGGCCTATATAGCCGTATGGCTTCTTGCCGAGGGTGTAGTGCGTAGCAGCCCAAATGGCGGCGGCGCCAAGCAGCAGCACCCACCAGGGGCTGCCGGAGACGACCACCATAGCCAATCCGCTCACGCAACAGGCCACAACCGTCCCGTTGATGGCGCGCCACATCTGCTTGACGGTGAGGCCACCGTCGGTCATGCTGTAGTTGGGGCCTTCCCTACCCTCACCGTCCACGCCGCTCAGGTGGTCGCCCATCTCGTTGCTGAGGTTGCTGAGCACCTGCAGAGCACAGGCAGTCAGCAATACAAGCGCAAAAGCCCAGCCGTTGTCGCCATGCTCGCCCTGTGCCAAAAGACCTCCGCACACCACCCCTGCCAGCGACAGAGGCAGCGTGCGGAGACGCATGGATTTTATAAGGGGGGTGAGCATGGGTGTTTTTTTGCTGGTTTTTCTATTTGAACTAGTCATACTAGTATTACTAGACATACTAGTATTATTAGTTCAACTAAAAGGGGATTCCATGTTGTTTCAGCAGTTCTTTCAGGCGGCGGTTTTCCTGCTCCAGGGCATTCATCCTGGCATCCTGCTCCTGCCGGAAACCGGTACGTGCAGAATGCATCCTTTCCTTGATGCCACCTTCTGTGACAAAACGTTGCTCCAGGTATTCAAGATAGGAGGCCATCATCCTGTCCGTAAAACGGCATACGGTGACGGCCATGTTGCAGAACTCCTCGTCAGTAGCGCGTGAGGCCAGCGGTGCATAGTCGGCGAAATCGTTATGTTCGCGACAGAAGCGCAGCATATTGTCGAACCTCGGATGCTTCCCGTCCCACAAGGGCAGTCCATGGATTTTGGCATAATCCTCGTAATCCTCACGCAACTCGGCGATGCTACCCCTAGCGATGTTTATGAGCCTCAACTCCGACTCAGTGCTCGTCTTGCCGTCTTCACTTCCCTCCACGATGTTCTGCTTGCCGCTGCGTGCCGCTTGAACCATCTGGTCCACGGTGCGGTCGCCATAAGCTGGCAGGAACCGTCGGCAAAAGACCACCGTCAACTGGTAGAGGACGTCGCTCTTCTGATAGAGGCGGAGGTTGCGCCAATCCGCCGTCTGCTTGAAGATGGTCTTGTTCTTTTGCATTCTGGTTCTGCTGGTAACTCTAGTTTTACTAGTTTAACTAGTTAGACTAGTCCAACTAGTTCTTCTTTATCGCTATCTGCAGCTCGTCGAGCTGTTCCTGGGCGATGGGGCTGGGGCTGCCGCTCATCACATCGCGGCCCGAGTTGTTCTTCGGGAAAGCGATGAAGTCGCGGATGGAGTCGGCACCGGCGAAGATGCTGCACAGACGGTCGAAGCCGAAGGCTAGGCCGGCGTGTGGCGGAGCACCGTAGGTGAAGGCATCCATCAGGAAGCCGAACTGTGCGGCGGCGCTCTCGTCGGTGAAGCCCAGGGTGTGGAACATCTTGTTCTGCAACGTGCGGTCGTGGATACGGATGGAGCCGCCGCCCACCTCTGTGCCGTTCATCACGATGTCGTAGGCGTTGGCGCGTATGTCGCCCCACTTCGACGGGTCGTCCAGCAGGGCCTCGTCCTCGGGCTTGGGAGCGGTGAAGGGGTGGTGCATGGCGTAGAAGCGCTGCGTCTCGTCGTCCCACTCCAGCAGCGGGAAGTCGATGACCCAGAGGGGTGCGAACTTCTGCGGGTCGCGCAGGCCGAGCTGCTGGCCCATCTCGAGGCGCAGGGCGCAGAGCTGGATGCGCGTCTTCATGGCGGGGCCGCAGAGCAGCAGCATCAGGTCGCCGGGCTTGGCGCCCATCTTGTCGGCGATGGCCTTCAGGGCCTCGGCGTCGTAGAACTTGTCCACACTGCTCTTGAAGCTGCCGTCGGCGTTGTACTTGATATACACCATGCCGCCGGCGCCCACCTGCGGACGCTTCACAAAGTCGGTCAGCGCGTCGAGCTGCTTGCGCGTGTACTCGGCGCAGCCCTCGGCCACGATGCCCACCACCAGCTCGCTGCCGTCGAAGAGGCCGAAGCCGTGGCCTTTGACCACGTCGGTCACCTCCTTGAACTCCATACCGAAACGCAGGTCGGGCTTGTCGCTGCCGTAGAGGCGCATGGCGTCGTGCCATGTCATGCGGGGGAACTTGTCGAATTCAATGCCCTTCATCTCTTTGAAGAGGTGCTTGGCCAGGCCTTCGAACATGTTGAGCACATCCTCCTGGTGCACGAAGCTCATCTCGCAGTCTATCTGCGTGAACTCCGGCTGGCGGTCGGCGCGCAGGTCCTCGTCGCGGAAGCAGCGCACAATCTGGAAGTAGCGGTCCATGCCGGCCACCATGAGCAGCTGCTTGTACTGCTGCGGGCTCTGGGGCAGGGCGTAGAACTCGCCGGGGTTCATGCGGCTGGGCACCACGAAGTCGCGGGCCCCTTCGGGGGTCGACTTGATGAGCATGGGTGTCTCTATCTCAAGGAAGTCGCGGTCGGAGAGGTAGTTGCGCACCAGCATAGCCATGCGGTGGCGCATCTCGAGGTTGCGGCGCACGGGGTTGCGGCGGATGTCGAGGTAGCGGTACTTCATACGCAGGTCGTCGCCGCCATCGCTCTGGTCCTCAATGGTGAAGGGAGGCGTCTTGGCCTCGTTGAGCACGACGAGCTCGGAGACCTCTATCTCCACCTCGCCGGTGGGAATCTTGGTGTTCTTGGAGCTGCGCTCGATGACCTTGCCGGTCACCTGAATGACATATTCGCGCCCCAGACGGCGGGCCTGCTCGCAGAGCGGGGCGTTGGTTTCCATGTTGAAAGCAAGCTGCGTGATGCCGTAGCGGTCGCGCAGGTCGACGAAAGTCATGCCGCCGAGGTCGCGCGAGCGCTGCACCCATCCAGCCAGGGTCACGGTCTGACCCACATTGGCGAGGCGGAGCTCGCCGCAAGTATTTGTTCTATACATATCTAATTATTTCCTTTCTTTTCAGTACAAATTGCAAAAGTACACAAACTTCTGCAAAGAGCAAAATTATTTTGCACACACCAGTTTCAGCAGCAGGGGGAGGTGGTCGCTGAGGCCGCCTTCGTACACGGGTCCACGGTGCGTGCGCTTGGGGCGCTGGCCCATCTGGCCCTTGTCGTCGGTCAGCAGGTGGTCGAACTTCAGCAGTTTCAGCTTCTTCACCTCCCACGGGGCGTCGGCCAACAGGAACACCTGGTCTATATAACGCCATTCGCCCTGGTACTTGTGGCTGCCCCAGTCGTTCGGCAGGCGGTGGATGAGGTTGCGTATGCCGTCGGCGTTGACGCTGTCGTCGCCGAAGCCCATGCCGTCGGCCACAGCCGGCTCGTCGGCGGTGGTGTTCATGTCGCCCACGGCGACAACGGCGGCCTCCAGATGCTTCCGCTTCAGGTCGAGCATCAGCGTCCGCAGCGTCTGCGCAATCTCCAGCCGACGTGCGTCGGCTTCCTCGCCGCCCCTTTTCGACGGCCAATGGTTCACCAAGACACACAGCGTGTCGCCCTCGGCGGTGACGCCTTCCACCACGAGGATATCCCTCGTGAAGAACCCGTCGGCGCTGTCGCTCACGTGCACGGGGCGCGAGTCGGTAACCGTGAAGCGGTCCGAACGGTAGATGACAGCCACGTCGATGCCGCGACGGTCGGGCGAGTCGTAGTGCACGTAGCGGTAGTGGGCCTGGGCCAACGGCGTCCCTTGGCACAACTCCCGCAGCACAAACTTGTTCTCCACCTCGCCCAGCCCCACCACGTCGGGCAGGTCCATCATCACCAGCGTCTTGTACAATCCGTTGACCTTGCTGGCCAAGCGGCGCCGCGTCCAATGCTTCTCGCCCTCGGGGGTGAACTCGTCGTCGTTGGTCTTCGGGTCGTCGCGAGTATCAAAGAGATTCTCCACGTTCCACCATCCGATGGTGTACGTGGAGAACTGTTGTTGCTTTTCTTGCGATTGCACGGTAGCCGTCAGCATCAGTAGCAATACTAAGGCCGAGTGCTTCATTCCTGCGCCGGTTCTTCTGCCGGAGCCTCCACAGCGGCGGGGGCATCGGCGACGGGGGCTTCGGCGGCAGGAGCTTCGGCGCTGACCACCTCTTCAGTCACAGCCACGGGCTTGGGCTGCCAGACCCAGCGGTGCTGCGTGAAGCGGAAGACGAGCAGGAAGGCGACGGCGAGTACGGCCAGCCAGATGAGGCACTTCTTCCACCAAGCCATCTTCTTGTCAGCGAAGGGGTCGTTCATCACGATCTTCGGGTATTTGGCCAGCGACGTGAGGGTGGCGCCGAAGGCGGTGTTGACCTTTATCTTGGAGTTGATGGCCCAGCCGTTGGCGTTGAGCACGGGGCCGAGGTTGCGGCGGCGCAGCTTGAGCCAAGCCAGCAGCATGGAGGGGCCGCTGATGAGGATGACCACGGCGGCGATGAGCAGGATGATGTTGTACCACTTGTCGGTGACGAAGCCACCCAGGGCGGCCAGGGCGGCGCCGATGGCACCGAGGGCCAAGCCGATGGCGGCGAAGATACCGGCGAACTTGGCTATGTCGAACGGCATGGCCTTCTTGGCGGCAGCGGCGTCGGCGGGAGCGTCGGCCGGCTTGGCGGCGAGGTTGGAGGAGGCGGTGTCGGCCTTGGAGGTCATCTCGTCGAACTGCTTGCTCTCCTTCTCGGCGGCGTTCTTGGTAATCTTGTCGGTGATCCAGTTGCCGAACTTGCGGTAGGGGCTCCAGAAGGCCTGGCGCACGCTGATGGGGTTGTCCACAATCTTGGTCACGGTGGCGTCCCAATCCTGGCCCGAGCGGTCATAGAAGATGGCGTTGCGGCCTTCGTGCAGGTCGCCGGTTTCGCCGTCGGTGATGGCGGCCACGATATCCATCTGAGCACCGCCGGACTTGCTGACGCAGTGGCAGTAGAGGAGGTAGAGGCCGCTCTTGCCGGCCGAGGCCAGCTGCTTGGGCATGTCGGAGACGCGGATGCAGAGGTCGCACTGGCGCTGGTCGATGAAGAGCTTGCCGGCCTGGAACATGGCGAGGCAGTCCTCGTCGCGGCGGTAGAAGTCGCGCATCACCACATAGTTGTGGAGCAGACGCACGTAGTCGCGGCAGTAGAGGAGCAGACGCTCCACGGGCTCAATGGCGGCGGACTGTTCGGCCAGCTGTGCAGCGATGGCCTCGTTCATGGCCGCTTCGCCGGCGGCCTTCCAGGCAGTGTAGGCGTCGACTTTGGCCACGACGGCGTTCCACTCGTCCTCGGACATGGTCTCCTTGTCCTGCAGTTCGGGGATAGCGGCCACGAGGGCGGCGATGGCGCCCTGCCAGGCGGGGTTGACGCCGTTCTGCAGCGGGAGCAGGGCCTCTTTGTTGGGGCGTGCCAGGGGGTAGTCGGCAATCTGGGCGACGCTCTCGCTCAGGTTGTTGGCGCTGATGGCGGCTATCTTGTCCACCTGCACGTCGAGCACGGGCGAGGCCTCCTCGTCGAACTGGACCAGGCGGCAGCGCATGAACCAGTCGGCCACCTTGGCGCGCACGGCGTTAACGGCAGCCTCGGCGGCGTCGCTGCCGTCGCCATAGGGCGGCTCGTAGGGTTCGCCCTCGGCGGCCTTGTACTCGGCACGGCATTTCTCCTCATAGACCGCCATGTAGTCGTGCACGTCCTGCAGGGAGATGCTCTTCTTGTCGGAGCCCAGCTTGTCGAGGATGAGACGTGCGGCGGCGAGGACCTGCTTGCCCTCGTCGCTGACCTGGTTGATACCGGAGAAGGAGATGTAGTCGTTACCCTCGAAGAGGTCTTCGAGGTCCATCATCACCTGACGGAGCCACTGGGAGGCAGCCACCACCTCGTGGACACGTATCTTGCCGTCCTTGTCGGAGTCCATCAGCGTCAGGGTACGGGCGTCGAACTCCAGCCCGTTGACGGGGCAGCTCAGCACGGTCCAGAGCTTCTTGTCGAGCTCGTCGAGGTGCTCGATGTCCGCACCTGTTTCCACATTGACACGGGTCACACCGCCGACGGTGCTGAATTTCCATTCGTAACCACTGGGGGTTAGGGGATTTGATAACTTTGCCATATTGTTGCAGATATTTATTATTTACAATCTAATATTTATGCCATATCGCTGACGCACAACATCATGCAGCGTGCGGCAGCACATATTGACAACTGCAAATATACAAAATAATCCGACACTCCGCAAGAAAAAACATCGGCGAATGAAATAAAAAGCGTATTTTTGCAGCCGCAAACCCGAAACATAACAGATACAGAAATGGCCATATCACGCAAAGCCAAAATAGTCACAATCAGCACCTCAGTAGCCTTCGTGGCGCTGGCGGCGTTTATCTTTGTGCGCTTCTTCTTCGTCTACAGCACCGGAGTGAACGCCGGCGACATCAACTACTTCCAGAAGGAAGGTCTTCTGTTCAAGACCTACGAGGGCAAGATGATACAGAGCGGCTTCAAGTCCGGCAGCAGTGCGGCCAAGATACAGAGCAACGAGTTCAAGTTTTCGGTCACGGACGAGAAGGTGGCCGAGAAGCTCATGCGTGCCTCTGGCAAGCATGTGGAGCTGCGCTGGAAACGCTATATGGGTACCCTGCCCTGGCGCGGGAACAGCCAGTTCGTAGCCACGGAAGTCCTCTCCGTGGAGTAGCGGAGCCCCCCTGCACAGGATTTTTTTGCCGTTGGTTTTCACCAACATAGCATACTGACAGAAGAAAATAATTTGTCAGTTTGGAAATTATGCCTAATTTTGTACCCCGTATTTTTGATTTTTAACATATATAATATAACAATCATCATTTATGAAATACGGTTTCGACAACGAGAAGTATCTTCGGATACAGTCCGAACACATCAAGGAGCGCATCTCCAAGTTCGGGAACAAACTTTACCTTGAATTCGGCGGTAAGCTTTTCGACGACTACCACGCCAGTCGTGTCCTGCCGGGCTTCGAGCCCGACAGCAAACTGAAGATGCTCACGCAGTTGAAGGACGATGCGGAGATAGTCATCGTCATCAGTGCCACGGACATCGAGAAGAACAAGAAGCGCGGCGACCTGGGCATCACCTATGACGAGGACGTACTGCGCCTGCGCGAGGTGTTCATGCAGCGCGGCTTCCTGGTGAGCGGCGTCGTCATCACCCACTATAACGGTCAACCCGGGGCCACGGCCTATCGCGAACGTCTGGAACGGATGGGCATCAAGGCCTATTATCATTATATGATAGAGGGGTACCCCACCAATGTGGAGCTGATAGACAGCGACGATGGCTTCGGGAAGAACGACTACGTGGAGACGACGCGGCCGCTGGTGGTTATCACGGCGCCGGGCCCCGGCAGCGGCAAGATGGCGGTGTGCCTGAGCCAGCTCTACCAGGAGAACAAGCGCGGCATCAAGGCGGGCTACGCCAAGTTCGAGACGTTCCCGATCTGGAGCATCCCGCTGAAGCACCCGGTCAACATAGCCTACGAGGCCGCCACGGCGGACCTGAACGACGTGAACATGATAGACCCGTTCCACCTGGAGGCCTACGGCAAGACGGCGGTGAACTACAACCGCGACATCGAGATATTCCCGGTGCTGAACGCCATCTTCGACGGTATCTACGGCGAGAACCCCTACAAGTCGCCGACGGACATGGGGGTGAACATGGCGGGCTTCTGCATCTGCGACGACGAGGTGTGCTGCCAGGCTTCGAAGGACGAGATTATACGGCGCTACTACACGGCGCTGTGCGACTACGCCAACGGCAAGTCGTCAGAGAACGAGATCAACAAGATAGCGCTGCTGATGAAGCAGGCGAAGATATCGACCGACGACCGTCGCGCCACGGTGGCCGCGAAGGAGCGTCGGGACCGCGAGAACGCCCCCTCCGCCGCCATCGAGCTTGCGGACGGCACCATCATCACCGCGACTACGAGCGACCTGCTCGGAGCCTGCGCGGCCCTGCTGCTCAACGCGCTGAAGCACCTGGCGGGGATAGACCACAGTGTGAAGCTCATCTCGCAGAAGATGATAGAGCCGATACAGCACACGAAGGTCAACATGCTGCACGGCAGCAATCCGCGGCTTCACACCGACGAGGTACTCGTCACGCTGTCGATACTGAGCCTGCTGGACGACAACTGCCGACGCGCGCTGGACTGCCTGCCGCTGCTGGACGGGTGCCAGATGCACACCACGGTGATGACGAGCGAGGTGGACCGCAAGATTTTCAAGAAGCTCGGCGTGGGCCTGACCTCGGAACCGGTAAGGAAAGCCTAAGCGCTGCCGCCGCGGCGGCACAGAAAAGAGAAAACGAAGAACAGAAAACCGACAATAATGAAACGACTGATTTTAATCGGCAGCCTTGCTGCCCTCGGCCTCAGCTCCTGCGTCTCGCTGAGCGAGATGGAGGCCCTTCAGGCCAAGTACGACCAGACCACGAAGCAGTACAACCTGACGCGACAGGAGCTGCTGGAGCTGAAAGAAGAGAACGCCGAACTGACCCGGCAGAACCAGTCGCTGGGAGCGGACATGACCGACCTCACGCTGGGCAAGGCGGCTGCGGACGCCGCCGTGGACAGCCTCACGCGCCGCATCGAGCAGATGTCGCACCACTACGACACGACGATGGAGAACTACATCCAGGAGGTGGCGGGGAAGAGCCGCGACCTGACGCGGGCGCAGAACCTGCTCACGGCGCGCACCAAGGAGCTGGGCGACAAGGAGCGTGAGCTTCAGGCGCGGCAGACGGAGCTGCAGCAACAGCAGGAGGAGTTCCAGCTTCAGCGGAGCCAGCTGCTTGCGAAGCAGCACCAGTTGGAGCAGGAGGAGGCGGCCACGAAGGCGCAGCTGGAAGCCAAAGAGCGGGAGCTGGAAGCGGTGCGCAACTCGGTCACCAAGGCGCTGACGGGCTTTGCCGACAAAGGGCTCGGCATCGAGACGCGGGACGGCAAGGTGTACGTCTCGCTTGAGAACAAGCTGCTCTTCCCGTCGGCGAGCTGGACGGTGAGCAAAGACGGCGTGGCCGCCATCAAAGAGCTTGCGAAGGTGCTGGAGGCCGACTCGACGCTGAACATCATGGTGGAGGGTCACACGGACAACGACGCCTACCGAGGCTCGACTGCCGTCAAGGACAACTGGGACCTGAGCGTGATGCGCGCGACGGCCATCGTCAAGCTGCTCCTGCATCACGGCCCCGGCATCAACCCCACGCGCATCGAAGCCTGCGGACACGGCGAATATGCGCCCAAAGTGGCCAACGACAGTCCGGAGCACAAAGCCATCAACCGTCGCACGGAGATCATCCTCACGCCCGACCTCGACAAGCTGCTGCGCGACATGGGGCGGTAGCCCCTGCGGCCGGCGGAGGCTCGGCGAGGGCCAACGTCTGCGATACCAGAGCGATACAACCACCAATACCAAACCGGAGACAGCCGCCGATGGCGGTTGTCTCTTTTTATGTGGGCCTGTCGCATTTTTTTGCGGCGGATGGGATTTTATTCTTATATTTGCAGTGTTAAACACAAACCAATACATTATGAAAAACATTCACAAAACACTCGCATGCAAAGTGTTGCTGTCAGCAGCAGCATTATTATTCGGCTTAAATGATGCAATGTCGCAAACCCGTACAGACGAGATTGTTGGGCAAACGTCAGTTTTCTCTATTGTCAGAGCCCCAGACAAAGTAACCACGATTGAATACCATTTCGATGGTTTTGCAGGTTCGTTCAATTATGTAGACGCCATCTACTCAGTAGTAAAAAAGTTACGGATTCCTGTATTTTTACGTGTATATGATTTTGAAGTACACAACGACGTTGTATATTTCTGTGGCGAAGACATAAACCTAAGGCAAGGAATGATTGGATGGTTCAGTATTCCCGACCTTATAAACACCACGGGGACATTTCATTGGTCTACATTAACGACGAACAACAGCGACTATGAACTATGCCGTCTGCAAAAAATGGACGTACTCTATAGCCAACCGTATCTGCACATTGCTGCAACAGCACAATATTACAACAACTACTATACGCCATACTATTCATACGGCATCGCCGCATTTGTGATTGATTTGACAACAATGAGTATTATACCCCAGCCCCAACACTACAATGAGAGAGGCGGGGTGGAAGGCTATGACGATATTGTAAGCACCAGTTCCGGCATGGTGGCGGTAATACATAAAATAGCATCAAACGGACAATATACTCGCAAATATGGACCCCTTTTGCTATGGTCACCATCGACAAACATTCTATCAGCCAACACTAACTATCACCAATATAGTTATTGGGGAAACGGAACATATATTCCAGAAGATATGCCAACACTTGTAACCCATATTGGTCATGACAGCGTGGCCACGGCATATTTTGTCGACAATGCTGGTCAAAAAGGCATAGGTATATGTGTGTACGACGGCTCAACAGTACCACCGACAGTTATTGACAATAGTTTCATACCCGTCTCTTATCAAATGCAGTCATCGTGGGCCTTGTCGGACTTCACTTACCACAAACAAGGAGCCTATTTCATACTACTATTCAACACATCTATGACCAGCACAAGCACTCTTTATACTATACCATATAATGGCACATTTGCAAGCTACTTCACCTACCAAAATATCAACAATATCTGCTACACGTCCATTGACCATATCATACCCACACAAGCCACGACGGTGGCGGGATATAGCACAACAACATTTATTTCATCTCTGTCACAACACAAGACAAACTCTTACGTACCATGTTTCATTGAGAACAAGTATCCTTTGAATACATATCCGGTTTTTCCAGGTCATGCGCCCACTAGTTTTTCCACATCCCCACTTTACCCCACACAAAATTCCATACCCATACAAACACAGCAGTACGGATTACGGAACATTTGCCACTAACAACATATAATTAAAAGGCGTATGAAACGGTTAGTTATATACATCATTTTCATGTGCAGTGCTTTATGCCATGGATTGCTGGCACAAGACACGATTCCAGAGTACTATCATTATTACTATTACCAATGGGTTGACGACAGCAATGCGGTCTGTACACACGATGGGTGGAATTGTTACAGAGATTTTTGGCGTCACACTGCTACATACCCACATCCGAATCCTTATACACAAGATACTCTAGGTTATATCTTTTCAGAAGCGACCTCTGAAAAAGCCTATATGTATAATACAACCGACACCTTAGAAATCATAGGTCTCGCCATGATGGCAGACGATGGTAGATATAATGGCTATCACGACATTTTGTACGACAGTACAATGGCAATGGATACCTCTCCTTACTCATTATGCATTTATAAACCAGCACCCGATGGAGAAATGAGGCTGCTCCAATGTCTTCCTGTGGATTTGAGTGTCGAAACATGGTATATGCATGTTAGAGGGATGGCCTGGGGAATGGTGCCGCCCAGCGATTTCGGCAGTGATATATATTTTCCTGTGTATGAAGTATACTTTGACTCTTCATTTAAGCTGACAGACTCTTTCTACGTGTCGCTCAGATGGACCTTAAGGTATATCAATGTCGATTTATTGTATTTTGCCATGGAACTGACTGAACACCACTGGAATTACTTATACGACCAGGAAGAAACACACAGGATGCCCATTTCTAAATTTAGATATCGGGTGTTCCCACCTGACTACAACACGTGGTACAGCGGGGAATTCTATGGTGCTGCATACGTGATGCCTATAGTGCGGTGGGCGGGGGATACTTGTCCGGAGGTGAGGGAGTTGAGGTACAGCGTGCTGGCGCGGGACGGGGCGTTTGTGCAGTGGGGCGGGCACGAGAACCATGCGCTCTACGAGCTGAGCTACGGTCCGGTCGGGACGGCG
>OCTW011523439.1_pt1 | contig 12627 bp, 8 predicted proteins | sample 1539671 | NCBI WGS metagenome assembly OCTW01 (sample SAMN02144230, study PRJEB22623) | gut metagenome | biome: sheep rumen | host: Ovis aries | place: New Zealand | reverse complement strand
ATCATAAGTTAAACTAAAACTATCATTACTAAATTTTCTTTTACTATCATTATTGTTATTTAAATATAAAAATAATAAAGAACCTGAAATAATTATTAATATTAATAGAATTACTAAAAAATATTTATTAACTATCTTTTTCATAACTTCACCATCACTACTACTAAGTAATCAAATTCTTCTATTAAAACAACTTTATACTTATCATTCTTGTAAACTGCCTTATTACTTGTATTCAAAATATTTGTATAACCTGAGTTAATTAATTTTTCTGTAAATGAAGCTGAAAGATTCATACTATTAATTAAACTAGATACACCATTCTTATATCTTAAACTTACTACATTCTTATCATAACTTGCTTTAACTAGTTCTAAAGAAATAGTATTTTCTATATCACCTATAACTTTATATTCATTCCAAATATTACTTGGAATATTATTAATAACAGATTCATCTACTTTATAAGTATAGTATTTCTCTTTTAATTCATTAAAAGACACTACTTTAATAGAATTAAAATCTATAGTACTAAACTTATTATTAATACTTTCTAATACACTAGAATTAACAGCCATTGAAACACTGGTATCAACTGATTTAGAAGTATTCATACCTACTAGTAATCCATTTGAATCAAATAAAGCACTTCCTTGATCACTTTCTTCTAAAGGAATAGAAGTTTCTATATAAGAATCTAGAGAGGTTACAACACCACTTAATATGCTAAATCCTACACCACTTTTAGAACTAATTGTAGCTAAGGCATCCTCTACTTTTAAATTACTACTATCACCAATATTAATAGTAGAATTTACTTTATCTTTTAATTTAATAATAGCTATGTCACTAGTTGGGTTTATAGTTACTACACCATCAACTGCTAAAGTATTACCATCACCATTTCTAATAGTAATTCCTTGAGAATTAAGTAAAGCTTTATTTAAGAAACTCCAAGTAGTAAGCACTAACCCATCATTAATTAAAATACCATTTGCTACTGAATTAATACTTGTATTGTAATAAGAATTAATCATTACTAAATTATTCTTATTATTATCATATATTTCATTTAATTTAGTATTAGTTAAAACACTTATCTTAGAAAAATCATATACATTATTTAGTTCTGTATCATATTTTCTTTTAATAGATAAAGCTTTAGAGCTTTCACTATCTTCTACTTCTGAAAAATATTCATTTAATTCATCAGTAGTTTCTCCAAATAAATAATATAATTCATAATTACCATCTAACTTCTTAAAATAATAATACATTATTAAATTAGTTTTAGTATTAACATAATTCATTGGGTTATTCTTATCTTCCTCTTTCATATTAACTTGAGGTAAAGAAACAACACTTATAATTACATCATCGCTAACATTAACTCTAATTTTATCAATAGTGTTATATCTAATATTTAACTTGTCAATTGTATTAAAGATACCAGGTAAAGATATACCAGATAATATATCATCTTGATACTCCTTACTTCTTTCATCTAATCCAGATCTATATTCATCACTTTTTGGTACTACTGGATTATATCTAAGATCTAAAAAGTCATGTCTTCTTTCATAATATTCTTCACTAGATTCATCATCTTTATTACTATCTCCAAATAATAAATATGTTACTTTCTTAGATAAATTTGTTATTTCGTTTTTAACTTCCTCATTAGTATTAACTACATCACTGGTAATGCTATACTCACTAGATAATAAAGAAATAACTGAATCATCTTTCTTACTTAAAGATAAATTAAATTTACTAGTATCTATATTAAATGTTTTATTTAAAGCATATACACTAGGAATACTAACTAGTGCTAATAAAATAAATAATAATTTCTTTTTCATATCACTCACCTAGTTTCCCATATATTTCTTTAATACTTTAATAATATACTTACTTGCATCTTTAGCATTATCATGATTTAAATATGTATCATGAAATGCTTCAGCTATAGTTTCATCATAAATATATTTTCCATCATTATCTTTAGCTAACGCATAACTAGAAATTGTGCCTCTCCACTCATCAAGTGAAAGACTAGTATTAGTATCTCTCTTATAATTCTCATAAGCTTCAGTTATCATTTTTAAAGAGAATTTACCATCAGCAAAATCATTCATTACTGTATAAAGCAAATTAATCTTAGAAGAATCAATTAACAAAAAATCATCTAACTTATAATTATGAGTCATAGCTAAATAAGATAAATAATGACCAAGTTCATGTGCTACTGGAGAGTAAATATTTGAATTTGGAGGGAAATGTCCAGCATCAGATGATGCTTTAGTACCAGCTTCTAACTTTTCTTTATTTAAGAAAAATGAACTACTTAATAATACTTGAGTTTTAATAACCCAAGGATAAGTTGAGCTACTATTAGAAGTTGCAAATGGAAATGTTGGCATAAATGCAGCTATAGTATGTCCATCTGTTAACATATTAGTATTTCTAAGTGTAAGATTTGTTAAATGTTTTCTAGCTTCTGGGTATTCATCATATATAGTTTTAAATACAGATTGTAACTCTCTTGCAAAATCTATGTCCATTTCACAAAGATTAACAGCTGTAATGTTATATTTGTTAATGAATTCATTTTCTATTTCTAATATGTCTTTAGGGCAATTAGACTTTTGATCTACTGAATCTTTTTCAATTAGTTCATTAGCTTCGTTAACACTCTTTATAGATACACCTTCATAAACATTATCATAAATAATAGCTGTAGTGTATTTACCCTTCTTAGCATTCTTATCATTATTTGTAGTTACTACTTCACTTGTAGTGTAACCTTCATCACTTATTCTATATTTTTTATTATTAATAATTAAAATAGCTACTCCAACTAAAATACAAATAATAGCAACAATTAATACTATTTTAATAATAATATTCTTATCTAACTTTTTATTTAAATTATTAGTGTTGTTATTAATTTTATTGCCACATTTATTACAAAAGTTATTGTTTGAATCTACATATGATCCACATTTATTACAATACATCACTAATCACTATCCCTTACTCTAAAATTAATTATAACATATATAATTTTATAAAAACAAAAAGATAGCTGAATATTAGCTATAGTTAATTAAAATCTTAAGTGCACACATTATATGCATTAAATTTTTAATTTAACGTAAGAAAAAAAATAGCTAATAAATAGCTATCTTTAATGAGAAAAAGGATGATTAATATCACAAGTACTTAATGCTCGTCCTGACGAACATTGATTGCCATCCTTATAAATATAAACATCGCCATCTTCATACAGCAATATACTAAATTTATTATTTTCATCTGGATTGCAATCTAATTTTGGACTATAAACTCCCCAATGCTTACAATATTTATCAAAATTTGAACCATAAAGTCTTTTTAAATGATTATATTCATTAGCATAATCAAGTCCATTAAAGCACTCAGCTTTTCCATTTACTAAAGCGCAAACACATTTTTCATCTCCAGAAAATTTTATAAAAATATCACTATTTAAAACTCTATAATCAGAAGGTGAATCAAAAGTAGGATAATCTATATCATACCTAGTTATAACTTTCCAATGAGCATATAAATTCTTAACTCCATCTCTAACTATAGAATCAAGATCACTATATTTCTTACCTCCAGTCTTAGAAGTATACCAGCCCTCAAACTCTCTAAAGCCCCACTTTAATTGATCTAATGGGCAACCTAAATTAATATAAGTTGTTCCACCATAAATATAATTAAGGCAATACTTATTAATGATCAATTCTCTATTATATTTAGAATTTGCACCTTGATCATCAAAAGTAACTTTATACTCTTTATCAAACCAAACAGAAACATAACTCTCATTTTTATCCTTAGTTTTATCATTATCCACATCTATTTGACTAGCAAAGTCATATGTTGATTTTCTCCAAGCTCCGAGACTTTGATATAAAGAAGTAGAAACACATTCTGGAATAACCAATTTATAAGTAGTATTTACTAATGCACTAACAGTTCCTCCACCACTTCCAGGATTAGTGCAACTAAATGTATAGCTATGTGTAGAAATACTATTACTTACCTCATCACTTTCTCTTCCAGAATTTGAAATAATCTTAACATATACTGTCTGATTTTTCTTATAATCAACCGGTAAAGATTTACTTAAACCAGTACCATTGCTTTGATATGCACCATTATTAAGTTTAATCATAACTTTTTTAATTCCTGATATAGGTGTTTGAGCATCTATTTCTACTTTCAAAGTACCATCTGCATGAGTTAATGTTATTTTATTAATCTTAGGTTTTGATGCATCAACATTATAAGTTGGTGAACAATATACCTTATTATTACCAGCTTTATCATATACTTTAAAACATAATGATTGAGAAGAAGCAGATGATGGTACTTTAACATCATAATCAGATAAAGTATTTTCAGTACCACAGTTAGTTAAAGAACCACTACATCTATTTACTTTATCTACTCCAGATAAAGTATCATTAGGACTTAAAGTAAGTGTAGGCTCACTATAATACCAGCCATTTCCACCATCAGGTGTATTTGGACTTATACTAAATGATAAAGTTGGATTGCTTCTATCTATTTTAATTTGAATAGAGTCTACATTACTTGCATTACCAGATTTATCTACAGCAAATATAGTAAATGTTTTATTCATTTCTTCACTAAAAGTAATACTAGTATGTGTAGGGTCTAATCTAATTTGTTGCCCTCCACCTAAAGTATAATAATAACTTTGAATTTCATTAATATTACCAGATTTTAATCTCCAGTTTACTATTACATCATTCTTAGTCCATTCTTCATTATAATTAAAAATTTCTATCTCAGGTTTAGAGGTATCTATTTCATCTACTTTTATACCTTTGTTATGTTTATATTCATTACCTAAAGCATCCCCTATAAGTAAGTAATATGTTCCTCCTTTAGTAAATGTAGCTTTATTAATACCATTTACTGCCTCTCTATTTTCTAAAACAGGAGTACCACTAAAACTACTATTCTCATAAAAAGCATAATAACTTACTCCAGAACCTACTCCATCATTAGTATTAAATGTAAGAACTCTAGAAGAAGACTCTTCTCCTCTTCTAACATAAGTTTCATTTTCAAATAATACAGGTGATTCTATATCTAGGTTAACATTAATAGAAGAATTAATATTAATTATATTAGAATTATCTCCACTAGATATTTCTAAGTCTATTACTAGATTAATCTCATTAGAAAAAGTATCATTAGTAGAAATAATATAATTATTACAACTACCTATATTACTAGAACCACAATTAAGCTCTTGAGATGATCCACTCCAAGAAACGCTTTTAATATTACTTTCTGAATAATTAACTAAGTATTCACTATTAATTACATAACTTAATCTAGCTTTATTAGCCTTTACAAATCCATTTGCTTCAACTGGATTTGTAATTAAATTATCATTACTATCTAAATAATCTACTTTAATAGATAATAATCCATATAAGTCATTAATCTCTTCTTTAGTTAAACAAGTACCATCATGCTCAATAATATTGCTAGAATATTCTCCACTACTATCAATACTAATAGTAACTACATCACATACCATACTACGATCATTATAATTATCGTAATATTCTCCAGTTTCATTATCACTAGATAAATAACCGTCATCTATTAAATCTTTTACATTAAAAGCATAATGACCATGCTCTAATGCATATTTAGTAGCTTGTGTCTTTATGCTTGCTACTTTAGATTCAAATATATTCTTATTAATAAACTTTGTAACTGACATATATGAAGGTACTGCAATAACCATGATTACCCCAAGTATCATGATTACTGCAAGTAACTCCACTAAAGTAAAACCTTTTTTCTTCATAAGACTAACCTTCATTTGAGCATACTATAGTTTTAGAAGTTTTACTCTGAATGTAATCCTTTAAAGATGGTGACTTTTCACAATCAATAGTAATAGAAGTCAAATTACTTGTACTATTAAATAACCCACATCCGAAGCAATAAGAATCTCTAAAATTAACATTACCTGTTTCAAATGAAGATAAATCTAATTCAGTTAAAGAATAACAACTACCAAACATATTACTCATATAAACAACATTACGTGTATCAAAATTAGATAAATTCAAACTCATTAAATCGTAACAACAGCTAAACATGCCAGACATATTAGTTACATTTGATGTATTAAAAAAAGAAAGATCTAAGGATTTTAAATCACCACATTTTTCAAACATTCCACTCATATCAATAACGTTTTTTGTGTCAAAAGATGAAATATTTAAATCTTCTAAAGCAAACATCTCTGAAAATAAGCCACTCATTTCAGTTACACTAGATGTATTAAAATTAGATAAATCTAATGTCTTTAACTTAATACAATGATCAAACATACCATTCATATTAGTTACGTTTGATGTATCAAAAGATGAGATATCTAAATATTCTAATTTAGCTAATTTATAAAACATATAACTCATATCAGTCATTTTTGATGTATCTAATCCAGACAAATCTAAATATTCAACATCAGCAAAATATGCAGCCCAATCTGAACCTGGAGCCCCAAACATTTCTGATAGCATATATATTTTATTAGCCTCAGAATAATAATATAAAGTATCATCATCTAACCAAGCATAAGTATATTGAGTACCTGGCTTAGATATTATAGTAGCATTAGATATTATTTCAGCATCTGGAATGTCTTTAAAAGGCTTTATAGCTTTAACGCCTTGTCGTCCAAATGTATCAGAAAAAGCGTACTCCTCTAAAATCGAATCACCAGAAGGAACTGTATCAGGATTATAAGAAGAAGTAATAGTTACTTTTCCATTCCATGTTTTATTCATTGAATCATCTGTACCATCATCTAAAGAAACATTAAGAGAATAAATATGTGCTTGATATGGATTAAGACTAGATTCATGAAGCCTATTAGAAAAAATAGCATTGTCCAAGCTAGTATTTACAGATTCAAAGGAATCTAAATTATTACTTCTATATCCAGATACATAATCAAAAATTTCATCTGAACTATTATCAAAGAAGTTTTTTAAATCAGCATAATTAGAAATATCAGCATTATTAATAACATATTCAACAAGACGTACATACAAATTATGATTATCTAAATCAGAGTTACTTAAAGTTTCTAAATTAACCTGATAATTAATTGGCGAATTACAAGTATTAGTTACCTTAAAATAATAATCATTATGTCTATCGATAAAAATATAATTAGAATCTTCTACATAATCACTATTCGAATGAATATCAAGTATATCATCTATATAAACATTTTCCCCAGGATAAGTCCTGTCTACCGATATAGGACTAGATAAATCACTGAATTCAATATTTAAACATCCTGATCTTACTATATTAGGATTCTCACTAATTATAGTTTTAGCCCAGTAAGCATAAGCAACACTTACTCCTGATACTATTGCTATTAAAATAATTAATACTGATAAAACTATAATCCTTCTTCTACTATTCATATTCTATACTCACCTACTATTAAGATAATTATAAAAAAAGAATATGTTTAGTTCAAGAAAAAAGACTGATATATATCAGTCTATTTAGATAATTCTTTTTCAATTAATTCTTTAGTTAATACAGGATTAGCTTTACCCTTAGTTTCTTTCATTACTTGTCCTACGAAGAAGTTAAATAAGTTAGTTCTACCATTCTTATATGCTTCTACTTCATTTGGAGAATTAGAAATAATATTGCTAATTAAAGTAGCTAATTCATCTTCATTACTATTTTGACTATAATCTGAAATAATACTATTAATATCACTATCAGTAGTTAATAGTTTTTCTACTACTTCCTTAGCTTGTTTAGAACTAATAGAATTATCACTCATCTTAGAAAGCACTAAAATAATATCTTTTGGTTTAACTCTTAATTCATTAATAGAAATCTCATTTCTATTAATAAAAGAAATAATATTAGCTGTTATAAAGTTAATAGCTAATTTAGCATCAACTTTACTTTCTAATACTTCATTAACATAATCAGATAATAATCTATCTTTAATAATTGGATTATAATCTTCTTCTGTTAATCCTAATGATTTATAGTAATTAATTCTTTCTAATGGTAATTTAGGAATATCTTTAATTGAATCATTAATTAACTCCTTAGTAATTTTCATCTTAGGAATATTAGGTTCAATAAAATATTTATAATCTATAGCGTCAGCTTTGCTTCTCATTCTAATAGTAGTATTGCTTGCTTCATCATATCTTCTTGTTTCTTGCTCTATTTCACTTTCCCTACCATCTTCAAATAGTTTAGTTTGACGAGCAATTTCAGCATCAATTACTTTTTCAACATTAGCAAAGCCATTAACATTCTTAATTTCTACTTTAGTTCCTAAAGTATTTTCATCAGTAGATAATGATATATTAACATCACATCTTATTTGACCTTTTCTAATATCAGCTTCAGATATATCAGTATATTGATATACTCTTCTAATATATTCTAAGAAGGCCATAACTTCTTCTTTAGAATGGAAAGTTGGTTCAGTAACTAACTCAAGTAGTGGTATACCACTTCTGTTATAGTTAATTAATGATTCACTAGTTAAGTGTTCCATCTTAGCAGAGTCTTCTTCTAAATGGATATCATGAATTAAGAATTCTTTAGTTTCACCATTAAAAGGTACTTCAATATGTCCATTTATTCCTATTGGAGCATGACTTTGAGTAATTTGATATCCCTTTGGTAAGTCTGGATAATAGTAATTTTTTCTATCATAGTATAAATACTCAGGTATTTCACAGTTTAAGATAGTAGCCATCTTAATACCTTTTTTTACAGGTTCTAAATTAACTACAGGCAAAATTCCTGGTAGTCCCAAATCAACTGGACTAACATGATTATTAGAGTGCTTAGTATAAGTGTTTTCTGCAGTTGAGAAAGCTTTAGAGTTACTCTTTAACTCAGCATGCATTTCAATACCTATTGTAGGAAATAACTTCATTATCGCACCTCCTTATAATCTATTAATTTTTCTAATTTATAAGCAATATTTAAAATATTAGCATCACTTACCTTTGGACCAGTAATATTTAATCCAACTGGTAAATTATTATAATTCATAAATGGAATTGTAATAGATGGATATCCTCCAAAGTTACCAATTACCATATGATTATTAATAGCAAGTTCAGTCTTGCTCATATTATCATTTATATCACTTAGTTTTGGTGCAACATTACCTGAAGCAGGAAGTATTAAACCATCATACTTTGTAAATAGATCATTCATGATAGATACAATCTTAGCTCTTACTCTTTGAGCGTTAACAAAGTATCTTTCTTGATTTTCTTTTTGTAATACAAATGAACCTATTACAAATCTTCTCTTAATTAAAGACGAGAAATTCTTAGTTCTAAAGTTTTTCATTAATTCATAGATGTTTTCTCCATCTTCTCTTTCACCAAATTGAATACCTGTCATATTAGATAGATTTGAAGTAGCTTCTGCTGTAGCTATAGCAATATAAGCTGTATTAAGTACATTAAGAAGTTTTTTATCAATAGAAACTTCTTCTACTTCTACTCCAGCATTCCTAATAGCTTCTATTTTATTATTAAATTCTTTTAATATGCATACTAGTTCATCACTTGGATTTTCATACTCATTAATATCTGCAATTTCTTTAATATAGAATAATTTCTTACCCTTAATATCTTTATCAATATCTTTTAGTAAATCTATATTAGATGAATCAAAACTAGTCATATCTTTTTCATCTTTACCCTTAATATAGTTAACTACATATGCAGCATCATAAACATATTTAGATAATACTCCAACATGATCTAGAGAACTTGCAAATGGCATTAAACCATATCTTGATATCATTCCATATGTTGGTTTATATCCAACTATGCCTGTGTAAGAAGCAGGTTTTCTAATTGAGTCACCTGTATCAGTTCCTATTGCAAATGGAACTACTCCAGCAGAAACTGCTACAGCAGATCCAGCTGATGATCCACCTGGAGTTCTTTCGGTATCTAATGGGTTTCTAACTAGTCCAGTATGAGCTGTTTTGGCAGTACCACCCATACCAAATTCATCCATTGTAGTTTTACCAATTAAAGTAGCGCCTTCTCTTTCTAATGCTAAATAAGAAGTAGCTGAATATGGAGGAATATAATTTTTTAAAGTATTAGATGATGCAGTAGATAAAATTCCTTTAGTAGAAATATTATCTTTTAAAGCATAACTTATACCTTTAAATGCACCATCATTAGAGTTTACTTTAGCATCATCTAATATAGTTACAAATGAGTTACACTTATCGTTATTTTCATGTGCTTTAGCTAAAGAAGACTTAAGTATTTCTTCTTTATCTTTATTTAATAAATCTAATATTAAACTACGCATTATTCCACCACCTTAGGTACTACTATAGCATCAAGTGTTTTATTAGTCGCATTAGCTATAACTTCATCTGTAGTTAGTTCATCACTTACTACATCACTTCTTAATGCTACTTCATCTACACTATCTTGTAATGCCATAGGTTCAATAGATGAGATACCTTCTAAATTAGCTATCTCATCCATTTTTTCATTAATGATATCAAATTCGTCTAATACCATTTTGTTTTCTTCACTAGTTAAACCAATAAGTAAATCACTTGCATATTTATCAATTAATTCTTTAGTAATCTTACTCATAAATTCCTTTCTAGAACTCTAAGTTACCTGGAGTTCTTGGATATGGAATAACATCTCTAATATTTTCCATACCAGTTATATATAATAATAATCTTTCAAATCCCATACCAAATCCTGAATGTACGCATGTACCATATTTTCTTAAGTCTGTATACCAATCATAACTTGATACATCCATTCCAAGTTCTTCAATTCTTCTTGTTAATTTATCGTAATCTTCTTCTCTTTGACTACCACCCATTAGCTCACCAGAACCTGGTACTTCAAGGTCTACTGCAGCAACAGTTTTACCATCTCTATTTTGTTTCATATAGAAGGCTTTAATATCCTTTGGCCATGTATGAATAAATACAGGTCCATTAAAGTATTCTGTAATGTATTTTTCATGTTCTTTAGCAATATCTTCACCTTGTTTAGGTTCATATTCCCATTTCATATCAGCTTTTTGTAAGATATTAATTACTTCTTCATGTGTAACACGAGTAAATTTAGAATTTACTACTTTAGTTAATTTTTCAATTAATCCTTTTTCTACAAATTTATCTAAGAATTCCATTTCATCTTTACAATGATCTAATACGTAAGAAATTACATATTTAAGCATATCTTCTTCAATATCCATTAACTTATCTAAGTCACAGAAAGCTATCTCTGGTTCAATCATCCAGAATTCCGATGCATGATATGGAGTGTGAGAGTTCTCTGCTCTAAATGTAGGTCCAAATGTATAGATCTTAGAGAACGCATGAGCAAATGTTTCTCCTTCTAATTGACCAGTAACAGTTAAACTAGCTTTCTTAGAAAAGAAATCTTTTGAGTAATCTACTTTACCATTTAATTTTTCAATAGGTAATGTAGTTACTTGAAACATTTCTCCTGCTCCTTCACCATCATTTGCAGTAATTAAAGGAGTATTTACATATACATATCCTCTTTCTTGGAAATAAGAATGTATTGCAAATGCAGCTACACTTCTAACTCTAAATACAGCTTGGAACACATTACTTCTAGGTCTTAAAGTAGCTATAGTTCTTAGGTATTCATATGAGTGTCTTTTTGGTTGTAAAGGATATTCGTTAGTAGCATCTCCTAAAAGTGTGATCTTACTAGCTTTAACCTCATAATCTTGGCCCTTACCTTCACTCTTAACTAAAGTACCAACTACTTCTATAGTTGAACCAATATTAAACTTAACAATACTATCAAAGTCAGTTATTTTATCATCATATACAATTTGCATATGTTTATTCTTAGTTCCATCAGAAAAATCAATAAATCCAAATGTCTTTTGAGGTCTATGATTTCTAATCCAACCATGTAAAGTAACTTCTTTATCTAAGTACTTACTAATATCTTTTGTTAATTCATCTAAATACATAATTTCACTCCTTCTAATAAAAAAAGAATACCTCTTAAATAATGTAAGGACGAGATATTCCCGCGGTGCCACCTTACTTTACCAATAGGTACTCTTAGTATTTATTATTTAAATTAAACACTCTAATAGTTTCATGGAGGTGTTAATAATCTATCACTTCTTAGGCATTTTCACCATCTAGCCCTCTCTTAAAGAAGATCTAATAGTTACCTTCTCCAACTAAATTAGAACATATGAATATATTATAGTAAAAAAAGTGATTTTTCAATCACTTTTTATTCTTTATGTGGAATTTTCTCCCATTCTAACTTACCTTTTGAAATAATTACTAATATTAAAGAAATAACATAAGTAAGTAAATATAAAGGATGTAAGATAATTGTAATTAATATACTCTTATAACTAGCACTTTCTATATTATCCATACTTAACAAAATAATAGAAGAAAATATCATAATAACTAAGTATATTGAAGAAATAATAAACATAAAATCTTCAAAGTTCTTAGATACA
>OCTW011039146.1_pt1 | contig 12633 bp, 8 predicted proteins | sample 1539671 | NCBI WGS metagenome assembly OCTW01 (sample SAMN02144230, study PRJEB22623) | gut metagenome | biome: sheep rumen | host: Ovis aries | place: New Zealand | reverse complement strand
AAAATTACAGTCCAGGATATTTATATGGATTATGCCTCGATTGTGAATGATTTCTATTGGCATCTCAGACGGCTGGGATACGCAGCGCACGAGGTACTGCTTTACATTGATGAGGGCGGATTCCACTCGGAAGTCTGCTGGGCAAAGCGCTTCCCGATTATTGTTTCCAGGCTTCTCAACGATGACTGAACATTGTCTTCCAATAACCGCGTGACAAATTGAACAAACAGGTGTAGTAGAGAGAGCCTTGCGGGAATGTTTTAACCAATCCCCGGCATACATTAAAAATGATTGTTAGACACATAAGACTTGAGTGTTCGGAGGAAACACATGGATTATAGAGATCAAGATAACAACAGCGAGGGTTTGTTTGGTGCCAGAAACGAAAACTCTGTTTTGTTCTCGATCGATAGCCTGAATGCACTCGATAACGAAGCATCCAACAACGGTGGAACTGGATTTGGGCCATCTGGTGAAGAATCCGGCCTGATCGATATCAGTACGCTCCAGCGCATGAGCGGCTCATCTTCATCCGACGAGGGTGGCGATATTGCTCCGGTTGCCATGGAAAGCATGGTCTTTAACCAGGTCGTGACCAAACATGAAAAACGTAAAACCGCCATTATTATCGGCGTATTTGTCGCAGTTCTTCTCGCAGCAGGCCTCTCTATTTTCTTCATTATTCAAAATAAGCAGGAAGAAGAAGCTGAATTAAAACACCAGCAGGAAATTGCCGCAGAGCAATCCAAGAAAGAGGCAGAAGCGCTGCAAAAACGCATCGATGAACTCGAACTGGCCAAACAGCAGGCTGAATCTGACAACAAGCGCCGCAAAGCAGAACAGGAAGAAATTGACGCAGAACTCCAGAGACTGCGCGATGCACAAGCCAACCTGGCTGCCGATCCCGGTGAAGGCAGTGCCGCCGGCGGCAAAAAAGGCGGAGGCAAAAAAGGTGGAGGCGGAGCAGCCAAACCCGGTGATGGCGCTGCCGATGCGGCAGCCGCACCCGCAGCTCCCGCGAAATCCGGTGGCGGTAAAGCTTCCCCCGAAGCCGTCAAAGCTGCCCTTCAGGCAGTCAACACCAAAGCCCAAAAATGCGGGAAAAATGGCTCGCTCGCTGTCTCCTTCAGCATCAGCGGCAACAAGGCAAAGAGCGTCTCGGCGACAGGCGGAAGCTTTAAAGGTTCTGCTACCGAAAAATGCATCCTGACCGTCATCGAAAAACATTCCTGGCCCGATGGTGCCGCCTCCGGCATCAAATGGAATTTCAAACTCTAGTGCGGTTATGATTCAAGAAGACGCGATTCATTCGCGTCTTTTTTTTTGTGTGCGGCCTTATCGCCTGCGGCGATTACGGCACGCACGGCTGTCGCTTTTTGCCCTGCGGGCAAATACGCGCAGCCATCTTTTTCTCATTTTGCTTTCCCCAAAAACGGCACTGCTGTAAAATGAGGGCTGGCATGATGCCCATACCCGAAGTCATAAATTATGGCTATGTTTAAACAGCATGGATATACTTGTTCCAAAGACGACGTCATTTCATTGCTTTAGGCTTTGAACTTTGAACTTTGAGTGATTCATCCCTTCTCTCAGCTCCAAGCTCCAAGCCTGAATGGAATGAATCGACGACAAAAATATCCACACTCGTTAAACAAAGCCTAAATTATCGTTGCTCAAAGAGGTAATGAAATGGCAGTTTGTCTCGTCTGTTCACAAAAATCGAATCAACCGGGCGAATTGTGTGCATGCGGCAAAGCCTATACCGTCCTGGACGATCATGGCGACGATCCCCTGCACATTCTTGGCACACAGATCGCAAACAAATTCATTCCCATTGCCGTTCGGCATGATACCGATTCGGTCATCTATTACGAGGCCTATCAGCCTTCGATCGACCGCCCCGTCCTTTTGATCGCCATCCAGTCCGAATGGATGAATACTCAGGAAAAACGCACCTATTTTCAGAATTATATCGACCGAAGTGCATCCATAAAGCAGCAAAACACCCTGAACCTTCTCGAAGTTCAAAAGCTCTCCGATAAGAAAAACAGTTTTGTCATGATTTATGAGGCACTCAAAGGAGAACCGCTTCCTGTCTACCTTTCATCCCATGAGCTCGATCCGGTGGCCATTATGCATATCATCCACCAGATTTTGCAGGCCGTAGCAGCTTTCCATCAAAAAGGGGTCAGATTTCCATCCCTCAGTTTCAGCAACGTTCATATCATGCGATCCGGGGGCGACGAAGTCTTTGTCAAACTGTCCAATCTCGTCGAAACTTATCTCTCCGGTTACGGCATCACGTCTTCGACGGATGATGTCTATTCGATTGGTCAAATGGCTCTATCGCTCATGACGGGACAACCCATGCCGATTCAGCAGGTAGAGCTTTCGCCTGAACGTGCATTCATGCTGCCAATCGCACAAATCTTTATGCGGGCTGCCTCACCCATCAAAGATCAGCGTTATCCTTCATGCGTTGAATTGCTGCAGGCTTTCGAGACGGCATTCGATCTGAATTCACATGAACCCAATGCCAACCTGCCCAATGCCAATGCCCACGATTCATCTTCAAAGCAATCAGTAAAACGTCACACTCCCGTTCCACTCGAACAGGTCATCTGGATGCATCGTCCGCCCCATCTCATGGGTTAATATGCCTCAATCCGCTGAATCCAAAGCCTACCGGCAGCTTTGGCACGATATGAACCGCGAGCTCTGGCGTGCAGCTGCCGACGGCATCCCTCCCAAAACGCTCATTCGTGCAGAGCTATGGCGCCGCGTCGATCATACCCGGATACTGGAAAAATCAGCTTCCATCCGGATGAAACGCCGACATACCCCGCCCAGTCCCATCTACAAAGCATGTGAATGGCTCGTGGAAAACGGCGCCTTGTCCCAAACGGGCCATGCCATGCCCGAAGAAAGCGCCTTTTCGGAAGAAAATGCAGCACGACCACTTATCTGGCCGCAATTCTACCCAGGCGTGGATACCAATGCCCCGCATTTAACGGAAGAGCCGCCCCAAATGGAATCTGACCATTTTGAGCGCTTCGTGCATGCCTTCATCTTTGCTTCCCAGGCTGCACAAAATGTGGGGCTGAACCCGCATCTGTTCGAATTTGAATTCGATTTGTCGCGCAACCGGTGGATCGTCGAAGGAACCGCAGAAACTCCCTTTAAAAAAATCTGCGTCAATTTTCTGTACATGACAGCAGGCCCCAAAATCTGGAATGCCATTTTTGAAGCCATCGTCCACAGGCACGCTCCCTCTCGCCGCATTGCAGAACGCTACGTACAAAGCGTCGATGCACAGCAGCTTTTGGCCATCTACTCGGACATTTCGCCGCTCATGATCCACGATGTCTACGATTTATCGGCCATGTTCGACGAACTGAATGAACAGTATTTTAACCATGCCCTTCCCAAACCCATCCTGGCATGGACTTCACGGGCCAACTACCGGACGCTCGGAACCTACAATTTTCACTGGGATATCATCTGCATTTCGCGCATTATGAATGATCGCCGCGTTCCCGAAATTGCCGTGCGCTTCGTCCTGTACCACGAAATGCTGCATATCAAACACGGGCTACGGCAAGTATCGGGCAGATCTGTCAGCCATACGCCGGAATTCCGTGCAGACGAAATGAAATTCGAAGGCTGGCAGGAAGCCACGCGCATCCATCAGCAGCTGCGCGATTTGGTAAAATAAATCCCCACTACAATTGCGCCTGAATGGCCTCGGCGAGTAGTGGTGCAATCGATAATACATCGAGTTTTTCCATCTGTTTTTCGGGAGGTATGGGCAACGAATTGGTCACGATCAGGCGCTCGATGGGGGCACTTTTTAAACGCTCGACGGCAACGCCCGAAAAGACGGGATGGGTACACAACGCCCATACGCGCTTTGCGCCTCTCGACACGAGCAGTTCAGCCGACGAACAAATCGTCCCGCCCGATGCAATTTCATCGTCTACGAGAATAGCCGTTTTCCCTTCGATATCGCCGACAATACCGTGCAGATGCGGCGTTTCTGTATCGTCGTAACGGCGTTTGTCGATGATCGCCATCGGCAGGTTGAGCAAGTCAGTAAACGGCGCCAAATCCTTGACTTCACCGGCATCGGGGCTGACGAGCACAGCCTGACTGAGATCGAGTTTTTTAAGGTAATCGACGAGAATATTTCTCGCCGTCAAAACGTGCGCAGGAATTCTAAAGAATCCCTGTGACTGCGGAGAATGCAGATCGAGCAAAAGTGCGGATGTCGCCCCAGATGTCTCGAGCAGATTCGCCACCAGGCGCGCCGTAATCGCTACCCCCTGTTTGTCCTGCTTATCCGAGCGGATATACGGAAAATAAGGTACGACCGCGCACACAGACTTTGCACCATAAGCACGCAACGTATCACACAAAATGAACAGCTCCATCATGTGCGTATGAAGCGGCAAGGCGGCAGTCTGTATCACGCAGGTATCGCAGCCCCGCACATCCTCCTCGATGCGAACGAGCATGTTATCATTTGAAAACTGAAGTGTCGTCGATGCCGAGAGCTGTAAACCTAGATGTTTGCAGACATCGAGTGCAAGTTCGCGATGCGAAGATCCTGAAAAAATTTTGAGCGATTTCATGGTTAATTCGTAATGCGTAATGCGTAATGCGGAATTGGAATGCAAAATCAGAGGGTTTCGCTAAAGCTATGATTATTATCATTCTTTAGGGATAATCGTGAGAAAACTTTAATTGCACATTGCACATTGCGCATTGCGCATTAAAAATGCGCGGCGTATCGGCCGAAGGCCGATAGCCGAGCACGCCATGCGTATTGGCGCAGCCAATAGCAGGCGCTACAAATAAACATCCCATCCCAAAATCATTCATCAATGTGCAGATTTTCGATTTTGCGAATGAGGTTTCGGCGAGAAATGCCGAGTATTTCTGCGGTTTTGGTGCGATTGCCAGCCGTTTGCTGCAACGCATGCGCAATAATGCGACGCTCGATTTCTTCGAGTGCATCCTGCAGGTTCTGACCGGGAAGGAGCTCAAAATCCCATGCAGATTCAGGCACATTGGGTATGTCGGATATTGCATCCACCACGGCATTCCTGACACTCGCTGCATGGCGAATTCGGTCGCTGACGTGCTCCGTCGTTATCAGATGATCGTGCGATGGCTGAGCAATGATATGTTCTATTTCATTTTCAAGTTCCAGAATGTTATCCGGCCAACTGTAATCCTGGAACAGTCCGAGTACTTCATTGGAGAGTTGTTTTTGAGGCAAATCGCGATCGGCACAGGCTTTTGCCATCAGATATGAGGCCAGGGGAACGATATCTTCCTGTCGCTGTGCGAGCGGTGGCAGCTCTATTTCGAAAATATTGAGAAGATAGTAGAGTGAACGGTCAAACGCCCCCGATTCGACACATTTCGAAAGGGGTTTCGTACTTGCTGCCATAATTCGGATATCGAAATCGCGCCGCATGACGTCACCCTGAGGCTGGTAGGATTTTTCCTGCAACCAATGCATCAGCTTAATCTGCATCTGCTCTGAGAGTGCATCGACGTTTTCAAGAAACAGTGTGCCTTTTTCGGCAATATCCAAAAGCCCGATTTTGTCGGACAATGCACCGATAAAAGCTCCGCGCCTGTGACCAAGCAAATCGGATTCGAACTGTTCATCCTGCCCCCTCCTGCAGTCTACGGAGACAAATGGTGCATTCCGGCGCGTGCTATTTTGGTGGATAGTATGGGCAAGATATTTTTTTCCGACACCCACGGGGCCAAGCAGCAGAACGGAGGCATCGGAGCTGCAGATGGTATTGAGCCGGCTCACAATAGCCTGCATCGCCGGAGAATTGCCTATAATATCATTGAAGTCATGAACCTTGGTACTGTCCGAAAGCGGGGACGCGTTTTCGGAGGCTAATTTTTCGAGGATTTGCTGCCCCATTTCGGTCAGCATTTCGAGCACAATTTTTGCCTCACGCCGGGTAAGAACCGTGATTTCATCTGCAAAGCCGCCTGTGTTTGGGCATTCATCCTCTTCGAAATAAAACCCGGAGGCAAACAAAAGTGCCTGACATTGTCCCTGCCAAAACAGCGGAACAGCGATCCCCCTCAGGCCTGCATGACACGACTGATAGTTGGATGCAGTCGGATTATCGGCATGTTTTTCGAACCATGCACGATAGGAATTGGCACACACACATCCATCATTCTGGCATTTCTGGCAAAAATTGTTGTCGATGCATTGTCCGGCCCCCAGCCACAGGATCTGGCCATTGTTGAGGCAAGCGCCGACCCAGAGGTTGAGCTGCCTTCGAATGATCTCGCACATTCGATCGATTGCATCATCATGTAGGAGTTTGGAGAGATCGGGCATTATCTTGATTTGCAATACATCGTGAATGACTTTTTTTACAAACGGATTTGTTCGCATCTAACGATGCTCACTATTTTGGTTTTGTTTTTACAAACGGATTTGTTCGCAACTAACGTTGCTCACATTTTATTCAACGCGAAGGCCGTTAGGCCTGAGCAAATTCGTTTGTTAAATAAAAACAAATAAAAATCACGCGAAGGCCGTTAGGCCTTGGCAAATCCGTTTGTAAAAAGAATAAAAAAAAGCCTCCAAAAAAGAGGAGGCTTTGAATGGAGGCGGCGGGAGTCGAACCCGCGTCCGAAAATCTTCAATTTCGCCCTTCTACGTGTGTAGTCTTTGTACAATAACTCTAGCCAAAGCCCAAAGACAGGCATGTCTAAAGTGGCCGTAGATTTAATCTCGCCGCCGGATCGTCCTCAGCCATGACTATCCTTTGGCCAGCCTGTAAATTGACGCCGCTGCAAATCCACAGGCAGGACCTGCAGAGACGGAACCCGAGGGTTCTTGTGCTATCACTGCTTAATTAGGCAGCGAGAGCGAGCTCAACGTTATCGTTGGCAATTGTAAAGTTCCCGCAGTTTTAACGAGGTCACTGGAACCCCCGACACGCCGCACGAATCTCCGCATCCCCGTCGAAACCGTATCGCCCCCTTCGAGAAGGGCTGTTCCGCCGTGCAGAAAACGCACCGCAAAAAGCCTTAGACTTTTAATCATTTCCGCTTGTTGTTTCAATCATAAAATCAAATTTTTTTTGTTACAATTCAGCCAGCATTGCCATATAAAAATGCAAGGAATCCGCCCTTCCCCAAGGGCTGAATTGTTGTTTTTTTTGTACACAACACATGGTTATCATCTGCTTTTCGCTTCCCTTTCCCCGAAAACGACCATGCCATCTGAATCATCAACCCAACCCTCGCCCCCCCCAATCCCCCGATTCCCCGTTCCATCCGAGACAGAGATGGTCAATTCCACGGGGACCAATGCTTTTACGAGCCGATACCAAATCATAAAGGAAATCGGACATGGCGCACAGGGACACATCTATTTGGCCAAAAGGCGTGCCGATGGTCAAACCGTCGTCGCCAAACAGCTCAATATCCACTCCATCAAAACCTGGAAGGAGTACGAGCTGTTCCACCGCGAAGCCGAAATCCTCGAAAATCTCCGCATTCCTGGCGTAGCGCAGTTTTACGAAGCGATCGAATGCCTCGACGATGATCCGCCGTGTTCCTACATTATCCAGGAATTCATCGACGGTGTCTCACTTCAGCAGATGATCCAAAACGGACATCGCTTCATGGTGACTGAGGTTTATGACATCCTCATACAGACTCTGACCATAATCGATAGACTCCAGCACCACGATCCCCCCATCATCCATCGCGATATCAAGCCGTCGAATCTGATGATATCGGCCGATAGTAAAGGAAAATTTAAAGTCACGCTGATCGATTTTGGCGCCGTGGCCAACCCGCAGATACAGGGCGGCGGATCGACCGTTGCCGGCACCATCGGCTATATGCCGCCCGAACAGCTCACGGGAAAGCCTGTCCCCGCAAGCGATATCTATGCCGTGGGCGCTTTGGCCGTACAGTTATTCTGCGGGAAATCACCTGCCGATCTTCCGGTTAAGGATTTCCGGATGATTTTCGAACCCGAAATGCAGGACAAGCCCCATGCGCTTGTCACGACGCTTCGGCAAATGCTCGAACCGAATGTCGAAAACCGTCTGACCGACATTCCCCTGATTATCAGCCTGTTCAAAGATTATCAGTCGGGAGAATACGCCTCTCTCCCCACCCAACTTAATTCTCATTCCTACCGTCCCGATTTCGAACAAAATCTCGCCAAAGTTTCATCCATTGGTGAAGCCGGAAACATCGAACTCTGGCAGCGGCTGCCGGACGAAGAACGACGCACCGTGCCCAATGTATTCAAGCAGTTATATCAGAAAAAAAAGAAGCAAAAGCGTTCCCAATCATTTCAGAAAATAAAAACAGGGGCCATCCATAAAATCGGTCTATTGATGAGCCTTATCGCCTCTATTGTAATCATAGTCATCCTATTCCTTGCGGGCTTTATCGTATTGGATGTAGTCATCTCATTCTCCGCTCAAAGTGGCATACTTTTTGTCCTCGGGATACCCTTATGCCTTTGCGTAAGCTTATCGGGCGCAGTTCTGGGATTTCTTGCAGCAAAAAAGCTTTACAACTGGGCAAAGCAAGCAAAACCCAACCTCCTTTTCGAGAATACCAAAGGCATCGAAAAGGCCATTGAGCTTATCGGCAACAGCCGTAAGAGTTTTGCAACCATCACAGACATTTCCTATATTGCACTTCCTTTGAAGGCGATTAATGCGAGCCAATCTCAAAAAACCAAAAACGTCCCATACACGGTGAACGCCGTTCCGAGATTCAAAATTCAGTACAGGTTCAATCCGCCAGATGACAGGCGGACAGAAGATATTTTCCACGAGTATTTCACCCATGTAGAACCGGAAAATCATTACTGCGTGGGAGATCAAATACCAATTTTATACAACATTCACGACTTCGGTACATACGATTTCGTCACAAGTATGCCATTCCCCCTGCCTTTGAATGATTTTGATGAGGGAGAGCAGATGTATTCAGTTTATACATCCAAAAGCAATGTACTGTAGAAAACCACTTTTGCAGAAGTGATTTTTAATTCAAAAATCACCTTTGGAAAAGTGATTTTTTAACTCGCCTTTGGGCGGCACGCCGCCCATACGACTCGCCAGAACGTCGCTATTGCTGCGCAATACGCGCCGTTTTCCACTTTGGGGTGCCGCTATTGCTGCGCAATACGCGGCACATTTTTAGGTGCTTGACACCCCAAGTTTTCGCCTTTAAACTGATAAAAATTGCGTAAATACGCATTTTTTATCAACGAGGCACACCATGGAGTACAAAAGAGCCCAATACATCGAGCGCCTGAAAGCCAAAAAACACAACGGTCTGATCAAAATCATCACAGGCATGCGGCGATCGGGCAAATCCTACCTGCTGTTTAAGCTGTTCAAACAAGAGCTCATCCGGGATGGCGTTTTGCCGGAACAAATCATGGCGATTGCCATCGATGACTATGCGAACAAATCACTGCGCAACCCCGATGCACTCTATGCCGCAGTCAGGGACTGGGCCGTCGGAGATCAAGATCGGTATTTACTGATCGACGAAGTGCAGCTCATTGAAGATTTTGAATCCATTTTAAACGGTTTTCTTCACATCCCGAACCTGGATATCTATGTAACCGGCAGCAATGCAAAGTTCCTGTCCAAAGATATCATTACGGAATTTCGCGGGCGTGGGGACGAAATCTATTTGCTGCCGCTGTCTTTTTCTGAATTTATGGAGGGATTTCCAGGCCCCCCCATCGACGGATGGAATGAATACGTCCAGTTCGGCGGACTGCCTCTGGTTGTACAGCAATCCGGCCCCGAAGCGAAATCGTCGCTCCTTAAAACCCTGATCACAGAAACGTATCTCAATGATATTCTTTCGAGACACCGCATCAAAAATAAACAGGAATTTGAAACGCTGTTTAACCTGCTGGCCTCGGGTATCGGATCGCTGACCAATCCCAAAAAGCTCTCGGACTCGTTTAAAACCATTCAAAATACGACGATTTCCGAGAATACAATTAAGAATTACATCAACTATCTTAGCGACGCATTTCTCATATCCGAAGCCATGCGGTACGATATCAAAGGAAAGCGGTACATTTCCGCACCACTGAAATACTTCTTCACGGATATGGGCATTCGAAATGCGCGCCTGAATTTTCGCCAGCTCGAGGAATCCCATGCCATGGAAAACATCCTGTACATTGACCTCATTCGGCGCGGTTTTAACGTCGATGTCGGCATTGTAACGCAAAATCTCAAGTCTTCACAGGGAGAAAGCATGCGCAAGCAGTTCGAAGTGGATTTTGTGTGCAACCAAGGCTATCGCCGTTACTACATTCAATCGGCACTACGCATGCCGGACGAAGACAAACTGCGCCAGGAACAGGCATCGCTGCTGCAAATCGGAGATGGCTTTAAAAAGATCATCATCTGCAAGGATGGTGGCCGCACCCACTATACGGATCAGGGCATTCTGATACTCAATCTCTTCGATTTCTTAATGCATGAAGACAGCTTGAAGGAATGAGGCATGACAAAAGCGCAATGTTTGCTTGCGAAAACGCCGTATTGTGAGTAAAAAAGCGCCGAAAATTTCCGGTTAAAACCGGGAATGATTTTTTTCTTTCAACAGGCATTGCCTCAATATACCGGGAAAAACAATGGCAGAAAATAACGAGGTTGGTTCCAATTTTGTCAGGGAAATCGTCGAAGAAGATCTTAAAAACGGCAAGAATGGCGGGCGTGTGGCGACGCGTTTCCCGCCCGAACCCAATGGTTATCTACACATCGGACATGCCAAGTCGATATGCCTGAACTTTGGCCTTGCCCAACGATTTGGCGGTACATGCAATCTTCGTTTTGATGATACCGACCCAGTCAAAGAGGACACAGAATACTGCGATTCGATCAAAGAAGATGTCGAATGGCTGGGATTCCACTGGGACAACCTCTATTTTGCTTCGGATTATTTTGATCAGCTGTACGAATGGGCAAAAGAGCTGATTCGCAAAGGCAAAGCCTACGTCTGCGAGCTCACGCCCGAGCAGATCCGCGAATATCGCGGCAATTTCTATACGCCGGGCAAACCGAGCCCCTGGCGCGACCGTCCGGCCGAAGAAAGCCTCGATCTTCTGGAACGCATGAAAAACGGCGAATTCAAAGAGGGCGAGCGCGTTCTGAGAGCCAAGATCGACATGTCGCATAAGAACATGAATATGCGCGATCCGTTGATTTACCGCATCAAACATGTCACGCATCACCGCACGGGCGACAAATGGTGCATCTATCCAATGTACGACTTTGCCCACGGCCTGAGCGACGCCATCGAAGGCATCACGCATTCTGTCTGCACGCTCGAATTCGAAGATCACCGCATTCTGTATGACTGGTTTATCGATGCCCTCGAGCTCGACCGCCATCCGCAGCAGATCGAATTTGCCAAATTGAATCTTTCGTACACTGTCATGAGCAAGCGCCGTTTGCTGAGCCTGGTCAAGGACGGCGTGGTCTGCGGCTGGGACGATCCGAGAATGCCGACGATCTCGGGCATGCGCCGCAGAGGCTTCCCACCCGAAGCCATCCGCAATTTCTGCGAGCTCATCGGCGTAAACAAACGCGATTCGATGGTCGATTTGGCATTGCTCGAACACTGCGTGCGCGAGAACCTCAACGACACGGCGCCGCGCATCATGGGCGTGACCAAGCCCATCAAAGTCCTCATCGAAAACTATCCCGAAGGCAAAGTCGAATATTTCGAAGGGCCTTTCCATCCGACAGATGACAGTTTCGGCAGCCGTAAAATCCCATTCTCGCGCGAACTCTGGATCGACAGCTCCGACTTTATGGAAGATGCCCCCAAGAAATTCTTCCGTCTGACCCCGGGCCGCGAAGTGCGCCTGCGTTATGCATATTTCATCAAATGCGTCGGCGTCGACAAAGATGAGAATGGCAACATCATCCAGGTACGCTGCACGTATGACCCCGAAAGTGCGGGCGGCAAATCCCCCGACGGCCGCAAAGTCAAAGTCACCATCCACTGGCTGAGCGCAGCCCATGCATTGCCTGCCGAACTCCACATGGTCAATACGCTGTTCACCGAAGAAGATCCCATGGCCACCCCCGAAGGTGACTTTAAATCCTGCCTGAATCCGAATTCGATGGAAATTCTTCAGGGTTATGTCGAACCGAGCATGGCCGATGTCAAACCCGGATACCGCTGCCAATTCGAGCGCATGGGCTATTTCTGCGTCGACACCGATTCGACGAAAGACCATCTCATTTTTAACCGCACCGTAACCATGCGCGACGACTGGGCACAAATTCAAAAACAGGGAAATTAATTTTAATGAGCAATGTGCAGTTAGCAGTGAGCAATGGGGATTGCAAAACTAAAGGGCGAATCTGATTAATTCGGAATTGTTTTGAATGAGCAATGTGCAATGGGGATGCAAGTCCTAAGAATCTCTCTAAAGCTAAAAAAATTAATTCTTTAGGAATAAAATCGAGAATACCCTAATTGCTAATTGCTAATTGCTAATTGCTAATTGCTAATTGCTAATTGCTAATTGCTAATTGCTAATTGCTAATTGCTAATTGCTAA
>OCTW011582448.1_pt1 | contig 12634 bp, 8 predicted proteins | sample 1539671 | NCBI WGS metagenome assembly OCTW01 (sample SAMN02144230, study PRJEB22623) | gut metagenome | biome: sheep rumen | host: Ovis aries | place: New Zealand | reverse complement strand
CCGGAAGGATCATGCGGTGAGACCGGTTCAGTACGGAGGCGGTCAGGAAAAGAACTACCGTTCCGGAACGGAAAATACACCGGGGATTCTGACGATGGGAGAGGCCATCCGGGACTGGAAACCGGAGTATTCGGATACCATCCGCAGGACAAAAATCAGACTATGGTCCGAAATTAAAAACAGAATTTCGGATGCTGTAGTCAACGGACCGGATCCCGAATCCGATCTGTCAGCGCCGCATATTCTGAATGTTGCACTGGAACCGGTCCGCAGCCAGACGATGCTTTTCGCCCTGGAGGGGGACGGCATCCTCGTTTCCGCGGGGAGTGCCTGCGCCAGCCGAAAGCAGAAGATTTCCCCTGTGCTGAAGGCCATGGGCGTTTCCGTTTCCCGGGCGGACTGCTCCATCCGCTTCAGCCTGGGAAGGTACAGCACGGAGGATGAAATGGTCTATGTGGCAGAGCGGGTTGCGGCGCAGTATGAGACGCTGAAGCGCTATGTCCGGCGCTGATGGCAGAACGATATGACGAGGAGAGTGAAAATGCAGGATCTGTTGCTGGTTCGATACGGTGAGATCTTTCTGAAGGGGCTTAACCGGCCCTATTTTATCCGCGCACTGGTGCGGAAAATCCGCTATGCCGTCCGGGGAATGGGTGCTGAGGTATGGGTGCATGACGGACGAATATTTGTTCGGGGATTCAGCGACCTGGATGAATGCATCGACCGGGTTACGCGGGTGTTTGGCGTGCACAGCGTGAGTCCGGCGCTGGAGATGGAAAAGGATGATTTCGATTCCATCTGCTGCCAGGCGATCCGGATGACGGAAGGACTGAAAGGCACATTCAAGGTGAACGCACGTCGGAGCGACAAGCGGTATCCGATGAATTCCCCGGCCATCAACGAGGAAGTCGGGTACAGAATTCTGACGGCGCATCCGGAACTGAAGGTGGACGTGCACCATCCGGAGCACCTGGTCAACATCGAGATCCGGGATAAGGCTTATCTGTATGTGAAGGTGATTCCGGCCGTGGGCGGGATGCCGGTCGGCACCAACGGAAACGCGACGCTGCTGCTTTCCGGCGGGATTGACAGCCCGGTGGCCGGATGGATGATTGCCAAGCGGGGCGTTCAGATCAGCGCCGTTCATTTCCACAGCTATCCGTATACCAGCGACCGGGCGAGGGAAAAGGTGCTGGATCTGGCGAGAAAGCTGAGCTTCAGCTGCTGCGGGATCAAGGTGCATGTCGTTCCGTTTACAGAAATTCAGACGCAGATTCATGAAAAATGCGCCGACGAGTATACGACCCTGATCATGCGCCGGTATATGATGCGGATTGCCGAGCGGATCGCGCGGCAGGAGGAGAGCGAAGCCCTGATTACCGGAGAAAGCATCGGCCAGGTGGCCAGCCAGACAATGACGGCGCTCGGAACGACGGACGCGGTGGTCGGCATGCCGGTATTCCGGCCGCTGATCGGCTTTGACAAGAGCGAGATTATCGACGTGGCCCGGAAAATCGGGACGCTGGAGATCTCCGAGCTGCCCTATGAGGACTGCTGCACGGTGTTTACGCCCCGACATCCCGCCACCCATCCGAAGCTGGAGAAGATTCTGGAAGGCGAGGCAAAGCTGGATACGGAAGCGCTGATCGCCCGGGCCCTGGAAGGTACGGAGGTCGTCCGCGTTTAATGGCTATTGTCATCGCGCTCCGGATGTGATATGATTCGTCGGGACGGGATTTGCCCATGAGGGCCGATTCTGTCCCGCCAGATCGGTCATAAGGGAGGCGCCGCGGGATGGAAAACGGGTTTATCGCGCTGATGCGCAAGCTGGCGCCTGATCTGACGGATGAGATGACCCGCCGGGCGATGATTCTGGAACGGATTTCCGTGATGCAGCCGGTTGGCAGGCGCCAGCTGGCGGCGCGGCTGAACCTGCCCGAGCGGGAGATCCGGAACACGGCGGTGCTTCTGAAGGAACTGGGCTATCTGGAACTGGACGCCAGCGGCATGAGCCTGAGTGCGAAGGCCGAGGAGATTCTGGAAAGCGCCAGGGATTTTTCCAAAGCCATGAACGGGCTGACCGAGAGCGAGCGGAAACTGAGCCGCCTGCTGGGGGCAGAACGCGTGCTGATCGCCCCGGGCGACTGCGACGCGGATCCTCAGGTGCTCAACGATGTCGGCCGGATCTGTGCCGGCGGGCTTCGGAATGTTCTGGCGAGCGGAAATACGCTGGCTGTCACCGGCGGGCGGACCGTGGCGGCAGTGGCCCGGAGCATCCAGAGTTCCGCGCCGCTCAATGTCATGGTGGTTCCTGCCCGGGGCGGGCTCGGGCGCAACGTGGAGCTGCAGGCGAATACGCTGGCGGAAGAAATCGCCGGAAGGCTGGGAGGACATTACCGGCTGATTCATCTGCCGGATCACATGGATGCCGCTGCGATGCAGGAAATGCTGAAGATGCCTGAGGTCAGCGAAGCGATGGAGCTGCTGGAGCGGGCGGACGTGATTCTTCACGGAATCGGCACCGCGCAGGAGAGCATGCGCAACCGGCAGATCGGACGGAATGCCCAGAACCGGCTGATGGCCGACGGGGCCGTCGGGGAAAGCTTCGGGGTGTTCTGCGACATTCAGGGGAATGTTCTGATGGAGTCCACCGGGGTCGGCGTGGACCTGGCACGGCTGAAGCCGACCTGCCGGATGATTGCGGCAGCGGCAGGCGCTTCCAAGGCGGAAGCGATCATTTCCATCCTCCGTCATACGCATCACCACCTGCTGGTAACGGATCAGGGGGCAGCGGAAAGAATGCTCCGGATACTGGAGCGGACGGAGCATGCCGACGGCGAATGATTGCCTATCCCGAACAGGGATTGCAATACAAAGGTCTATCACCATAATATGAAGAAGGAGCGTACATCCAAATGGCAAAGAAGACAATTGATGACATTCAGGTGCAGGGCAAGCGGGTGCTGGTCCGCTGCGATTTCAATGTTCCCATGAAGGACGGGAAGATCACCAACGACAAGCGGATCGTTGCGGCGCTGCCGACCATCAAGAAGCTGATTGCCGATGGCGGCAAGGTCATCCTGTGCAGCCACCTGGGAAAGCCGAAGAACGGTCCGGAAGAAAAGTTCAGCCTGGCGCCCGTGGCAGTTCGCCTGAGCGAACTGCTGGGGCAGAATGTTGTTTTTGCCAATGACGACAATGTTGTGGGCGAAAATGCAAAGGCTGCCGTGGCTGCGATGAAGGACGGCGACGTGGTGCTGCTGCAGAACACCCGTTTCCGCAAGGAAGAAACCAAGAACATTGAGGACTTCAGCAAGGAACTGGCTTCCCTGGCGGACTGCTATGTGGACGACGCGTTCGGCTCCTGCCATCGGGCACACTGCTCCACGGCCGGCGTGACTGCCTATACCAGCCCCAACGTTGCCGGATATCTGATCGGCAAGGAACTGAGCATCATGGGCAAGGCCCTGGAAAACGCGGATCGCCCCTTTGTGGCTGTGCTCGGCGGCGCCAAGATCGAAGACAAGCTGAACGTGATCAACAACCTGCTGGAAAAGGTCGATACGCTGATCATCGGCGGCGGCATGGCTTTCACCTTCCTGAAGGCGAAGGGATACGAAGTCGGCAAGAGCCTGCTGGATGAGAGCAAGATTGAATACTGCCAGGATATGATGAAGAAGGCGGCCGAAAAAGGCGTCAAGCTGCTGCTGCCTGTGGATACCGTCTGCGCTGCTTCCTTCCCGGATCCGATCGACGGGCCGGTGGAAACCATTGTGACGGACAGCGACAAGATCCCCGCGGACAAGGAAGGCCTGGATATCGGCCCGAAGACCCGTGAGCTGTTCGCGGAAGCCGTCAAGGGCGCGAAGACCGTTGTCTGGAACGGACCGATGGGTGTGTTCGAGAATCCGACGCTGGCCCAGGGTACCCTGGCGGTGGCGCAGGCGATGGCGGACAGCGACGCGGTCACGATCATCGGCGGCGGCGACAGCGCAGCGGCTGTGGAACAGATGGGTCTGGGCGATCGGATGACCCATATTTCCACCGGCGGCGGTGCTTCCCTGGAGTTCCTGGAAGGCAAGACCCTGCCCGGCGTTGCCTGCCTGGACGAGAAATAAGAATGATTTTGATGCGGTCTGAAGGCGAATGTCTTCAGGCCGCGACAGAAATGAACAGACCGGCCGCGACTGCGCAGCCGGATACAGGAGAGGAGACGATCGTTGATGCGGAAAGCAATTATTGCCGGCAACTGGAAGATGAACAAGACGCCGGATGAGGCAAAGGCCCTGGTGACTGAGCTCAAGCCCCTGGTCAAGGATGCAAACTGTGACGTGGTCGTTTGCGTTCCGGCGGTGAACTTTGCGGCGGTGAAGGAAGCGGCCGAAGGCAGCAACATTCATCTGGGCGCTGAAAACGTTCACTGGGCCAAGAGCGGCGCCTTCACGGGCGAGCTGAGCGCGGACATGCTGAAGGCCTGCGGCGTGGAATATGTCATTATCGGCCACAGCGAGCGGAGACAGTACTTCGGAGAGACGGACAAGACCGTGAATCTCCGGGTGCTGGCAGCGGTGGAAGCCGGTCTGAAGGTGATCATGTGCGTCGGTGAAAACAAGGAAGAGCGGGAAGCCGGCTATACGGATGCCCTGGTGGAATATCAGACGCTGATCGGCCTGAACGGTCTGACGGCAGAGCAGGTCGCCAACGTTGTGATTGCCTATGAACCCGTCTGGGCGATCGGAACCGGACTGACCGCGACCGATGAACAGGCAAACGAGACCATCGGCGTGATCCGCAAGGCGGTGGCCCGCAAATACGGCGCCGAAGCCGGGGACAGCATCCGCATCCAGTACGGCGGCAGCATGAATCCCAAGAACGTCAAGGGCCTGATGGCTCAGCCGGAAATTGACGGCGGACTGATCGGCGGCGCCAGCCTGAAAGCGCCTGATTTCAGCCAGGTCGTCAACTACGACAAATAATCAGCACGGAAGACGGATTTCATCGGAGACAGGGTGCGGACTCTGTCTCCGTTTTGTTTTTCGGCGGCGTCCGGGATGATCACGGGGATATTCAGGGCTGAAATAATCATTTTTGAACCGGTATTTAAAATTGACAAAGAAGGGAACAGTAGGGTACAATACACTTTAGTGTGTGTATCCGGTTTTACATGGAAGGGTACCGATCCGAGAGGAGAAATGGCATATGGCTTTCTGTACCGCAATCGTGGGGATCAACTGGGGCGACGAAGGCAAGGGCCGGATGGTCGACCTGCTGACGGAGAATTTTGATATCGTCGTCCGGTTTCAGGGCGGCGGCAACGCGGGGCATACCGTAATCAATAAATACGGCGAGTTTTTGCTGCACCTGCTGCCGGCGGGCATCTTCCGTCCGGGCGTGATGAACGTGCTGGGCAATGGCGTGGCGCTGGATCCCGAAAGCCTCACGAAGGAGATCCGCGACCTGGAGAGCAAAGGGGTCGAGATTTCCTCCGACAATCTGATGATCAGTGACCGGGCTTCACTGCTGCTGCCCTGGCACCGGAAGCTGGATGAGCTGGAGGAGGCGCGGCTGAAGGAAAAGAAATTCGGCAGCACGAAGCAGGGAATTGCGCCCTTCTATTCCGACAAGTATCAGAAAAAGACGGTGCTGGCCGGCGAACTGTTCTATCCGCAGAAAATGAAGGCGCATCTCCTCGATCTGATGGAGTGGAAGAACCTGATTCTGACCAAGGTCTACGATGCGGATCCGGTGACGGAGGCAGAGCTGGATCAGTGGATTGACGAGTGGTGCAAGCCGATCATGCCCTACATCGGGAACGCGCGGCGGTATCTGCGTGAAGCGCAGCGGAATGAAGAACGGATCCTGTTTGAGGCACAGCTGGGCACGCTGCGGGATCTGGACTACGGCATCTATCCGTATACCACTTCTTCCAATACGCTGGCTGCATACGCACCGATCGGCTCCGGCCTGCCCGGAGCGAAGATCGACCGCATCATCGGCGTGGTGAAGGCGTATTCCACCTGCCTGGGTGAAGGCCCGTTTGTCTGTGAGTCCCACGGGGATGAGGCGGAATGGCTGCGCAAGGCGGGCAACGAATATGATGACAAGACGGGGAAGCCCCGGCGCGTCGGGCCGATCGACCTGGTGGCCACCCGCTACGGCGTGAAGGTTCAGGCGGTGACCGAGGTCGCGCTGACGAAGCTGGACGTCCTGAGCGATCTGGATGAGATCCCGATCTGCGTCCGGTACAGGCTGAACGGACAGGAGCTGGATTACCTGCCCTTCCCGTCGGTGCTGGACGAATGCGAGCCCGTGATCGAGACGATGAAGGGCTGGAAGTGCGACATCTCCGGGATCCGTGACTGGTGGGATCTGCCGGAGGAAGCAAAGGCCTATGTCAACCGGATTGAACGGGCGGTCGGATGCGTGATCAAGTGGATTTCCGTCGGGCCGGAGCGGCACAGCATCATTCAGCGGGGTTAAAAATGGAAGCAATTCCATTTTCAAATAATCTGAATCAGCAGGAAAGGAACAGTCAATATGAAAAAGGGAAATGTACTGGTTGGACAGAGCGGCGGGCCGACCGCGGTAATCAATTCCAGCCTGGCGGGCGTGTTCAAGACCGCCATGGAGCGCGGCTACAACAAGGTGTACGGCATGCGGTACGGCATCCAGGGGTTCATGGATGAACAGTATATCGACATGAGCGACCATATCAAGAATGAGCTGGATCTGGAACTGCTCAAGCGGACGCCCTCCGCCTTCCTGGGAACCTGCCGCTACAAGCTGCCGGAAATCCATGAGAACAAGGAAGTCTACGAGCGGATCTTCGAGCTGCTGGACAAGCTGGACATCGAAGTGTTCGTCTATATCGGCGGCAACGACAGCATGGATACGATCCGCAAGCTGTTTGACTACAGCCTGCTGACCGGTGCGAAGCAGAAGTTCGTCGGCTGCCCGAAGACGATTGACAATGACCTGGCCATTACCGACCATACGCCCGGATTCGGCAGCGCTGCCAAGTATATCGCGACCTCCACGAAGGAAATCATCCGCGATGCCATGGGCTTCAGCTACAAAAAGAAGAACGTGACCATCGTTGAAATCATGGGCCGGAATGCCGGCTGGCTGACCGGTGCTGCCGGCCTGAGCCGCAGCGAGGACTGCGAAGGCCCGGATCTGATCTATCTGCCTGAAGTTCCCTTCAACATTCAGGGCTTCGTGGGCAAGGTGAAGGAGCTTATGGAGAAGAAGGACGTCGTGGTGGCGGTCGTTTCCGAAGGCATCAAGACCGAGGAAGGCAAGTATGTATGCGAATACACCGCCGGATCCAATACGAGGGACGCCTTTGGTCACATCCAGATGACGGGAACGGCTTCCTATCTGGCCAATGTGATCCAGGGAGAACTGGGCTGCAAGACCCGCGCGGTGGAGCTGTCCACCCTGCAGCGGGCGGCGTCCCATCTGGCCAGCAAGATCGACGTGGACGAAGCGTACAACGTGGGCGGCGCGACCGTGAAGGCGGCCGATGAAGGCTCCAGCGGCGTGATGGTCGTGATCGACCGTGTTTCCGATGATCCGTATCAGAGCGCGACGGGCGTTTATGACGTGCACCGCATCGCCAATGATGAAAAGGTGGTTCCGCGCAAGTGGATCAACAAGAACGGCGACTATGTGACCGAAGAGTTCCTGGATTACGTACGTCCGCTGATTCAGGGCCATTACAGCCCCATGATGGTTGAAGGTCTGCCGCGTCATCTGAATCTGAGCATGCACAATTACGACTGGATCAGTTCCAAAAAGTAATCGTCGTCATCCCGGATGGGAGGGCCATGCGCCCTTCCATTCTTTTTTGTTGACTTTCAGGGAAAGTGATGATATAGTTTGTGCAGCTTTACCGGATGAAGGGAAACATGCGGTCAGAGATCGGCTCAAAGAGAGCGGGGGGCGCTGAAATCCCCGCAGCAGGATCTGAATCCGATACCATTCCCGGACGGGAGGGTGCGGGCGCCGCCCGGAACAGCGGCAAAAGAGTGGTTGTTCATCAACAAGCAGGGTGGAACCGCGAGTGCTGACATCAGCATCCGTCCCGGCAGGAACCGGGAACGGGTGTTTTTTTATTCCCCGCGCGCATCCGTTTTCATCCGGAAGGAATCATCATCGGAGCGGGGCAATATCAAAAGGAGGAGACGGGAACCATGAAAATCATCTACAATGACGGTCATGTGGGAGAATGTCCGGAGGAGCTGGAACTGGATACGCTGCGGCACAGCGCTGCCCATATTATGGCGCAGGCCGTCAAGCGGCTGTATCCGGATGCGCATATGGGATACGGACCGGCCACCGAAAAAGGATTCCATTATGATATCGACATGGGCGACGTAAAGCTGACGGATGAGGATCTTCCGGCGATCGAGGCGGAGATGCAGAAGATTGTCAAGGAAAACCTGCCGTTCAAGGTTTATCCGCTGCCGCGGGATGAGGCGATTCAGCTGATGAAGGACCGCGGGGAAATCTACAAGGTCGAGCATATCGGCGACCTGCCGGAGGATGCGGTGATTACCTTCTACCAGCAGGGCGAATACATCGACATGTGCGTCGGGCCGCATATCACCTATACAAAAGCGCTCAAATCCTTCAAACTGACGGGCATCAGCGGCGCGTACTGGAAGAATGACCAGAAGAACAAGATGCTGACCCGGCTCAACGGCGTGGCCTTCCGGAACGCGGAGGAACTGAAAGAATACGAAATCCAGGCGGAGGAAGCCAAGGCGAGGGATCACCGGAAGATCGGCAAGGAGATGCGCCTGTTCATGACGGACGATCTGATCGGTAAGGGACTGCCGATGTTCCTGCCCAAGGGATATGCGATCTGGATGGAGCTAGAGAACTACATCAAGGCCAAGGAACGGATGCTGGGATACCAGCACGTGATGACCCCCTGCGTCGGCACGGTGGATCTGTACAGGACGAGCGGACACTGGGATCACTACAAGGAAAACATGTTCCCGGCCATGGAGGTGGAGGGCGAAAGCTTTGTGCTCCGTCCGATGAACTGCCCGCATCACATGATGATCTACGCGAACCGGCTGCACAGCTACCGCGATCTGCCGATCCGCATCGGTGAAGTGGCTCACGATTTCCGCTTTGAGCCCAGCGGAACGCTGAAGGGCATCGAGCGCGGCAGACATTTCTGCCAGAACGATGCCCACCTCTTTGTGACGCCGGATCAGATCAAGGACGAGGTGGCCAGCGTTGTCGGACTGATCCGGGACGTTTACCATGATTTCCACATCACGGATTACCGTTGCGTGCTGAGCCTGCGGGATCCGGAGGACAAGGTGAAATATCACCAGGACGACGAGATGTGGAACAAGGCGGAAAATGCCCTCCGCGAGGTGCTGAACCAGCTGGGCATCCACTATACGGAGGAGATCGGCGAAGCTGCATTCTACGGCCCGAAGCTGGACGTGAACGTGAAGCCCGCCATCGGCGCGGAGTACACGCTGAGCACCTGCCAGCTCGACTTCTGCCTGCCTGCCAAGTTCAACCTGAAATACATCGATGCCGACGGAACGGAAAAGACGCCCGTGGTGTTGCACCGGGCAATTCTGGGTTCAATCGACCGGTTTATGGCCTACCTGATCGAGGAAACGAAGGGCGCGTTCCCGCTGTGGCTGGCACCGGTGCAGGTGAAAGTGCTTCCCGTCAGCGACAAGAGCATGGAATACGCCGCGAAGATCCATCATGAGCTGATGAAACAGGGGATCCGGAGCGAGCTGGACGAACGGAACGAGAAGATCGGCTATAAGATCCGTTACGCCCGCCAGGAGGACAAGGTGCCCTATATGCTGATCCTCGGCGAGAAGGAGATCAATGAGGGGACCGTATCCGTACGCGACCGGGCAACGGATCAGACGGAAACCATGACGCTGGACGCGCTGGTTGCCAAGCTGGAAAAGGAAATCGAGGAACGCAGATAAAATCTTTAAATTTATGTTACAAAGCAGGAAAGAAGAATCTCCGGGGAGAATAAACGAATTTAGGTAAGGCCGGGATTCTTGAATCATCTGGCCTGAAAGAGTATTAAGGAGGTGCCAACATGGCAGCCATTGATCTTTCCAAATACGGAATCTGCAACGCGACTGAGATCATCCATAACCCTTCCTATGAGTTCCTCTTTGAGGAAGAGAACAAGGCCGGACTGGAAGGCTTTGAAAAGGGCCAGCTGACTGAGCTGGACGCGATGAACGTCATGACCGGTATCTATACCGGCCGGAGCCCCAAGGACAAGTACATCGTCATGGACGAGAACAGCAAGGACACCGTCTGGTGGACCACTGAGGGCTACAAGAACGACAACCATCCCCTGAGCGAGGAAAACTGGGCCAAGCTCAAGGCCAAGGCCCAGAAGGAGCTGAGCGGGAAGCGCCTGTTCGTGATGGACGCGTTCTGCGGCGCGAACAAGGACACCCGTATGGCTGTCCGCTTCATCATGGAAGTGGCCTGGCAGGCGCATTTCGTGAAGAACATGTTCATCCGCCCCTCCGAGGAAGAGCTGGCCTCCTTTGAGCCGGACTTCGTGGTCTACTGCGCCAGCAAGGCGAAGGTGGAAGAATACAAGGAGATGGGCCTGAACAGCGAGACGGCTGTCGCCTTCAACATCACCAGCCGGGAGCAGGTCATCCTGAACACCTGGTACGGCGGCGAGATGAAGAAGGGTATGTTCTCCATGATGAACTACTATCTGCCGCTCAAGGGCATCGCTTCCATGCACTGCTCCGCCAACACCGATATGGAAGGCAAGAACACCGCGATCTTCTTCGGCCTCTCCGGCACCGGCAAGACCACGCTGTCCACGGATCCCAAGCGCCTGCTGATCGGCGACGACGAGCACGGCTGGGATGACAACGGCGTATTCAACTTCGAAGGCGGCTGCTATGCGAAGGTCATCAACCTGGACAAGGATTCCGAGCCGGATATCTACAACGCGATCCGCCGGGATGCCCTGCTGGAGAACGTGACGGTCGACGCGGAAGGCAAGATTGACTTTGCCGACAAGAGCGTGACCGAGAACACCCGCGTGAGCTATCCGATCGAGCACATCGAAAAGATCGTGCTGAACGTAAACCCCGTTTCCGCCGGCCCCGATGCGAAGAATGTGATCTTCCTGAGCGCGGATGCTTTCGGCGTACTGCCGCCCGTGTCCATCCTGACTCCGGAACAGACCAAGTATTACTTCCTCAGCGGCTTCACCGCGAAGCTCGCCGGCACCGAGCGCGGCATCACCGAGCCCACCCCCACCTTCAGCGCATGCTTCGGCCAGGCTTTCCTGGAACTGCATCCCACCAAGTATGCTGAAGAGCTGGTCAAGAAGATGGAAAAGAGCGGCGCCAAGGCCTATCTGGTCAACACCGGCTGGAACGGAACGGGCAAGCGGATCTCCATCAAGGATACCCGCGGCATCATCGACGCGATCCTGGGCGGCGATATCCTGAATGCTCCGACCAAGAAGATTCCGTACTTCAATTTCGAGGTTCCCACCGAGCTCAAGGGCGTCGACAGCGGCATCCTGGATCCGCGGGACACCTACGCGGATCCCACCGAATGGGACAACAAGGCCAAGGATCTGGCCCAGCGGTTCATCAAGAACTTCGCCAAGTATGAGACCAACGAAGCCGGCAAGGCGCTGGTTCCTGCCGGTCCGCAGCTGTAATCCACAGTTTTTCAGAGGCAAATCCACCGGGATGCCGTCCTGTTGCGGGCGGCATCCCGTGTGTGGTTCATAACAAAACCTGAACGGAGCGTACATTTTCATGAAAAAAGTACAATTTACCGAAACCGTGCTGCGGGACGCCAACCAGTCCCTGATGGCCACCCGGCTGCCCTACAAGGATTTCGAGGAGATCCTGCCGACGATGGACAAGGCGGGATATTATTCCGTTGAGTGCTGGGGAGGCGCGACCTTTGACAGCTGCCTGCGGTATCTGGACGAGGATCCGTGGGAGCGGCTGCGCAACATTCGCAAAAACATGCCCAACACCCGGCTGCAGATGCTGCTGCGCGGCCAGAACCTGCTGGGCTACAAGCATTATCACGATGACGTGGTCGAGAAGTTCGTTGAGCTGAGCATCAAGAACGGAATCGACATCATCCGGATTTTCGACGCGCTGAACGATTTCCGGAACCTGGGAACCGCCCTGGATGCCGTGAAGAAATACGGCACCAAACGGACGATCGCTTCCGGCTGCATCAGCTATACCCAGAGCCCTGTGCACACCGTGGACAAGTACGTTGAGATGTGCAAGGAACTGGTGAAGATGGGCTTTGACACGCTGTGCCTGAAGGACATGGCCGGCACGATGAGCCCCTATGAAGCGGAGCACCTGATCAAGGGCATCAAGGATGCGGTCGGCAACGTGCCGGTGATTCTGCACACGCACTGCACCACTGGCATGGCCTATATGACCCTGACCAAGGCGATCGAGAGCGGCGTCGACGTGATTGACACCGCGACCAGCTGCTTCTCCAACGGTACCAGTCAGGCGGCGACCGAGACGATGTTCTATGCCATGCAGCAGTATGGCATTGAAACCGGACTGGATGAGAAGGTCATCAACAAGGTGAACGATTACTT